>JGI24710J26742_10000306_pt1 | contig 45616 bp, 40 predicted proteins | sample BioPla2DNA2_FD_26742 | JGI IMG/M metagenome (IMG submission 26742)
CTGGCGAACTTATTCAGAGAGTCTTTAGACTCATGCCGGTACCAGCCCTTATAGGGCTGAGCAAACCACCGGCTAAGCCGGTGGTTATGATTTAATACAAAAGGTACACTACATAACATCCGGTTACAACCGGTAAAACTGAAAGGAGATTATTTATGAAAGAAGGACTAAAGAAAATCTATGGTATCACACCTGCAGCCATGACTATCTGGAATTCAGATCAGACCTACAATAAGAAGGGTATGGAAAAATACTTAACATGGCTATTAGACAACGGTGCACAGACAATTTCTATCTGTGGCAGTACTGGTGAGAATATTGCAATGAACATGGAAGAGCAGAGAGAGATCATCGCTCATGTATCCAGCTTCTTAGACGGTGGAGTTCCATTTGTTGTAGGAACAGGAAGATATGACACTCTGAATACTATCAAGATGAGCCAATTTGCTCAGGAGCATGGTGCTGATGCGGTTATGGTTATATTACCATTCTACCTGACTCCTCATAAGAAAGCCGTTAGACAGCATTTCCGTGACTTAAGAGCGGCTCTTGATATCGGTATCATGATTTATAATAATCCTTGGTTTGCCGGATATGAGTTCTCAGCACGTGAAATTAAGGAAATGGTTGAAGAAGGAACGATTGATTCCATTAAGGCAGCTCAGGGTGACGCTAACAGAGTTCACGAGCTCAGATTCCATTGTGGCGATAAGATTACAATATTCTACGGTCATGACTATGCAGCTATGGAAGGCTTACTGGCAGGTGCCGACGGATGGTTATCAGGCTTCCCTGCAATCCTTCCCAAACAGTGTCGTGCTATTCAGGATGCATGCTTTGCTAAGGATGTTGATGCTGCAATCGCTGCACAGAACAATATTCAGCCTTTCATTGACTATTTCATGTATGATAAGGTTAACGGTGTGCCTCACTGGCAGGAGATCTGTAAGTACACATTGAAGGCTCAGGGACTCGACTTTGTTGGTGTTCCCAGAAAGCCTCTTGGTGAACTTGATGATGCCAACAAGAAGAAAATCGAACAACTGCTTGCTGACATGAAATAAATACTTTACTAGATTCAACCGGCACAATATAATTAAATTGTGCCGGTATTTACCTTAATGTATTGTCGGAGGAATGGAATGAAAGTCTTAAATTTTGGTTCTTTGAACCTTGATTATGTATATAGCGTACCTCATATTGTCAAACCGGGAGAAACCATGACCTCAAACAAGCTGGAGGTTTTTCCGGGAGGAAAGGGATTGAATCAGTCCATAGCTCTTGCCAGGGCTGGAATGGACGTATACCAGGCAGGGGCCATAGGCGAGGATGGAAAGGACCTGTTACAGGTCTGTAAAGAAAACAATGTAAATACCGATTTTATCCGAATCAGTCCCTTAAGAACCGGTAATGCGATAATTCAGGTGGATGAAGAAGGACAGAACAGCATTATACTCTTTCCCGGAGCAAACCGAGACCAAAACAAAGAATTTATCGATCATGTCATAGATAATTTTTCGGCCGGAGACGTAATAGTCCTACAGAATGAAATAAATTTAATTGATTATATAATTGACAGGGCATATTCAAAAGGCATGATAATCGTGTTAAACCCTTCTCCTTATGACGATAAAATAAAAAACTGCGACCTTAGTAAGGTTGATTATTTTCTGATGAATGAGATAGAAGGGGAGATGATTACAGGTGAATCTGATCCCGATGAGATTCTGTCATATATGCTGACGAAATATCCCAACAGCAAGGTCGTTCTTACCTTAGGTAAAATGGGTTCGGTTTATGCGGATAAGAGCAAGAAATGCAAACAGGGAATATATCCTGTAAAAGCAGTGGATACTACGGCGGCGGGAGATACATTTACCGGTTATTTCCTGAGATATGTATTTATCGGAGAGTCTGTTGAGAAGGCCTTGGATATGGCAAGCTTGGCGTCCTCTATAGCCGTGTCCAGAAAAGGGGCTTCAGTATCCATTCCATATAATGATGAATTATTAAATATACAGATGTAAATATTATTATAAACAGTACGTTAAGGAGGTAGCTATTATGTATGATTTTGAATATTATGCTCCGACAAAGGTTTTCTTCGGAAGGGATTCCGACGAAAAGATTGGAACGGTGTTAAGGGATTATGGTGCTTCGAGGATATTGCTTCATTACGGCAGGGGAAGTGCTGAGAAATCAGGCTTATTAGATAAGGTAAGAAAAAGCCTCTCCGAAGCGGGATTGGAATATATTGAGTTCGGCAATGTGGAGGCAAACCCCAAAATTGACCTTATAAGACGCGGTATTGAGCTTTCTAAAAAAGAGAATATTGATTTTATATTGGCGGTAGGCGGTGGCAGCGTAATTGACTCCGCAAAAAGCATATCGCTAGGACTTGCTCACGATATGGATCCATGGGAAATGATTACTTCACAGATTATGCCCACTAAGAATTTCCCTATTGGTGTGGTACTTACCCATGCAGCCGCAGGAAGTGAAATGAGTAATTCTCATGTGGTGACTAATCCTGAGTATAATTTAAAGCGATCATTAAATCATGACCTATTAAGACCAATATTTGCTTTCATGAATCCTGAAAACACCTATTCCGTTTCTAAATATCAGACAGGCTGTGGGATTGTAGATATACTTATGCATACCTGTGAGAGATATTTTACGATCGATGAAGATAATGACTTAACGGACCGCATATCGGAGGGACTGATGGTAGCGGTTAAGAATGCGGGCATAGAAGCTATTAAGGATCCTTATAATTATGAAGCAAGAGCTACCCTGATGTGGGCTTCTTCCTTATCCCATAACGGATTAACCGGATGCGGTAAAAAGATATTATTCCCTGTGCATAAAATGGAGCATGATTTTAGCGGCTTATTCGATCATGTCGCACATGCTGCCGGTTTATCTGTATTATTCCCGGCCTGGGCAAAGTATGTATATAAGCACGATATACGAAAATTCTCTCAATTTGCGACCCGCGTATGGGGTGTTGAGATGAATTATGATAATCCTGAGAGAACTGCACTTAGGGGTATTGAGGTTATGACAGAATATTTCAGGCAAATCGGAATGCCCACTACCATGAAGGAATTGGGTATTAATCCTGAGGATTATGAAAGCATTGTAAACCTTACGACTGATAATGGAAAGAAAACCATTGCTTCTTATGTCGAGCTGACAAAGGAAGACATATTAAACATCTACAGATTGGCGGAATAGCATAACTGATATTGGAGGTTTATAGCATGAAGAAGATAATAAATAAGCCGGAAAATTATGTGAAGGAAATGTTGGAGGGCATATATATAGCTCATCCTGATCAGTTAACTTATGTGGCTGATGATGTGCATTGCCTTGTAACTGCTAATAAGATACCCGGCAAGGTAGGAATAATGACCGGCGGAGGTTCCGGACATTTACCTCTTTTCTTAGGGTATGTGGGAACGGGAATGCTTGACGGATGTGCTGTCGGTGATGTGTTCCAATCACCCAGTCCCGAGCAGATATTAGCAATCACCAAGGAAATTGATTCCGGTGCGGGTGTACTTTATATATATGGTAATTATAACGGTGATATATTTAATTTTGATATGGCGGCAGAAATGGCGGATTTTGAAGAAGGTATACGTACGGAGACAGTTATTGCCGGTGATGACGTGGCATCTGCAGCTCCTTCAAAGCCCGATGAGAAGAATAAAAGAAGGGGTGTTGCGGGTATATTCTTTGTGTATAAATGTGCCGGTGCCGCTGCTGAAGCTATGATGAATCTGGATGAGGTGAAACGTATTGCAGAAAAAACCTGTGCAAACGTAAGAACTATGGGTGTAGCCCTGACCCCATGTACGGTACCCAGGGTAGGAAAGCCAAGCTTTCAGATTCAGGAAGACGAGATGGAGATAGGTATGGGTATACACGGCGAGACCGGTATACGTCGCGGTAAGCTCGAGCCTGCAGATAATATTGTAGATGAAATGCTTGAAAAGATAGTATCGGATATTCCTTATGTGGCTGGAGATGAGGTAGCGGTTCTGGTTAACGGTCTCGGTGCAACCACATTGGATGAGCAATACATAATGACCAGAAGAATCAATTCATATTTAGCTGACAAAGGCATTAAGGTTTACCGATATTATGTCGGAGAATATGTTACCTCACTGGATATGGCAGGTGCTTCCATATCACTTCTTAAACTGGATGAAGAGTTAAAAGAATTGCTTGATAAGCCTGCTAAGACACCGTTCTTTAGGCAATAAATCATAATTTATGATTAAGCGCAGGAGAGAAAAATATGGATTATAACAGTTTAATAGGATTTCTGTTTGAACTGAAAGAAATTATGCAGGNAAACAGAGATTATCTGATANATTTAGACAGTGTTGTAGGAGACGGTGATTTAGGACTTACTATGTCAGACGGATTTCTGGCGGCCTATAATGCCGTTAAGGACAGCAATGAGACTGATTGTGGTAAATTACTCTATTTCGCAGGTAAGGCAATGGGAACAGCCGTGCCTTCGACCATGGGAACTCTAATGGCTTCGGGTTTAATGCGAGCCGGTAGGGAGCTTAAAGGTAAAACAAATCTACTCCCCCAAGATTTTGTTACCTTGTTCCAAGCGTATATGGATGGGGTTTCCGATAGAGGGAAGGCAAAGGTAGGAGAAAAGACGTTTTTAGACGGCCTAGACCCGGCTGTTTCTACCTTACAAAATAATATATCATCAGGTATTGACATTAAGGATGCCGCAAGTAATGCGGCCGAGGCAGCAAGGAAGGGTTTTGAAAATACTGTAGGAATGCTTGCCGTACATGGCAGGGCTGCTACTAGGGGTGAAGCGTCAAGAAGCCTGTTAGACCCCGGCGCGGCGGTTGCTATGCTGATAATGGAGGCATTTGCTAAAAGTATTTAAAAATAATGCTTGCAATTATTACCTGGATTTGATATAATAACAAAGGTGCAAAGTGATAAGACTAATTAAGGAGTGGACGCAAGTCCACTCTTATGTTTTGTGAACAAACGTTTCTAATTTTTAGTAGGAAAGAAGGGTATAAGATGGCAAAACATGAGGTTTACGAGAAAAAAACAGAAAAGCTTTTGGAACCTATACTAGGTGCTAACGGCTTTGAATTATATGATGTTGAATATGTGAAGGAAGGTAACAATTGGTATCTGCGGGCCTATATAGATAAGGAAGGCGGCATAACCGTAGACGATTGTGAACTGGTTAGCAGAGAACTGAGTGATTTGCTTGACAAGGAGGATTTCATTCCCGATGCTTATATACTCGAAGTGAGTTCACCCGGTCTTGGCAGACAATTAAAAAAAGATAAACACTATGATAAAAGTATTGGAGAAGAAGTAGAGATTAAACTCTATAAACCTATAAACAAACAAAAGGAATGGATTGGTTTATTGGTTGGTTATGATGCGGACACACTGACAATTCAATTGGATGATGCCAATAAGATGGATATTCCGAGAAGCAATATAGCCGTTACAAGATTAACCTTTGATTTTTAATAAACTGTTATTTCTAGAAGGAGGATTATAAAGAAAATGGATGCGAACAGGGAACTGATTGATGCATTGAACCAGATTGAGAGGGAAAAAGATATAAGCAAGGAAGTTTTGATAGAAGCCCTTGAGAACTCATTGGTTGCTGCATGTAAGAATAATTTTGGCAAGGCAGATAATATTAAAGTAAATATTGATCGGGTAACCGGAGAAGTGAGCGTCTATGCCATGAGAGAAGTTGTAGATGAAGTGACAGACCCCGTTACGCAGATTAGCTTGGCACAGGCAAGGATGAAGGATATTGACATCAATATCGGTGATATGGTAAGTGTCGAGGTGACTCCTAAGAATTTTGGCCGAATTGCTGCACAGAAGGCGAAGCAGGTTGTAGTGCAGAAAATTCGTGAAGAAGAAAGAAGGGTACTTTATCAACAGTACCTCACTAAGGAAAGAGACATTGTAACCGGTATCGTACAGAGATATATAGGAAACAATNTAAGTATAAATTTAGGTAAGGTTGATGCCATTCTGAATGAGAATGAGCAGATTAGGGGAGAAATATTCCGCCCTACAGACCGTATTAAGCTATATGTTCTTGAGGTTAAGGACACACCGAAGGGTCCTCGTATTCTGGTATCCAGAACACATCCTGAATTGGTGAAACGCTTATTCGAAGCTGAGGTTACGGAGATTCAGGACGGCACAGTTGAAATAATGAGTATAGCCAGAGAAGCAGGCTCCAGAACCAAGATGGCTGTTTGGAGCAATAATCCTAATGTGGATGCTGTAGGTGCCTGTGTTGGCCTTAACGGTTCAAGAGTAAATGCTATCGTCTACGAATTGAGAGATGAGAAGATTGATATTATTAATTGGAGTGATGATCCGGCTCAGTTAATTGAGAATGCACTAAGTCCTGCAAAGGTTGTATCTGTTACGATTGATGAGGAGCAAAAGAGTGCAAGGGTTATCGTTCCTGATTATCAGCTGTCACTGGCAATAGGTAAAGAGGGTCAGAATGCAAGACTTGCCGCAAAGCTGACCGGATATAAGATAGATATTAAGAGTGAATCTCAGATTATGGGATATTAAGGAAGTGATAGAGGATGGCAAAAAAAATACCATTAAGAGTATGTACCGGCTGTGGTGAATCAAAACCCAAAAAGGAATTAATACGAATACTGCGAACTCCTGAGGAAGATATTGTGGTTGACGCTACCGGTAAGAAAAACGGCAGAGGTGCGTATATATGCTGTTCGGTAGAATGCCTGCATAAATCGATTAAATCAAAGGGATTGGAGCGTTCGTTAAAGGTTGAGATACCTAGACAGCTACTGGATAATTTGGAAAAGGAGTTGGTTTCACTTGAATCCGGAGTTAAAAAAGGTATTTAATCTTCTTGGTATTGCAACAAAATCCAATAACATAGTTAGTGGTGAATTCAAGACTGAAAAGGCGGTGAAGGAGCAAAAGGCGGCCTTAGTCATAGTAGCTGAAGACGCATCGGATAATACTAAGAAAATGTTTATGAATATGTGTTCTTATTATAAAGTTCCGATATATTTTTGTGGATTAAAGACTGAGCTCGGCCACTGTATGGGGAAAGAGTTAAGAGCTTCTTTGGCTATAACAGACAAGGGATTGGCAGACGCGATAGAAAAGCAACTTAAAAAGATGTAGTGAGATTAACGGAGGTAGTAAGTATGGCTAAAATGAAAGTATTTGAACTAAAAAATTTAATAAATGAAAAGATTCATGGAAATATCGAGAGTAAGGATATTCTAAATTTCCTTGAAAAAAGCATGGGTGTGAAGAAGACTCATAGCAGTAATCTTGAGGACCATGAAGTTAAGGCTGTAAAGGAGCATTTTATTCCTTCTGCAAATAAAACTTCCGAAACTCCTGCAACTAAGAAGGCGCGTTCTGAAATTCAAAACAGTGAAATGAGCCAGGAGCTGAAACCACAAGCGTCTATGAGAACTGCTCAGCCACAGAGAGGCCAGGGTTATCCGGTTACACCTGAGAGGCCAGTCGGCAGAGGTCAGGGAATACCCAGAGGACCAAAGCCTATTCAAGGAGTGAATCAGGTAAAACCGGCAGAGAGTAAGAGTCAGCAGGCTCCACAGAGTCAGGGACAGGTAAGACCTGAGAGACCTGAGAGATCAGAAAGACCTGAAAGACAGGAAAGACCTGAAAGACAGGAAAGACCTGTGAGAACCGAAAGCCCGGCAGGTGCAAGAGGCCAAGGAGTTTCAGGTGGTCCCAGACCGCCTCAGGGAGCTCCTCACAAAGACCCGTAGGTTCCGGTCAAATGAGATCTGACGGTGCACGGCAGACACCCAGAGGGCAGATGCCGCCTCAAGCAACGAGGGACAGAAGACCTCCGGCAGGCCAGGGCTATTCGACAGACGGCAGAAGACAGCAGGGGCAAGGCATGACCAGACCGCCTCATGGAGGATCAAGACCCGATGGCATGGTTCAAGACAGAACCGCCGGTCAGGCAAGACAACAGGCACAGCCTTTCCGTGGAAACCAACAGGGAGCAAGACCTCAAAGACCTGACGGTCAGGCAGGTACCCGTAGAACACCCGCTCAACAGCAGCAAGGTCAGAGACCTTATGGGAATCGAGCAGGTTATCAAAGACCCGGTACCAGTCAGGGAGCCGGCCAGCGTGGTGCATATAATACCAGAGGATATGATTTCTTTAATAAAGATGAGGACGATGCTCCGACATATGCAAACAGGGGGCACGGTAAGAGAGGCTCTCAGCCACAGAGAAGTAATGACAGAAAGACATTCGATCAACAGATTTTAGACCAAAAAGTAGCAGAAAAGAACGACTTTAGTAACAAAAGAAACAGGGACAGAATGAATAAGGATAAGATTTATAAAGACAAAGAATCAGCATATCAGGACAATGAAGATAAGAGCATAAATAAGATTATCCCTAAGAAGGGACAATTCATTAAACCGAAGCCGGTTGTGGTCGAAAAGGAAGAGATTAAGGTAATCACTATTCCTGATGTTTTAACAATTAAAATGCTTTCTGACAAGATGAAGATTCCGGGTTCGGCATTAATAAAGAAGCTGTTTATGGAAGGCAAGGTTGTTACCATTAATCAGGAAATAACCTTTGAGGAAGCAGAGGAAATAGCATTAGAATATGATATTATATGCGAAAAGGAAGTCCAGATAAATGAGGTTGAGGAACTACTGAAGGAGGAAGAAGAGGATCCTAAGGATATGGTGAAGCGTCCTCCGGTTGTATGTGTAATGGGTCACGTTGATCATGGTAAGACCTCACTTCTTGATGCTATAAGACATGCGAATGTAACATCCAAAGAAGCCGGTGGAATCACACAGCATATCGGTGCCTACATGGTCGAAATCAAGGGAGAAAAGATTACCTTCCTGGATACGCCCGGTCATGAGGCATTCACCTCAATGCGTATGAGAGGTGCACAGGCAACCGATATTGCGATTCTGGTTGTTGCGGCAGACGACGGTGTAATGCCTCAGACTGTTGAGGCTATAAGTCACGCCAAAGCCGCAGGTGTTCAAATAATTGTCGCCATAAATAAGATAGATAAACCCAGTGCCAATATTGAAAGGGTAAAACAGGAGCTTACGGAATATGATTTAATAGCAGAGGATTGGGGCGGCAGTACCATCTTCGTTCCAGTATCGGCTCATACCAAGGAAGGCATTGAGCAGCTTCTGGAAATGATTCTTCTTACTGCCGAAATGGAAGAGCTAAAGGCAAATCCTAACAGAATGGCAAGAGGACTTGTTATAGAAGCCGAGCTTGACAAAGGAAGAGGCCCTGTGGCTACTATCCTTGTACAAAAGGGTACCTTGCAAATTGGTGACAATATTGCCGTGGGCTCATCCTATGGTAAGGTCCGTGCAATGATAGACGACAAGGGTAGAAGAGCGAAGCAGGCTACACCTTCTACACCTGTAGAAATATTAGGCTTGAATTCGGTTCCGGATGTAGGCGAGATATTTATCGCTACCGAAAACGAAAAGGAAGCCAGAACGATAGCAGAAGCATTTATTGCACAGAGTAAGGAGAAACTTATTGCAGATACTAAGGCTAAATTATCTCTTGACGGATTGTTCTCACAAATCCAAGCAGGTAATATTAAGGAGCTCAACTTAATTATTAAGGCGGATGTTCAGGGCTCCGTAGAAGCTATGAAGCAAAGTCTTCTTAAGCTCAGTAATGATGAGGTGGCTGTAAGGGTAATTCATGGCGGAGTCGGCGCAATCAATGAATCCGACGTTATACTCGCCAGCACATCCAATGGTATTATCATAGGCTTTAATGTTAAGCCTGATACCAGGGCTAAGGAGATAGCCGAGTATGAGAAGGTTGATATTAAGCTTTATCGTGTTATTTATAATGCTATCAACGATGTAGAAGCAGCAATGAAGGGACTTCTGGATCCTGTATACGAGGAGAAGGTTATCGGTCATGCCGAGGTTCGTCAGATATTTAAGGCTTCAGGTTTAGGTACGATAGCAGGTTCCTATGTGCTGGACGGTAAAATTACCAGAGGCTGTAAGGTACGCATTTATAGGGATAAGAAGCTTGTTCATGAGGGTAATCTGGCTTCGCTTAAGAGATTCCAGGATGATGTCAAGGAAGTGGCGACCGGTTACGAATGTGGCTTGGTTTTTGAGAAGTTTAATGATGTTAAGGAAGATGACAAGGTTGAATTCTATGTAATGGCAGAAGTGCCCAGATAAGTTTTTATGCCACTACTCGGCGTATGGAGGTTATTATGAGGAAAAACAGCATAAAGAACACCAGAATTAATGGTGAGGTAAAAAAAGAGCTTAGCATTTTAATCAACAGGGAGATAAAGGATCCTAGAATTAATCCAATGACCTCAATTGTTGATGTTGAGGTAGCTCCGGATTTAAAGACTGCGAAGGTCTATATCAGCGTTATGGGAGATGAGGAATCCAAGAAAGAGACCTATGAGGGATTAAAAAGCGCGGCATCCTATATGCGGGGGCAATTGGCAAGAAATTTAAATTTAAGAAACACACCTGAGCTTACCTTTATTATAGATAATTCCATTGAATACGGAGTTAATATGTCAAAGCTGATTGATGAGATAAACTCACAGCAAAACGCCAATACAGATGAAGGAGAAGGATACTAAAATGAGCCTTTTTACACTGGATATACTGGATAAGGAGTTAACAGGTGCTAAAAAAGTTGCAGTTGCCGGCCATATCAGACCGGACGGCGATTGCATCGGGTCCTGTACAGCACTATATCAGTATTTGATTCAATGCCGTGATGAGCTTGGCATAGAGCAAATAGATGTATACCTTGAGCCCTATGGCCAAGAGTTTAGTATCCTTTCCGGAACCGAAAATATAAGACATACTTTTGATTTCGATGATATTTATGATGTCTTTATTACTCTTGACTGTAGCAGTCTGGACAGGCTTGGTGAAGCAATTAAATATTTTAATACCGCTAAATTTACGATATGTATAGACCATCATATTACGAATGATATGTTCGCGGATTATAATTATGTGGTTGCCGATGCCTCATCCACCTGCGAAGTCATTTATAATTTGCTCTACGATAACAGAATTACAAAGAGTATCGCTGAAAGCCTTTATATAGGCATTGTCCATGATACAGGAATATTTAAGCATAATAATACATCGGATAAGACCATGGAGATTGCTGCAAGCTTAATGAGAAAGGGTATTGATTTTAATAAGCTAANAGAAGTGACATTTATACAAAAGACCTATGCTCAGCTTCAGATTCTGGGGCGCTGTCTGATGGAAAGCACTATGCTGTTGGACGGCAAGGTGATTGTATCAAGCTTAAGCCGTAATACTATGGAATTCTATGGATTAGCGTATACAGATATCGATGGAATTGTTGATCAGCTTCGTACGGCTAAGGGCAGCGAGGTGGCAATATTTATATATGAAACCGATTATTTGGAGCAAAAGGTAAGTCTTAGGTCAAACGGTATTGTTGATGTAAGTAAGATTGCACATTCTTTTGGCGGTGGCGGACATGTTAAGGCGGCCGGATGTGTTATGAACGGTACAGTCTTTGATGCTATCAATAATCTCATTCCCCATATTGAGGCACAGTTATTAAAATAGGTGGCGGATAATTTGATTAACGGAATTATTAATATAAATAAGGAAAAAGGATATACCTCTCATGATGTAGTTGCTAAAATGAGGGGTATATTAAAAATAAGAAAAATAGGACATACCGGTACTCTTGATCCTGATGCGGAGGGTGTACTTCCCATATGCATAGGTAAGGCTACCAAGGTTGTGGATCTGATCGTCGAAAAGGATAAAACCTATGAGGCCGTGCTTAAGCTGGGAATAGTCACCGATACTCAGGATATTACCGGTAAATTTCTGAGAACATCTGTTGTGGATATTGATTTACCGCGAATTGAGGAGGCGGTAAAGGGTTTTATCGGTGGATATAATCAGATTCCTCCTATGTACTCAGCCATTCGGATAAATGGTAAAAGACTGTATGAGCTGGCAAGAAATAATATTGAAGTTAACAGAGAACCTCGTTTTGTTGATATTCAAGACATACAGATTCTTGAGTTTAATAAGGAAGAGTCTGAGGTAAGGGTTCTTGTTGATTGCGGTAAGGGCACTTATATTCGAACTCTCCTATATGATATCGGGGAAGTGCTCGGCTGTGGCGGAACCATGAAGAGTCTTATAAGAACAAGGGTTGGTAATTTTAATATTTCCGATTCTCTAACCCTAGATCGGGTAGAGGAGCTTGTACGGGATGAAACGATAGATAATTATATTACTAAAATTGATGATATGTTCTCAAACTATCCGAAGGTGATCGTGGACAAAAGATTTGGTAAGTTGATTTATAACGGAAATCCATTTTCCGAAAAGCATTTGATTAGTGCAGATGAAATCGACAGGGTTCATGGGATGAAGGTTAGGGTATATGATTTTGAAGGTGATTTTATAGGTATTTATAGTTATAATTTGATTAATAGGAATTTTACTGTAGAAAAAATGTTTTATAGTTGATATTGGAGGACCGGATGAAATATATTGCTGGAATAAAAGACTTCTCTATACAAAACTCTGCGATAACATTGGGTAAGTTTGATGGACTCCATCAGGGCCATCGAATGCTTATAAATGAGGTCTTGTCCTTAAAGAGTCAAGGCTATACATCTGTTATGTTTACATTTCTATACCATCCTAATAATCTGCTTTCCAACAGCGAAGTTAAAATGATTTATACCGAGGAGGAAAGGGCGGATATACTGGAATCCATGGGACTTGATGTATTGTTGTCATATCCATTTACAGATGAGACGAGGAATATTGAGCCTGAGGATTTCGTTAGTGAAATTCTCGTAAATAAGCTGGATGCTAAGATAGTTGTGGTAGGAAATGATTATAGGTTTGGGCGTAACCGTCGTGGTGACGTGGACATGCTACAGGCTATGGGAAAGACATATGGCTTTAAGGTTGTTGTATTTGAGAAGAAGCAGTGGAACAATAATGTAATCAGCAGCTCTCTCATTAGAAGTGAGCTGGAGAAGGGTAACATAGAAGCAGTAAATGCCATGCTGGGTAAGCCTTATCATATTAGCGGTAAGGTTCTTCATGGCAGAAAAATCGGCAGAACCCTAGGTATGCCTACTACGAATCTGATACCCCATCCAAATAAACTTATGCCTCCATGTGGGGTGTATTTCTCAAGAACTATTATTGATGGATTGGCTTATCCTAGCATGACTAATATAGGATACAAGCCCACAGTAGGAAAAGAAAAGAATATAAGTGTTGAGACCTATATATACGACTTTGACAAGAATCTGTATGGACAGAAAATAAATGTTGAGTTATTGGATTTTGAAAGACCGGAGATAAAATTCGATAATCTGGAGGATTTGAAGCTTAAAATGGAGGAGGATTTAGCCTTAGGAAGACGCTATTTTAATATCTAGCTTGATTGACTNATATTTTATATTATGGTAATATTTATATAATCAGTAACAGGCATGATTTATGCTTGCTGGAAAAATCATAATAGGAAAGGGAGTATTTGTTTATGGAGAAATTTTACGAAAAAAAGAATCTTGGTATACCCACTACTATTCTTGTGATCTTATCTTATTTAATTGGATACTCATTAACCAGAAGTTTATCCGGAACACTATTAGTGGCTGTATTATTTGCAGGAGCTGTATTCTCACTTGAGTTTGATGANAGNGTAAAGAATGCTGTTAAGCATGCATATATATTTGCTGTATATGCTCAACTGATTTATATTTTACTGGATATATTCGAATCGTTAGTGAATTTAGTATACGGAGGAAGATACACATCAGGTGCTTATGCTAATATGTTCTTCGAGTTGAATTTTCTCCAGAAAGCACTCAATTTCTTGTATACATATGGTGTGATAATTATAAATATTGCAGTTATTGTAATATTCGGTCTGTTTATTGTAATGTCATTGCTAAATAAGGATTTAAATCTCTTCTGTGTGAAGGGTGTTCTGGGAGAGGGAAAAGCAAAGCCTAAGAAGGAGCAACCGGTTCCTCCGGTTTCCCCGGTAGCACCACCTCCGGTAGCACCGGTTCCCCCTGTAGCACCTCAGGCACCTCAGGCATCTGCACCTGCACCAGCACCGATACCTCCGGTAGCACCTCAGGCACCGCAGGCATCGGCACCTGCACCTGCACCGGTTCCTCCTGCAGCACCTCAGAAGCCTGCCGGAACATGTTCGAATTGTGGCAAAGTGAATAGTAGCCAAGCTAAGTTTTGTGCAGCCTGTGGCTCTAAATTATAAAAATTGTTGCTAAATAAATATATATATGAGTATTATGGCAATACTAATATTAATTTGTAGTTGAAAAGATATGTACATTGTGCTAATATAACTGTTGTACATTATTCAGCCAATACTCAGAACAAGGATACTCCGACCTTTTCTTGGTATTTGGCGGTTATCTATTAAGGAGGAAAGACAATGATCAGTAAAGAAAGAAAAGCAGAAATAATCAAACAGTATGGCAGGACACCGGAAGATACCGGTTCACCTGAAGTCCAGATTGCGTTGTTAACCGAGAGAATCGTTGAGTTAACAGAGCACTTAAAGAAGAATAAGAAGGATCATCATTCAAGAAGAGGACTTTTGAAGATGGTTGGACAAAGAAGAGGACTTCTGGAATATCTTAAGAAAACCAATATCGAAGGTTATCGTGAACTGATTGAACGTTTAGGCCTAAGAAAATAATCAGATTAAATGTAAGGGCTGTTCCGTTTATTAATTACAATGGAACAGCTTTTAATTTACCNAAATATATCATTAGGATACTTTAATTAGTGTAGATACGATGTACTTGAATATGAGAAAGAGGACATAATATGAATAGATTTAAGATTATTTTGAGGGATAAATCCTTTCTTAGAAGGACATTTGCCATCACTATACCGATTGTATTACAAAACTTACTGAATAATCTGGTAAATTTAGTGGACACATTAATGATCGGACAACTCGGAGAAACCAGTATAGCCGCAGTAGGTTTAGCCAACAAATTGTTTTTCGTATATGCTTTGTTGATGTTTGGAGTCAGTAGCGGTTCCAGCATTCTGTCTGCCCAATATTGGGGGAAGCGTGAACTGATTAACATTAAGAGGGTGCTTAAAGTATCCCTATTTATAGGAGTAGGAGTATCTATGCTCTTTGTAATACCGGGGTTTTTCTTCCCCGATATTGTTATGAGTATATTTACACCACTGGAAGGTACTATTTCAGAGGGTTCAAAATATCTTGTTATTATCGTGTTCAGCTATCCCTTAACTGCTGTTACAATGACCTATGTTTCTGTACTTAGGAGTATGAATTATGTAAAGCTTCCTATTATAATTACTACTGTATCCATCGTGATTAATGTGGTTCTGAATTATGGACTGATATATGGAAATATGGGATTTCCTAAGATGGGAGTGGCAGGAGCGGCTCTGGCCACACTAATAGCGAGAATTGCGGAATTTATAGTATTATTGTTTTTAGTATACAGACATAAAGCAGGGGACGGTAAGTTAGGAGATTTCGTACATCAAAAGTATGAAAAGGCCAAGGAACAGGGAAGAAAATTTATTCATAAGGCATTTCTCAAGAAATATTTCGGTACCGCAACACCTGTAATCTTAAACGAATTTATGTGGGGACTTGGTGTTACTATGTATTCTCTGGTCTACGGAAGAATGGGAGATGCTGCTACGGCGTCTATAACAATTACCAATACGGTGGAGCAGGTGGCGTTGGTATTCTTCTTTGGGATATGCCAAGCCGCTGCGATTCTGTTGGGAAATGAACTGGGTTCGGACAAGCTTGATGTTGCTGAGGAGCATGCCAAGAATTATATAGCCATGATGTTTGCATTGGCTTTGGTGGGTGCAGTGACGGTATTACTATTAAGGAACCCTGTGGCATCCATGTTTGATGTATCCGACGAGGTTTTCAGATATGTAAGGCTCTGTATGACAGTCTTTGCATTATATATGCCAATTAGGACGGTAAACACACTTATAATCGTAGCAATCCTAAGAAGCGGAGGAGATACTAAGGCATCATTAATCCTGGATGTTACCAGTGTATGGCTAATAGGAATTCCGATGGCTGTTCTTGGCGGCTTGATAATTGGACTTCCTATATATACTGTATATGCGATGATTATGGTAGAGGAGATATATAAGCTGATATTTGGCTATATACGATATAAAAAGAAAAAATGGATTAGGAATATTGTAGCGTGAATCGACTGACGGAAATTCGGTACCAGGTACGGTACCAGGTACCGTACCTGGTACCGATAAAAACCGTACCGAAACATGGAAAATATCTGTGGCATATTGGCAATAATAATGGTATAATAATATAGTTAGAGTCAAGAGAGGACATCCCGAGACTTCTGAAAAGATTATTGATTCTCGGAACTCGGTAGTTTTTTCAGTTGTTTCGGTGCCTCCGGCTCTATCAATAATAGAATAAAGGAGAACTAGAATATGTACAAAAGTTATTCAATGGAGCTTGCCGGCAGAACTCTTACGGTTGAAATCGGAAGAGTGGCAGCACAGGCTAATGGAGCCGCTTTAATGCATTATGGTGATACGGTTGTATTATCCACAGCAACAGCTTCCGATAAGCCCAGAGAAGGGATTGACTTCTTTCCCTTAAGTGTTGAGTATTCCGAGAAGCTTTATGCGGTAGGCAAAATCCCCGGAGGCTTTATTAAGAGGGAAGGAAAGCCTTCTGAGAACGCAATTCTTACTTCCCGTGTTATTGATCGCCCCATGAGGCCATTATTTCCCAGCGATTATAGGAATGATGTAACATTGGAGAATCTGGTGCTATGTGTTGATCAGGATTGCCCTCCCGAATTGGCAGCAATGCTTGGATCATCAATTGCAACATGTATTTCAGACATTCCATTTGCGGGTCCCGTAGCTTCCACGATGGTAGGTTTGGTTGACGGTGAATTCGTCTTTAACCCTAATTCGGAACAGAGAGAGAAGTCTGATTTGGCTTTGACGGTTGCATCTACCAAAGAGAAGGTAATAATGATCGAAGCAGGGGCAAATGAGATACCTGAAGATAAGATGATTGAGGCCATATACGCAGCCCATGAGGTCAACAAGACAATAATTGAATTTATCGATAAGATTGTTGAAGAATGTGGTAAGGAAAAGCATGATTACATCAAGTTTGAGGTAGACAAGGATTTATACGAGGATATGGTTGGCTTTATTACCCCCGAGGGTATGGAGAAGGCTGTATTCACAGACGAAAAGCAGGTTAGGGAAGCCAATATCAAGGAAATCAAAGAAAAATTGGTCGCCCGTTACGAGGAAGAGCATCCTGAATGGCTGGAACAGCTTGATGAGGCAATTTACAAATTCCAAAAAAACACTGTCCGTAAAATGATTTTAAGGGATAAGAAGCGTCCCGACGGCAGAGGATTTGATGAAATACGTAAGCTGTCTGCTGAGATTGATATTCTTCCCAGAACCCATGGCTCAGGTATGTTCACCCGTGGCCAGACTCAGGTGTTGACTATCACCACATTGGGTGCATTGGCAGAAACTCAAAGACTCGACGGAATTGACGAAAATGAGACGATGAAACGTTATATGCATCACTATAATTTCCCTTCATATTCAGTAGGTGAGACCAGACCTTCCAGAGGACCCGGCAGACGTGAAATCGGCCATGGTGCTCTTGCAGAGAAGGCATTAATACCGGTACTTCCCTCCGAGGAAGAATTTCCGTATGCAATTCGTACCGTGTCGGAGGTCTTGGAGTCTAACGGCTCCACATCACAGGGAAGTATCTGTGCGTCAACCTTATCGTTGATGGCTGCAGGTGTGCCCATTAAGGGAATGGTTGCAGGAATATCTGTAGGATTAGTTACAGGGGATTCTGATGATGATTATATTATTCTAACCGATATACAGGGTCTTGAGGATTTCTTTGGAGACATGGACTTTAAGGTAGCCGGTACCACTAAGGGTATAACCGCAATACAGATGGATATTAAGATTAACGGCTTAACCAGGGAAATTATTGAAAAGTCAATCTATAGAACAAAGGAAGCCAGACTCCATATCATTAACGATGTTATGGCACCGGTTATTTCTGAACCAAGACCTGAGGTTGGTCCATATTCACCTAAGATTGTTCAGATTAAGATCGATCCTGCTAAGATTGGCGATGTGGTCGGTCAGAGAGGTAAGACCATTAATGCAATTATTGAACAGACCGGTGTTAAGATTGATATAACCGATGACGGTGCAGTGTCTATATGCGGCGTCGATAAGGAAAGCATCGATAATGCTCTTCATATGGTAAAGATGATAGTGACCGATTTCGAGGAAGGTAAGATATACGAAGGTAAGGTTGTCAGTATTAAAGACTTCGGAGCTTTCATAGAATTTGCTCCCGGTAAGGAAGGTATGGTCCATATATCCAAGATCTCTAAGCAGAGAATAAACCATGTGGAGGATGTTCTTACCTTAGGTGATAAGGTTAAAGTTGTCTGTCTGGGACAGGATAAGATGGGCAGAATATCCTTTAGCTTAAAGGATGTTAAGCAGAGCTAAACTGCTAACAATATTTGATAAATAATACAGTATTGATAGCTGTCAAGGTGTTGTGTGTATATGCAATAAATTGACAGCTGTTTTTATTGAATAGGAAAGGAGTTTTGTATTTTGCCGAAGGTTAAAAATTGATTAAATGTGATGTAATATGTTTGACATAGTCTTTTGATTGGTATATTATGTATATCAACTGTATAGAAGTGCAAAAAACAAGACTGATAAGGAGGTTATTATGAAAAAACGAATTATTTCACTCTTGCTGATAATATCAATGTTACTTACGGTATTACCGGCTAACAAAGTATATGCTCAGGAGGATTATAGTCAGTGGGCTTTCGATGATCTTGTTGTCGGGGATACCTATAATATATATCCGCAATCCTGGTATGAAAAGAGTATGAGGGCTCCGATAACTCACGGACAACTTAGGGTTTTATTGGCCGGTATGCGAGTGAAAATTCTAAAGACCGACGCCGTTGTTGATTATAATGAACGGATTTATAAGCTAAGTAATAATATGACGGTTAAAGAGGTTTTGGAATTTCTATATACTTTGATTTCAGATTATGAGTTTAGTGGTGATATCGGAATAGCCGAGGGCCAAAGAGCCTTGGATTATATGGCTAAATATGGTGTGTTTACAGGAAATGAGGGAGAGCTGTCATTAGATGATATATGTACGGTTGAACAAGCATGTGTTATAGCAGCCAGGCTCATAACTCATCTTTATGATGCTCTTGACGCTGCCAGTAAAGGATTCCTATGGGAAATAAACTCAGGAGCAAACAAGGTTTATTTACTAGGCTCTATCCATATAGCAAATTATGATATTTATCCGTTTAGTAAAACAATGCTTGATGCATTTGCCGAGTCGGATGTTCTTGGCGTTGAAGTTAATCTGTTAGATACCTCGGTAGATACAAACAGTCTATACGCCAAGTATGGAATGTATACAGACGGCACTACCCTTAAGGACCATGTGCCCGAAGCAACATACACCAGGGTCGTTCAGATTGGTTCATTGTTCGGTTTATCTGAAGATCTTATTGCTATGTTTAAACCATGGGTCTTGTTTAATACATTTGTGGGATTAGCAAATACCTCTTCCGGGACTATGGAAGAAGCGGTTCTGGCTCAGTCTTTAGGCATAGACATTAAGTTTATGTACGATGCGGTATTTACTTCGAAACCTATTATTGAATTGGAGAGCTATGAGTTTCAATTACAGGTTCTTGACAGTTTCTCTGATGAATTGGAACTATACCTGTTAGAGACCACCTTGGATGCAATATATTACATGCTACTGGGACCTGCACCTGCCTCCGAAGGCACGGGGCTTGTTGATATAATGCTGAAATACTGGCATGAAGGGGATGCAGAAAGCTTCTTAACGTATATTGCTCCAATATTGGTAGAATCAGAGATACCTGATGTCAGTGACGAGGACAGAGAAATCGCAGCTTTAATGGAAGAATATTATCATAAAATATTTACCGAAAGAGATTTAGGAATGGCAAAGAAAATAGACCAATTCCTTAAGGCTGACGGAAGCACCACCTACTTTATAGTAGTAGGAACAGGTCATTATATTAGTGATTACTCTGTAATCGATATCTTACGGGATATGGGATATGAGATAAATCAAATTAAGTAATTTAATCTGAAAATAGAAAGAAAAGGGGCTTGCAATATTTTATGCAAGCCCCTTTTCCTTCTGAGTTAAAAATTTAAGTGAATAGCAAGTTAATATGTCTAACCATAATTGGTTAGTGAAAAATAAGACCAAGATTGTTAAAAAAATAACAAGTCAAGTATATCATATTATAAAAAAAGATTCAAGTAATTTTATATTATAAAAGGACCATTATAGATTGCCAATTTGATATGAATATGATAAAATCACGCTTACTGGATATATCATCGAAATTTCATACGAAATAGCGAATGATATCAAGTACGAAGGGAGGAACCACGATGACAAGTATTACTAAGCTATCAAATGGTATAACTGTTGTTATGGAAAAAATGCCATATCTTAAAAGCGCATCCTTTGGTGTATGGGTCAGGGTTGGTTCTGCTAATGAGGATGAAAGTAACAATGGAATAGCTCATATGATAGAACATATGATGTTTAAGGGAACTAAGAATCGTAGTGCAAAGCAAATAGCGGATGAGATGTCTAGAATCGGCGGTAATATGAATGCATTTACAAGTAAAGAATGTACCTCATATTATGTGACCACACTGGGTGAGCATCTGCCAATGGCAATTAAAATTATTGCCGATATGCTGAATAATTCTTTGATAGACGAAAAGGCACTTAAAAAGGAAAAGAGTGTTATAATCGAGGAAATAGATATGTATCAGGATTCGCCGGAGGATTTGGTACATGAGATATTACAGCAGCGTATCTGGAGGGGACATCCTTTGGGCTATATGATATCAGGTAAGAAAAAGATAGTCCGCAAGGTTAGCAGAGAACAGATAATAGATTTTATGAACACCTATTATACAGGAGAAAATATTGTCATATCAATCGCAGGAAATTTTAATGAAAATGAGATTTTAGCTCTTGTGGAAGAGGAGTTCGGAGCAGTCAAATCAAAAACAACGGTCAAGATAATGTCAACTGACAAGCCTAGCTATCATAAGGTGACAATAAAGAAGGAGAAGGATATAGAGCAGCTTCATGTAAATATCGCATTTAACGGAATATCTTATTTATCCGATGAAAGATTCACACTCTCTATATTTAATACCGTTCTGGGAGGAAGCATAAATTCAAGACTGTTTCAAAAAATCAGAGAAGATGCGGGACTTACATATGCTATTTACTCATATGGAAGCTCCTACAAAGATACAGGACTGTTTCATATATATGCCGCCATGAATCCCAACCAGAAGGACGCAGTAATTAATAAGATATATAATATTGTCAAAAGCCTTAAGAAGAATGGAATTACCGAGGATGAGCTAACCATGGCTAAGGAACAGATTAAGACAGAGTTGATATTAGGAAATGAAGGTGCAAGAAACAGGATGAATTCCAATGGTAAATCCATGCTTAACAGAGGAAGAGTGGTATCATTGGATGAACTGACAGAGGGTATTGATAAGGTCGGATTGGATGATATAAGGGATTTTGCTAATAAGTATATGGATTTATCTAATTCATCAATATCATTTGTGGGAAACATTAAATAATCCAAGAAAAATGGTTTGTTATATTTTGTACTTGACTTTATGTTTGAGAATGCTATAATTAATTGCAATTAGATTTTATATGCATAATGCGTTGATGAGACGAGTACCATGTAAAGGTTTACAGAGAGAGATACATTTGCTGGAAGTATCTTATTCCGAACCATGGGAAGACTACCTCGGAGTGGCCCTAATCCGGCCCGGTGATTCCGTTATAATCTAATGAAGTGGGTGCTTTGCACCAACAAGGGTGGAACCGCGACATATAGGAATATGCTCGTCCCTTTCGATTTAAACCAAATCGAAAGAGACGAGTTTTTTGATTGTATAATCGGTACCGATAACTTACCGACAACAAGAAAGGAGTATGGGTTTATGAAGATTACCCTAAAGGATGGCTCAGTAAAAGAGTATCCGAACAAGATGTCAGTTTATGAAATAGCAAGAGATATTAGCGAGGGTTTGGCCAGAGTAGCATGTGCCGCAGAGGTTGATGGCAAGGGGGTGGATCTTCGAACTATTATTGATAGCGACTGCGAATTGAATATTTTAACTTTTGACAGCGAGGGAGGAAAGGCGGCTTATCGTCATACGGCTTCACATGTTTTGGCTCAGGCCGTTAAGAGACTTTATCCTGAGGCTAAGCTTGCCATAGGACCTTCCATTGAGAACGGATTCTATTATGACTTCGATATTGCTCCGTTTGACAGGGCTGCTCTTGATGAATTGGAAAAGGAAATGAAGAAAATCATCAAGGAGGGTGCTGAGATTACCCGTTTTTCACTCCCAAGAGCTGAGGCAATTGCACTTATGAAGGAAAAGGATGAGCCATATAAGATAGAGCTTATTGAGGAATTACCTGAGGATGAGGAAATTTCATTTTATCAGCAGGGTGATTTCGTGGATTTGTGTGCAGGCCCTCATCTAATGAGTACTAAGTATCTCAAGGCAATTAAGCTTATTTCCTCATCCGGTGCATATTGGAGAGGCTCTGAGAAGAATAAAATGCTAACACGAGTATACGGCACCGCGTATACCAAGAATGCCGATTTGGAAGCTCATCTTGAGCATCTTGAGGATATCAAGAAGCGTGACCACAATAAATTGGGTCGTGAGATGGAGCTGTTTACAACGNTGGACGTAATAGGGCAGGGACTTCCTCTTATAATGCCTAAGGGTACTAAAATAATTCAGACATTACAGCGCTGGATAGAGGATGAAGAGGAACGCAGAGGCTATATGAGGACTAAGACTCCGTTTATGGCTAAGAAGGACCTCTATATNATATCGGACCATTGGCAGAAGTATAAGGAAGGCATGTTCGTACTGGGCGATGAAGAGGATGAGAATTCCGAAGTATTTGCACTACGTCCCATGACCTGTCCTTTCCAATATTATATTTATAAGCAAAGTCAGAAGAGNTATCGTGACCTTCCATGTCGCTACGGAGAAACTTCTGTTTTATTCAGAAATGAGGACTCCGGTGAAATGCATGGTCTTACAAGAGTAAGGCAGTTTACGATATCCGAAGGCCATCTTATCGTGACTCCTGAGCAGGTGGAAGAGGAATTTGCGGGATGCCTGGATCTTGCCATATACTGCCTAAAGACCCTGGGACTGGATGGGGATGTTACTTACCGTCTGTCAAAATGGGATCCCAATAATAAGAAAAAGTATCTCGGTAATGAGAGTGACTGGGAGAACATGCAGAACAAGATGAGAGAAATGCTTATTAAGAATGGTGTGCCATTTACAGAGGCTGAAGGAGAAGCCGCATTTTACGGACCGAAGCTGGACATTCAGGCTAAGAATGTTTACGGCAAGGAGGACACCATGATAACGCTTCAATTGGATTTTGTTCTGGCTGAGCGTTTTGACATGTACTATGTAGATGCAGGCGGAGAGAAAAAGAGACCTTATATTATCCATAGAACCAGTATCGGATGCTATGAAAGAACCCTGGCTTGGCTTATTGAAAAATATGCCGGTATGTTCCCGACTTGGTTATGTCCGGAGCAGGTCAGAATTCTTCCTATCTCTGAGAAATATCATGATTATGCCAATAGGGTTAAGGAGGAGCTTCAGAGAAACAATATTCTCGTAACCGTGGATGAACGAGCCGAAAAAATCGGTTATAAGATAAGGGAAGCCAGATTGGACCGTATCCCTTACATGCTGGTGGTCGGACAGAAGGAGGAAGAGGAAGGCGTAGTATCTGTCAGAAGCCGCTATTTGGGTGANGAAGGTCAGCAACCGCTTGATAAATTTATTGATGATATCTGTAAGGAGATAAGAACGAAGGAAATACGTAAGATAGAANTCGTTGAAAAATAAAGGTTTAAGCAGGTTTCTTCTATACTGAGAAATTAACTTTAATAAGAACACAAGTTATAATTTGATTTGTCGCAGACAAACAAATATGGCTTGTGTTTTTTATTTCTAAGTTATTCCTTTTTNCTTGACTTTAATCAGCATTCGATATATGATGACAAATAATAAAATTTTGAAGGGAGGATGTATTTATGAGTAATTACCATATCGATACTAAATGTATTCAATCCGGATATCAGCCTAAGAACGGTGAGGCGAGAGTGCTTCCGATTTATCAGAGTACCACATTTAAGTATGATTCTGCAGAGCATGTAGGGAAGCTTTTCGATTTAGAGGCTGAAGGATTTTTTTATACCAGGCTTTCAAATCCAACAGTAGATGGTGTGGAAAGAAAGATTGCCGATTTAGAGGGGGGCATAGGTGCCATGTGTACATCCTCCGGGCAGGCGGCAGCTATGATCGCCGTTCTTAATATTTGCAAATCGGGAGACCATATGATATCCTCGGGTACCATTTACGGAGGAACCATAAATCTATTTGCGGTTACACTGGCTAAAATGGGTATTGAATGTACATTTATAGACTCTGATGCATCTATAGAGGATATTCAAAAGGAAATCAGGGATAATACTAAGCTTATATTTGCAGAGACAATAGCGAATCCGTCTTTGGTAGTGTCGGATATCGGGAAGTTGGCAAAGGTCGCTCATTCAAATGATATTCCATTAATAATTGATAACACATTTGCAACGCCTATTAATTGCAGACCTATCGAACATGGCGCAGATATTGTTATTCATTCCACATCGAAATATATGGATGGCCATGCGGTGGCTCTTGGCGGTGTTATTGTGGATAGCGGCAATTTTAACTGGGATAACGGAAAATTTCCGGGCCTATCCACCCCCGATGAATCCTATCATGGAATGGTATATACAAGGGATTGCGGCAGAGCTGCCTTTATTACCAAAGCAAGAGTACAGTTAATGAGGGATATGGGAATGGCACCCTCACCAAATAATGCGTTCCTGCTTAATCTTGGTCTTGAGACCTTACATCTTAGAATGGAGCGTCACTGCTATAACGCACAGAGAGTGGCAGAATATCTTGACAGACATAGCCAAGTAACCTGGGTTAATTATCCGGGACTTAAGGGGAACAAGTACCATGATTTGGCGATGAAATATATGCCTAACGGAACCTGTGGTGTAATATCCTTTGGAGTCAAGGGAGGCAGAGAAGCTGCAATGAAGTTCATGGACAGTCTAAAGCTGGCGGCTATTGTGGTACATGTGGCAGACGCAAGGACCAGTGTTCTNCACCCTGCGAGTACAACCCATAGGCAACTGACTGATAAGCAGTTGGTCGAATGTGGAATTACACCGGATATGATTCGTATGTCTATAGGNATTGAAAATGCAGATGATATAATAGCTGATTTGGAACAGGCCTTCGGTAAATTGGATTGATAAAGAATGTCTAATATGATAGAATAGAAACAAAAAAGGGGTATGCACTATGGCTATAATTGATCGGGTGAAATTTGATGGTCTCGCCTCAAGGGATTGGCTGGTATACAAGCATCCCAGCGAAAATCTGGTGTTTGGAACTCAGCTTATAGTTAATGAAGGCCAGGTGGCTGTATTTATAAAGGGTGGAAGGATATGTGATGTTTTCTTACCGGGAACGCATACATTAAATGCAGGTAATCTACCGATTCTTAACTCAATCATAAATCTTCCTTTTGGCTCAAAGACACCGTTTACAGCTGAAATTTACTATATTAATACAGTAACGAAGCTGGATATTAATTGGGGAACCTCTGATCCTATCCAGGTTATCGACCCAAAATATCAGATTAGGCTGAGAGTTCGGGCATTTGGTCAGCTGGGCTTAAAGATTGAAAATTATACTTTATTTATATCAGAGCTGATTGGTTCAATGAATCAGGCGGATGTAGTTAAATATGATAAGATATTAAACTATTATAAGGGTGTTCTGATTAGTAAGATAAAGACTATTATCGCTGATATGATTATCAATGATAAGATATCAGTCCTTGAAATATCCGCTATGCTCGATGATATTTCAAGAAAAACTCAGGAGCTTTTGGATGCTGATTTTGACAGATATGGATTTAAGATAACTAATTTCTTCATCAAATCAATTAACTTTCCTGATGAAGACTTTGAAAAGATTAATCAGATTCTCGAAGACAGGGCAGCATTTGAAATCATGGGTGACGGACGGTACGTCACTAAGCGTAGCTTTGACGTATATGAAGGAGCCGCCACTAATGAATCCGGTGTAGCCGGTGCGTTTGCTGCTGGAGGTATCGGATTGGGCACCGGTGCCGCCTTGGCAGGTGGAGTAAATAATGTGTTAAATATCAATCCTCAGGCAGAAGAGCAATGTAATACCTGCAGGAAGTATGTCAGGGCAGGCTCTAAGTTCTGTAGTCATTGTGGATCCAAGTTGGCTCAGTTATTATGTCCAAAATGCAGTTCTCCCTATGATGAGGGCTCTAAGTTCTGTAGCGAATGCGGACATTCTCTGACACCTGAAGCATGTGAATGTGGGGTAGAGCTACCCTCTAATGCAAAGTTTTGTATGAACTGTGGAAAGAAGGTGAATAACGAATGAATGAGAAAAGAAATACATTAGGAAAGATTTTCTCCATTTTAATGTTATTATTCTTTTTTGCCATAATTTTGTTCATGTTCTTTGCAATTTTTAGAATCAATGAATATACTGTATTTCCTGCTGTAATGACATTTGCATTGATAAATTTTGTTATATTATTGGTTATCATAGGCGGCGGAAGCGAAATCGCCAATAAGGTCGGCACAGCCTCTTATATATCAATTTGTGTGGTTACAGCAATATATACCTTGCTTCAGTTCATATTTATGGGATTCAGATATCAATCTGATTCCGTAAATAGTTATGTGTTNTTTCAACTAATATTACTATTTATATATTTCTTAATATTCATTCCAACCATGTTAATGGGAGCAAACAACAATAATAAATAGACTTTGGGAGGTTTATCATGGCACAAAATAACTGTCCACAATGTGGAGCTCCTATCGCAATCGGAGCCGTGGAATGTAAATACTGCGGAGAGGCTATCAATACTCTTAACACGCAGCAACCAAATTTACAGCAAACTAATATACCGCAGCCTAATATGCCGCAGCAGCCTGTATATCAGCAGCCTGTTTATCCACAGCAAGGATATCAGCAACAGGGGTACCCTTACCGGCAGACATCGTATCCCCCGCCTGTTCCACCGAATGCACCGCCTCCGCCTGTTTATAATCAGTATAATACATTTGCCAACGGGATTAATCCATCATGGCCTATTAAGAGCAAGGTTGTAGCAGGTGTTTTGGGAATTTTACTTGGAGGACTTGGAATACATAAGTTTTATCTTGGGAAGGTCGGCATGGGAATCTTATATCTATTGTTCTGCTGGACTTATATTCCTGCAATTGTGGGCTTTATAGAGGGAATAATATATCTTGCATCCAACGATCATAATTTCCAAGTTAAGAATCGTGTGAGAATCAGATAGGAATTTTGGAGAATATATATTAAAGGCTGTTAATTATCATTCTTGATGGTAAGTGACAGCCTTATTAGTTCATATACATCTGTTAATCGAAGAAATGGCCGGGAGGTGAATCCGATAAGCAAAAGTAGGTTTGGTAATTTACAGCTTAATAAAGTTAATCCATTATTCATATTTAAAGTGGCAATAGGATCCGCCATTGCTATTGTTATAGCCGAGGCTTCAGGACTTATGTACAGCACCTCGGCAGGGATTATCACCTTGCTTACAGTGCAAAATACCAAGAAAGAAACATTACTTATCGCCTTAAAGAGGATTATATCATTTCTTTTAGCGGTGATTATATCATTTATAATGTTTAGCAGTTTTGGGTATGAGCCTTGGGTATTCGGTGGCTTTGTTCTTATATTTGTAGGACTAAGCTATTTGTTTAATCTTAAGGATGGAATATCCATGAATGCGGTCCTTATGACTCATTTTCTTATTGAGAAACGTGTAGATATTCCAATGTTTTTCAATGAGGTTATGATTCTTTGCATTGGAATGGGAATCGGAATTGTAATTAATCTAATTATGCCGAATTATAAGCAAAAGATTCTGCAAAAGCAGCGATTTCTTGAGGAAGAAATGAGAAAAACCCTGAAAGCCATGGCTCTTGCCCTGAGAGATAAGAAGGCGTGCTTGATTCAGGAAGGGCCTTATGAGAATATGACCATGGTATCGGACAGTGAACATGTAATCATTGATTTTCGTGGTCTAGATAATATGCTTGAGGACCTGATTAATAAGGCTTATGAAGATGCAGGGAATACTCTTTTGTCTAATACAAGGTATCTTATATCTTATCTGGAGATGAGGAAGCACCAGACGGATGTTCTAAAGATTATAAGCCGAAATATAATGGAGATTCCGGTATTATTGAAGCAATCGATTCCATTAGCTGATTTTATAGACAAAACTGCAGACAGCTTTCATGAAATGAATAATGTTAAAGAATTATTAGTGGATATTGATGATTTATATATGAAATATAAAGAGGATAAGCTGCCTGTATCAAGGGATGAATTTGAGTACAGGGCAGTGCTTTTTCGTATTTTAAAAGAATTCGAATATTTTTTGCAAATAAAGAGAAATTTTATACTTGAGCTTGAAAAAGATGAATAGAATAATTCCTTGTTTTCTTCGCATAATAGTATGGAAGTACGCAAAAATCAACTAAAAGGAGTAATTCATGCTAAGCGTCAGGTATATGGATAATATTATTGAAGAAGTAAACGATGGTGATTCGGATAATAAGAGTAATCCATCTGAAGGACAATCTGAAAAGAATAATCAGGGAGAAAAAAAGGATAATCAGGAAGCTGAAAAAATAAAACAGGAAAATGAGGACCTTAAGGATAAAAAGATATCAGAATATGGCCAGACCGTCCTCGATAATAATAAAAAGGAGCATAAAATTCATTTATTATCGATTATCGGTGAAATTGAAGGCCACGAATGTCTCCCGCAGCATAACAAGACAACTAAGTATGAGCATGTATTGCCACAGCTGGCAGCCATTGAAGACAGTACAGAAATTGATGGGCTGCTTATTCTGATTAATACGGTTGGTGGTGACGTGGAGGCAGGGCTTGCTATAGCTGAAATGGTTGCCTCCCTGAGTAAGCCTACGGTTTCGTTGGTATTAGGCGGCAGTCACTCCATTGGTGTTCCCTTGGCTGTATCGGCGGATTACAGCTTTATAGTGCCTACGGCGACTATGATTATTCACCCGGTTCGAATGAACGGTACCGTAATAGGAGTAACCCAGACCTTTGAATATTTTGAGAAGATACAGGCTCGAATCATAAGATTTGTAGTGAATCATTCGGGAATCAGCCACGACGATTTTAAGAGCCTTATGCTTGATACTAATCAGCTTGCGAAAGATGTAGGTTCGATCCTAGTAGGAGAGGAAACAGTAAAGCTGAAGATAATTAAAGAAGTAGGAGGTATTAAGGAGGCCTTGGCTAAAATTAACGAAATGATAGATGAAAGGGCTAACAGGTCATAATAATTATTACACTGGAAGGAAGGTGCGTTATGCTATATACGGTTGTACCCTTGGAACGAGTCTATGTGGATCATAATGCCAAGGACCAGGCCATTAAAGATGCCACAGAGCCGGAGTACAAGGAGGTTCTATTGAAGCACGGCAGGGTCGTAACCCGACGGGACGGAGAAAATTATGTTGTTCATAGGATTATTTCCACCGATATGAGTGATTATCTGAATCAGGAATATTCACCCGGAATGATTATAAAATAATAGGTATTTTTTGAAGGCGGTCAACGAGGACCGCCTTAGTGTATGGACTAGGGACAACTAATTTACTTGCATAACAATAGTCTAAAAGGTATAATAAAATGTGGAAGATGAACAATGTATATAAGGGGGATGACTCATGGCTTCCAAGAAGAGTACAACAAGGAAGAGCGGCAGCAAAAAAAGGACATACACTACTCAGAAGAAAAGAAATGAAGCCGTAAAGCATAGCGGAGCGGTGCAGGATGAGATTATCCTTATAATTTCTATGGTCGTTTGTATTCTTATGTTTTTAAGCTATTTTGACCTGAGCGGTACAGTCGGAAAACATGTCAGTGGCTTTTTATTCGGTACGGTAGGATTGTTGGCATATGCCTTACCTTTTATTTTGTTTTTTGGAACGGCATTTTACATATCAAATATCGGAAATAAAGCGGCAGGCAGAAAGATAATGAGTGCCATAATATTTTTGATTGCATTAACAGCATTTATTCAGCTGATAACTGAATCATATAGTCCGGAAACTAAAATAGTTGAATATTATACCTCATCAAGAGACGATAGAATCGGCGGTGGAATTATCGGCGGTGGTATTGTAATGCTTCTGTGTGGATGTTCGACGTCACCGCTACTTACATAATTCTCATAGCCATGATGCTAATATCCCTAATCGTGATAACAGGAAAAGCACTTATTAAAATAATTGCCACAAAAGGCAGGCAATCTCTTGAAGAAAGAAGACAATACAGGCAGCTTCGAAAGGAACAGATGGAGTTGGAGAGACAATCACAACAGGGATTATCAGAGCAAACCTCTAACAGACCCGGCAGAAGATCTTGGAAGACCTTTGATATTGAACCTGACAACCGGGATCCATCTGAAAAGCAAAAAGATAAATNAAAGGTAGTCAGTTTTAAGGATAAAAGAGATAAAAAGAAGAAGCAGAGTGAGCCTGATGAGCTTCCTTTAGTTAATTTGGATCATTTATTTCTACCGGAGCAGACAGATACGGTTACCCAAGATGAAATCAAGCTTCCTACATATGAGGACGAGCTCAAGAATAAATTCGGAAACGATTATTCTACAGGAGAAGGAGAAATGGGTAGTGCATCCTTCGCAGAAAGTCAGACAAGCTCTACTGACGTAGTAAAACCAGGTTCGAATAACAAGGCTGAGTCTACAGATGTAGAACAACTTAATATAAATCAGATGGTTGAGGAAAAGGAGTATGTATTTCCGCCTATGAAGCTATTGACGGTTCCTAAGGCCAGGACAGGCAGAGGACAGATGACCGAAAGAAATGTAAAGGAAACTGCCATTAAGCTTCAAAATACATTGGAGAGCTTTGGAGTACATGTTACCGTAACCAATGTAAGTTGTGGTCCTTCTGTAACAAGATACGAGCTACAGCCTGAGCAGGGAGTTAAGGTGAAAAGCATTACAAGCCTGGCGGATGACATTAAGCTTAATCTTGCTGCATCGGAGGTTAGGATAGAAGCGCCTATTCCCGGTAAATCGGCTGTCGGTATAGAGGTACCGAATAAAGAGAATTTCGTTGTGACCTTAAGGGAAATGCTTGAAAGTAAGGAATTTAATGAGCATCCATCTGATATTGCATTCGCTGTCGGTAAGGATATCGGTGGTCAGATAATTGTTACGGATATTGCAAAGATGCCCCATCTACTGATTGCCGGAGCAACAGGTTCGGGAAAATCTGTGTGCATTAACACTCTAATAATGAGCATACTTTATAAATCAAAACCTTCGGATGTTCGCATGATTATGATTGATCCTAAGGTTGTTGAACTGAATGTATATAACGGTATTCCGCATTTATTAATACCCGTTGTCACNGATCCAAAGAAGGCCGCTGCTGCACTTAATTGGGCTGTTGTTGAGATGACAGATCGCTATAAGAAATTTGCCGAAGCGGGTGTTCGAGATTTGGCAGGCTATAATGAAAAGGCCAGAGAGGTGGCTTATCTCAATGATGAACCCTATCAGAAGCTGCCTCAAATTGTAATAATAATTGACGAGCTTGCTGATCTTATGATGGTTGCTCCAAGCGAGGTTGAGGATTCAATCTGTCGTCTTGCCCAGATGGCAAGGGCTGCAGGAATACATTTGATTATCGCAACTCAAAGACCTTCTGTAAATGTAATTACGGGTCTGATTAAGGCAAATATCCCTTCCAGAATAGCATTTGCAGTATCATCGGCGGTAGATTCAAGAACCATCATTGACGGGTCCGGCGCTGAAAAGCTATTGGGTAAGGGAGATATGCTGTTTTTCCCTTCCGGTTATCCAAAGCCGGTTAGAATACAGGGCTCATTTGTATCCGATAAGGAGGTAAGCTCTGTTGTCGATTATCTTATAAAAAATAACAGTACTGCAAGCTATAGTGAGGAAATCAAAGAAACCATAGCAAATGTTCGTGCNGNGGAGGCTGCTGCCATAGCTGCAAATGAGCGGGATGATTATTTTGTCGAGGCAGGAAGGTTTATTATTGAAAAGGACAAGGCTTCCATAGGAATGCTTCAAAGAGTATATAAGATTGGCTTTAACCGCGCCGCCAGAATAATGGACCAGCTGGCCGAGGCAGGAGTGGTCGGGCCTGAAGAAGGCACCAAGCCAAGGAGAATCCTGATGACGGCAGAGGAGTATGAGCAGTTTTTAGCTGAGAATAATTTGGGCCATTTTTAAGTATAGAATGTTTTGGGTTGGCTTTTGAGGAGAGGATGGCTGGGTTAGTTCTAGAAGGGAATAATTTACGTTTGTATAAGAAAAGAATAATTTGAGTTGGTATTGGTAGAGAATAATTCGGTAAGTTTATTGATAACATTCAGGAGGGTGCATTATGGTCATATAGGCACCCTCCTGTTACATTTGAACGTTCGAAATAAAAAGTGAGATATAGTTAGCAGATAAATAATGCTGTATTTTGACGTTATAGTAGACATAATAATATTATGTGACACAACTTTTATTATACGGCTATTTTATATATTTTATTCAGTGATATACTCAGTATTATACCACTGTGTTATATCCAGTATTGCACTCTGTATAATATTAAATTTTTTACTTCGTTTTATATAATGGTTAGCAGCTCTTTCGGCGTATCTATTATATAATCAGCACCTTCATTTCTTAATACTTCACGGGTTCTAAATCCCCATGTTACACCGACGCATGGAATACCTGCATTTTTAGCAGTTTGTACATCTGTGTCAGAGTCACCGACGAAGATGGTTTTATTTATATCGGAATCAAGCTCCTTTATAGCGGTAAAGATACTGTCCGGAGCGGGTTTCTTTTTCACAGTTGGTGATTCTCCTATAGCTACCTTAATTAAGTCTCCGAAATATTCTTTTGACAGCTTCTTTACGGCGGAATCAAATTTGTTCGACACAATACCCAGCTTATATCCAAATCGATTCAGGTCCATAAGAAGTATCATAATTCCGTCATAAGGTCTGGTCTTGTTCTGCATATTCAATTTATAATGCTGAGTAAAATCGGCAAGACATTGCTCAATTTCCTCCTCGGTACTATGTATCGGCAGAGCCCTTTCTACTAATTTTCTTACGCCATTTCCTACGAAGCTCCTTACCTCCTCATAGGTTCTTGGTTCATAGCCACGGTTAGTTAAAGCAACATTTAAACTGTCCATTAAATCGTCCAGTGTGTTTAACAGTGTTCCGTCAAGATCAAATATTATCGTATCGTATTTCATTTCGAGTTCCTTTCTAGTTATTATGTTGCAGTTTCTCTTGGGTTAACTCCATATCATGGAGTATATCAGATTTTTGATGTAATACCAAGTATTTAAGCGATTTTCCAAATTAATCTTGACCTTAATTTATCATATGCTAAAATTATTTTAGTTAATAAAATAGCGGAAAGGTTGGGTATACAGATGAAGACGGATATTCAAATAGCACAGGAAGCCAAATTAGAACATATCAGCGAGGTTGCAAAGAAACTTGCTATCTCTGAAGACGATTTGGAGTTCTTCGGAAAATATAAGGCCAAGTTGGGGGATGAACTGTGGGATAAGATTAAGGCCCGCCCCGATGGAAAGCTTGTATTGGTAACTGCCATAAATCCTACGCCTGCAGGCGAAGGAAAGACCACTACCACTGTAGGGCTTGGTCAGGCACTGGGGCAGATGAATGTAAGCTCTGTAATCGCACTTCGTGAGCCGTCACTAGGGCCATGCTTCGGCGTTAAGGGTGGAGCTGCAGGCGGAGGATATGCTCAGGTGGTTCCTATGGAGGATTTAAATTTGCATTTCACCGGTGATTTTCATGCAATTACATCGGCGAATAATCTATTGGCTGCCATGCTGGATAACCATATACATCAGGGAAATTCTTTGTCTATAGATCCTAACCAGATTGTATGGAAGCGCTGTGTTGATATGAATGACAGAGCTCTTCGTAATATAATAATAGGTCTTGGAAGAAAGTCAGATGGAGTAGTGAGGGAGGACCATTTTGTTATTACGGTGGCTTCTGAAATTATGGCAGTACTATGTCTTGCTGAAAACATGCAGGATTTAAAGGAGAGATTAGGCAGGATAGTGGTAGCCTATACCTATGATGGAAGGCCTGTTACCGCTAAGGACTTAAAGGCCGTGGGTGGAATGGCTGCGCTTCTTAAGGACGCCATGAAGCCGAACCTGATACAGACAATTGAGAATACCCCTGCCATAGTCCATGGTGGTCCATTTGCCAATATTGCTCACGGCTGTAATAGTGTGAGGGCTACAAAAATGGCTCTTAAACTGGCCGATGTGGTGATTACCGAGGCTGGATTCGGAGCCGACCTTGGGGCGGAGAAATTCCTGGACATCAAATGCAGAATGGCAGGATTAAAGCCTAATGCAATCGTTTTGGTTNCTACCATACGTGCCTTGAAGTATAACGGTGGATTGTCAAAAACCGAGCTGTCGGTTGAGAATTTAGATGCTTTAAAGAAGGGTATAGTGAATCTGGAAAAGCATATAGAGAATCTACAGAAATATGGTGTACCTGTGATAGTTGCATTAAATCGNTTTATTAGCGATACCGAGGATGAGATATCATTTGTTAAGAGTTTTTGCGAAGAAAGAGATTGCGAGTTTTCACTTTGTGAAGTATGGGAAAAGGGTGGCGAAGGAGGTATCGACCTTGCCGACAGACTCCTAAAGATGATGGAGGAGAAGCAGAGTAATTATAAGCCTTTATATGATTTAGAGCTGTCCATCAAGGAGAAGATTGAAGTTATCGCCAAAGAGATATACGGGGCGGATAAAGTTACATTTGACCCGGGAGCCAGTTCCGCTATACATAAGATCGAATCTTTAGGTTACGGAAATCTTCCCGTATGTATGGCTAAAAATCAGTATTCTCTTTCGGATGACCCTAAGAAGCTTGGTAGACCGGTCGGTTTTACAGTGAATATCAGAGAAGCTTATGTGTCTGCCGGTGCCGGATTTGTGGTTGCGATTACAGGCACGATGATGACCATGCCGGGACTTCCTAAAGGGCCGGCCGCAGAAGGAATCGACGTAAACGATGACGGCAAGATTGTAGGATTGTTCTAATNNGGTACCAGGTACGGTACCTGGTACCAAATTGCGGTGTACCTGGTACCGAATTGCGGTGTACCTGGTACCGATAAAAATTGTCATATATTATATAAAGCCTCGTATATATTAAATGATGAATATGGCTTGTCATATAACCGCCGATATTCATACATTCATATAAGGGGGCTTTTTTATTGATTAAAAGTGTAGATTTCCAATATACCGATGATATAACGGTGGTAGATCGTAATCAGTTCGAAGCGCATATCAGGCTATATAAGGGGTATGTGTCTAAAATTAATGAGATTGACGAGATACTTCGGAATAATCCGATGAGAGAGGATGCAAATGCTACCTTTAGTTTTTTTAGGGCATTAAAGCGTGGTGAGACCTATGCTTTGGATGGAGTTATTCTTCATGAGCTTTATTTCGAGAACATAGGAGGGGATAGTAGAGCGCCCGATTCTTCGGTAAGACAGCAGCTTGAAACGGACTTCGGTAGCTATGATAATTGGATGGCTGATTTTGTGGCTACGGCTAAGGCCAGTAGAGGATGGGCAGTATTATGCTACGATCAGAGAAGCTACAGACTTAGAAATATTAGTCTGGATTCCCATGATTTGGGCAACATAGCTTATTCCGCACCGATACTTGTATTAGATGTTTATGAGCATGCATATTTCCTTCAATATGCAGATAATAAGAGCGAATATATTAATCGTTNTATGGATAATATAAATTGGTATGTGGTAAATCAAAGAATGGGTATATATTAAATCGGTACCAGGTACGGTACCTGGTACCGTACCTGGTACCAATACGACGCGTACCTGGTACCGTACCTGGTACCTATTTTGCGGATTGCTCGCAATATACACATCGATATGTGCCGTTTTCCTTGTCTGTAAGTCTGAATGAGTGGGGTATTCCCCTTTCTATTGAGGTTATGCATCTGGGATTTTTGCATTTAAGTACATTTTCGACATGAAGGGGCAGCGTGGGATTCTTTTTTTCGATGATTTCACCGTTTTCTATTATATTGATTGTTATTTTATGGTCCAGTACACCAAGGATATCAAGGTTTATTCCGTTTAGGGTTCCTTCTATTTTTATTATATCCTTTCTTCCCATCTTATTGCTTCGGGCATTTTTGATTATAGCTACACTGACGTCTATATTTTCCAGGTCGAGATAGGTATAAATTTTCATTGCCCCGCCGACTTTAATATGGTCTATTACTATACCCTGATTTAAAACACCGATATTTAGCATATTGGCCTCCCTTCACTTTCACGAAGTAGCAGTATTATTAATGCCATTCTTACATATACTCCAAACTGAGCCTGTTTAAAATAAACAGCCCTGGGATCCTCGTCCACCTCGACAGCTATTTCGTTAACTCTCGGCAAGGGATGTAATACCAGCATGTCCTCCTTCGCAAGAGACAGTTTCTTGCTGTTTAAGATGTAGGTATCCTTAAGTCTTATATAATCTTCTTCATTAAAGAAGCGTTCTTTCTGTACCCGTGTCATGTATAGAATATCTAGACTTGGTATGGCTTCCTCTAGGCTTCTTAGCTCTTTATAGGGAATATTTTGTGCATTTAAGACTTCATCCTTAATATACTGAGGAACCTTTAATTCATCCGGTGATATTAGAACAAAATTGATGTTTTTATATCTTGAGAGGGCTACAATTAATGAATGCACCGTTCTTCCGAATTTTAAGTCACCACAAAAACCAACGGTAAGATTCTCGAACCGTCCTTTGAGATTTTTTATTGTAAGTAAATCTGTAAAGGTCTGAGTGGGATGATTGTGACCGCCGTCTCCGGCATTGATAATAGGAATGGAAGAATGGAGTGATGCAACATAGGGGGCACCCTCCTTTGGATGACGAATAGCACAAATATCTGCGTAAGAGGAAATAACACGAATTGTATCGGCAACGCTTTCACCTTTTGCGGCTGAGCTGGCATCGCCTGACGAGAAACCGAGAACACTTCCGCCAAGATTTAACATGGCAGCTTCAAAGCTTAATCTTGTTCGNGTGCTTGGTTCATAGAATAGGGTCGCAAGCTTTTTTCTATGACATGCCTCCGAATATTTTTTAGGATCTTTGATGATATCTTCCGCTAAATTTAGAAGTTCATCCAGTTCTGATAAATTAAGGTCATTGGGACTGATGATATGCCTCATAGATACCTCCGTTTTCTGTTTTGAATGGAATCACTATATCCTAACTTAATATTTTAGTACATCATATGATAAATTACAATCCAATTGTTATGAAGTATATATCAATTAAACTAATATGATAAATAAGTATTTATAATAAATCCAACAGCCGATTATTCCAAAAATGACGTAATATAAATACACTTTTTTCATTTATGTGGTATAATAGTAAGATACAGTATTTTGTAATAGCATAATAGTCGTTTATAGAAATGGAGAAGGATATGATTCAGATTTCACGTACCGGTATCAGAAACCTGGCATCCAATGACACGGTTTATGCAAGAGGACTACAATACTATAAGGAAAACCGTGTTGTCAGTGCGTCATATTCCAATATGGCCAAGCTTTACCGTCTGGAGGTGAAGGGAAATTATATTTATTCTGTTACTGTTGAGGAGCAGGAGGACGGTTCCTTTGATTACAGCTGTAACTGCCCNTCTAGGTTAAAGGATCAGGGGGCCTGTAAGCATGTGGTGGCTTCTTTATTGTTTATTTTGAAATACCAGGAAAGAACCATGCTTTCTGAGACCAAAAGCCCNGAAGAGAGAAAGATTATTCAAATAATCGATTATTTTGCTTCTCAGGAAGATAGCTATATAGCCGGTGAAACCTTTACACTTAATCCCATAATCAGTATTCCTCAGATTATGAAGGGTGAAAATGCCAGAGCATATGTATCTTTTCGCGGAGGAAGTAATCGAAAGTATAAGATTCAGACTATAAAGAAATTTCTGTCGAATATTTATAATAATGAAAGCTTTACCCTGGGTAAGGAATTTAAATATATCAGTGGTGAGAGTAACTTCGACATGCCTTCTCAGATAATACTGGATTATCTGTTAGATGTTTATGAAATACAAGAGGTGATTAACAGCTCACATTTTTCGAAGATATTTTCGAAGTCCCATGTAATTATGACTAAGAATATGCTGTTGAAATTTCTGGAGCTTTTAAAGGAAAATACCTTTGAGCTTGAGCTTTATGGTAAATTATATCCTGAGGTACGATATAATAAAACTAATCCAAAAATATCTTATCAGCTTACGATGGATGAGGAAGCCATTTTTGTCGATTATAAAGGAAAGGAAGCGGTTATTCCTGTCATTGACACGGGTGAGCTGCTTTATTGTGACGGGGTAATTTATAAGCCTGACAAGAATTTTATCCGTAATTTTAAGCCCTTCTATAATACGCTGGGAAGAGACCGGGAGCCGTTGGTTTTTAAAGGCGAGAGCAAGAACAGCTTCCTAGAGCATGTCCTTCCAAGAATAAGTGAAACTATGGAGCTCGAGGTTCCCGAGGAGTTAAAAAGCCGATATATTTCAGAGGATTTGGATGCAAAGATATATTTTGACAAACATAAATACGGTATAAAAGCAGAGCTTCGATATCGCTATGGGGACTATGAATTTAATTCATTTGAAAATGCTTCCTCGGGCTCTTATATAGTTGTTCGTCAAAGAGAGAGTGAGGATAATATAATTAACGAGATCCTGAAGCTTGGATTTGTGCCGTATAAGAATTATTATCTTCTTAAGGATGAGGATAAAATATATGAATTTTTATCCGGAAGGGTTATGGATCTGGAAGGGCTTGCAACCCTGTACTATTCAGAGGATTTCAAGAAGCTTGGGATTCGTCCTCCCGGTAGCTTTACGGCTAATGTAAGAGTTAACAGCGGTCTGAACCTGCTGGAGCTCGATTTGTCGTTTGAGGATGTGCCAAAGGAGGAGATAAGGAATCTAATCCATGCTTATCAGGTAAAGAAGAAATATTATCGCCTTAAGAACGGAAGCTTCATTAATCTTGAGGAAGGAAATGTCGATGAAGTATCGAAAATCCTATCTTCTCTCAATGTGAACAGCAAAAACATTGAAGATAACAGAGTTATTCTTGAAAAACAGCATGCGGTATATCTTGATAAGGTATTTACCGATAGAAAGCTGGATTTTCATAAGGATAGAGATTTTACCATGTTAACGGAAAGGATTCTTAATCCCACCGTTACTGATTATAAAATTCCCAATGAGATTCAAGCCGAACTGCGTCCTTACCAAATCACAGGATATAAATGGCTTAGAACCCTTGCAGAGCATGAGCTTGGAGGAATTCTGGCGGACGACATGGGACTTGGAAAGACNTTGCAGTCAATTGTATATATTTCTTCTATTATTTTGGAGAATAAAGAAAAACAGGATTCAAAGCCTCATTTCCTAATTGTTTGTCCTACCTCACTGACCTATAATTGGCTGGATGAAATTGAGAGCTTTGCACCATTTATTAANGCGACCGTGGTTAGCGGAGCACCGACTGAGCGAAAGGAAGTCATTGAGAGGTATGAGGAATATGATGTATTAATTACATCCTATCCGCTAATCAGAAGAGATATTGCTGTCTATGAAACAATTGATTTTCATACGGTATTTATTGATGAGGCACAATTTATTAAAAATGATTCGTCGCTTAATTCCAAATCAGTTAAGCGGATAATTGCGAAGCATAGATATGCGCTAACAGGAACCCCTATTGAAAATAGCTTGTCAGAGTTATGGTCGATTTTTGATTTTATAATGCCGGGATACCTGCTTAGCCACTCTAAATTCGTAGAGTATTATGAAAAACCGATTATAAAAGAGGATAAAGAGGCTTTGGAGGATCTGCATCAACATATTTCGCCCTTTATACTTCGTCGTATGAAAAAGGATGTACTTACTGAGCTTCCTGACAAATACGAGTCTAAGATGCTTACGGAGCTTTCCGAGGAGCAGAAGAAGGTTTATTTATCCTATCTTGAAAATATCCGAGGTGAAATCCATTCGGATTTATCCGAAAGAGGTTTAGAAAGAAGCAGGATAAAAATCCTTGCGGCTCTAACCAGGCTAAGGCAGATATGCTGTCATCCGTCCACATTTTTGGAGAATTATCAGGGAGGAAGCGGCAAGCTGGATCTGCTTATGGAGCTTATTCCCGAGGCAATTGCCAATGACCACAGAATATTGGTTTTCTCGCAATTCACTTCAATGCTAAAGATTATTGAAGATGAGCTCAAGGATATGAATATATCATATTTTTATCTGGAGGGCAGCACTCCTACGGAGGAGCGTAATGATATAGTAAAGCGCTTTAACAATGGTGAAGGAAAGGTGTTTTTGATTTCCCTTAAGGCAGGAGGTACAGGGCTGAATCTGGTCGGTGCCGATACCGTTATCCATTATGATCCCTGGTGGAATCCCGCAGTGGAAGAGCAGGCAACGGATCGCGTATACAGGATTGGTCAACAAAATAAAGTTCATGTACTAAAGCTGATTACTAAAGGAACGATAGAAGAGAAGATATTTAAGCTTCAGCGAAAGAAAAAAGAGCTTTCCGATTCAGTCATAAGCTCTAGGGAAGTGTTTATAAATGCATTATCAAGGGAGGAGCTCGAGGAATTATTCACTCCTATGTGATAGCAATTATATGTGAAAATAATAAAGCTGATTAGGCAGTGATTAGTCTAATCAGCTTGTTTATTGCATATGATAGTTCGCCCTATTTAACAAAGCTCCTCTGTTGCGCACTCACGCGTCCTGTATTATATCAGTAAAGCTTACTGCGTTCGGCGCGAGAGTCTCGTAAGCTAAACTCTTTCTTGTTATATTTTATCGGTTACTTTACGAAGCACCGAGCCGAAGAAAACGGCTAAGAGTATTTTAAGTAAGTCAAATGCTATAAACGGGACTACGCATACAGAAATGGAATAAGCAATTGTGGCTCCGGATGTATAACTAAACCATAGTGTGCCCATTAGATAGCATATTAAAATAGAAATAATCATGCCGAAAGTCTGTATAACAATCCGATATATATTTTTATTAAATACGGTCGATTTTATCCGTAAAGATAATTGATAGGATATGGATGTAATAAGAGCCATTATCGGGTATGCCACAATAAAGCCTCCCGTCATGCCTGTCAGTACATGTAAGCCTCCTTTGAGTCCGGCAAATACGGGTAATCCAAATGCTCCTAAAAGAATATATGTAAGAGTGGATAAAAATGCGTACTTAGGTTCCAGAAGAAAACCGGTTAAAAATATTGCCAGAAATGATAGGCTAAATGGAATTGGTTGTATTGGTATAATAATCTGTGACATGACTGAGATTATTGATGTAAACATACCTGTCATGATTAATTTCTTTGTTGTAATCTGTCTTGCAGTTGACATAATAATATTCTGTCTCCTATCTGTTGATTTTGTTTAATTTTAACCGGCATTAATTGTTCTTACGCTAACTTCACCGGATGATAATGCCTCCCTTGTACCATCAGAGTATTCTACAATCAGCCTGGCTCTTTCGTCAATATCCAAAGCTTTAGCCGGTAAAACATCATTTCCCTTTAGGACAAGTATTTCTTTATCAATGAGAAACGATCTGTTCTTATATTCCAGAAGATAGCTTCTGTTGGTCAAATCGTCCATCGAAGCCGAAAGATTATTAAGTACCTCGGCCGCCAATATAGATTTAACAGGTTTATTTTCGGGGATATTAGAGAAGATGGCCCCTGCGGTATCTCTAATATCATCAGGAAAATCCTTTGTTGTTACATTTATTCCGATTCCGACTACGGCATATTCCAGTCCACCGTTTTCTACATTAAGAGAAGCCTCGGTTAGAATACCGCACACCTTCCTGTCATTCATATATAGATCATTTACCCACTTAATCTTTACATCCTCATTCGCAAGCTTTTCTATAGCCTTAGCGACAGCAACAGCTGCAGATGTGGTGATTAATAACGAATCATTAAGATCCACCTTCGGCCTTAGAATAAATGAAAGATACAGTCCGGTGGAACCCGGAGAGTAGAAGCTTCTACCCATACGGCCACGCCCCTCGGTCTGCTCACAGGCTATGATTACGGTACCCTCAGAGGCGCCTGAAACAGCCATTTCCTTAGCCAGAGTATTGGTGGAGGTGACGGTTTTTCTTACGTCCAGTTTAAAGCTTCTCGCCTTACCAAGCAGATACGGAGCAATACTTTCTGCTGACAGGATATCATTAGAATATTCCAGACAGTATCCGAGATTACGAACAGCATTTATTTTATAACCATCATCCTGAAGTTGCTTTATAATCTTCCATATAGCAGTTCTGGAAACGGATAGTCTTTCTGCCATCAAAGCCCCATTAACATTTCTGCCTCTGTTTTTTTCAAGAATTCTCAAAACTCTTTGTTTTAAATCCATGAAAGACCTTCCTTTTTTATTTTAGTATAACAGAATCAATCCAGATGTCAACCGATTGAACTCAATTAGTTAACATTGGTACCAGGTACGGTACCAGGTACCGTACCTGGTACCAAAAAAGACCCATGTCATATGACACAGGTCCGGGATATTTTAAATTTTATTCAAATGTATTAGTATAGTATTCTTCTATTAATCGATCGAGATAGTCGGTATTTTGTTCACCAAATTCACTGATGAGCATTTCTCTGATTTTTTCAGTCTTTTTAATATAGTCAAGTTCATCAGATAATTCTGAATTAGATATGGAGGCTAAGAATTCTTCGGTAACCGTTGTTTGAAGCCAATCATTTATTTTATCTGTTAATTGATTTTCCTCGTCGATTTCCAGCTTTAACTGTTTGGCTTTCTTACCGGTGGATATTCCTACAATTATGAAGAATATAAAGAGAGCTCCCATGACGAAGTTGGGGAATAAACCGTTTAGGAAGGTAATAACCTCTATAACATTCAAAGCGACGAATATTAATCCGGCTATTCCAAGAAAAATAAATGTAAATTGAGTTCCATTATAATCCTTATATTTCTCCGATTTCATAACATAGCTACCGGAGTTGCCGGAGCTTCTGAGTAAGCTCTTTGATGAGGACTGTTCCTCGTCCAGGATTTCATCCATTTCTTCGTCTGTGGATGAATTGTTTTCACTNACTTCATCGGTCACAGGAGATGTGTCATCGCCATTATCCGTATCGGTACTATTTACTTCAGTGGCGGCAACTTCTTCCTCGACACTACTTATATCATCTTCATCAGATGATTTTTCTATAGGGTCATTGTCGTTACTCTTTTCTTCCTTTTCAATACGCTCTCTTTCAACGAAATAGAAGGCCTGATAATACTTTTTTGCTTCCTTTTCTTTGTCCGAGGGTACTGACAGAATATATACGTCCTTTTCTTCGTCATAATGTATTTTTGTTTCTAAGCAGGAGTATTCAAAATATTTAGCCAGCTTTTCAGCGATACTTCTTTTTTCGGCTTGGAAAAAAGGTATATATTCTTGCATAATATCAACTCCATTCTTATATATGATATGACTATTCAGCCATAAATCTATGATAGGATTTTTTACCCTTTCGAACTAGTATAGCTCCATCTTGGTCAAAATCATTGTCAGTGAGTATTAAATCAAATTTATCTACCTTTATATCATTTACAGAAACCCCGCCTTGCTGTATGGTGCGGCGAGCGTCAGAACGTGAGCTTGCAAGCTTGGCATCACACATTAAGGTTATAAGATCAATGCCTTCCTNAAAGCTTGATAATGGGTAGGTTGTTGTTGGAATATCGTCAGATTTTCCACCACCTCCGAATAATGCTCTTGAGGCCTCCTGAGCTTTAATGGCTTCTTCATCGCCATGCACTATCTTGGTTATTTCATAGGCAAGAACCTCCTTGGCATGGTTGATTTCTGCATCCTTTAATGCACCGAGTCTCCTTACTTCATCCATAGGAAGGAAGGTTAGTAGACCGAGGCATTCTTCAACCTTTACATCCTCTATATTTCTCCAGTATTGATAGAACTCATAGGGAGAGGTCTTTTCAGGATCAAGCCATAAAGCGCCTTTCATGGTTTTACCCATCTTAATTCCCTCGCTGGTGGTAAGTAGCTTGAATGTAAGGCCGTATGCCGGTTTTTGCTCCTTGCGACGGATCAAATCGACACCGCTAATAATATTTGACCATTGATCATTTCCGCCAAGCTGAAGAACACAGTCATATAATTTATTTAATTTCCAGAAATCATAGGACTGCATAAGCATGTAATTGAATTCGAAGAATGTAAGCCCTTTTTCCATCCTTTGCTTATAGGCTTCTGCCGCAAGCATTTTATTAACTGAAAAATGAATACCGACTTCACGAAGAAATTCTACATAATTTAAGTCGAGTAGCCAATCGGCATTGTTAGCCAGTATGGCATTTCCATCTGAAAAATCTATGAATTTAGATAACTGCTTCTTAAAACAGTTTGCGTTATGGTCTATGGTTTCCCTGGTCATAAGGGAGCGCATGTCAGATTTACCTGAAGGATCGCCAATCATGGTGGTGCCTCCGCCGAGAAGAGCAATTGGCCTATGGCCGGCACGCTGCATATGCATCATCGCCATAATTGTAAGAAAATGTCCGGCAGTAAGGCTGTCGGCGGTAGCATCAAATCCTATATAAAAGGTAACTGATTCCTTTCCNAATANTTCACGAACCTCATCTTCATGGGTGCATTGTTCAATAAAACCTCGTTCCTGCAGTATGTCATAAACATTAGTTGACATGGGTATTCCTCCTTAATTGTCTGTAAGTTAACTAAAGTCATTATATATGAAAACATATTATTTTTCAATGGATTTTCCAAATTGTGTACTTCGGTACCAGGTACGGTACCAGGTACACATCGAAT
>JGI24710J26742_10000311_pt1 | contig 45294 bp, 30 predicted proteins | sample BioPla2DNA2_FD_26742 | JGI IMG/M metagenome (IMG submission 26742)
TTTTTTTTGCTAAAAGAAGAAAGCCTGCCAACTCTTAAAAGCGGGCAGGCTCTTCTTTTCCGGAGGTTGAATTAGCTGAGACTTGCTATTTATCAGTCATAAGAGCATACTTAATACGGCTCAATCGGCCTCTGAGGCGCAATATTGCTTTAGTATGCAGCTGCGAAACTCTGGAATCAGAAACTCCGAGTATCTTTCCTATCTCCTTAGAGGTCAAATCCTCATAATAATACAGAGTGATAACTATTCGTTCTCTGTCAGAAAGTTTTGATATAGCGTCAGCTAAGATCTTTTTGGCTTCGACTTCCTCTATATTTTTTTGAGGATTATCACTGGTAACATCCTCTATGAAATCAAAGCGGGAAGATCCCTCATCATCATCATAAAAAATCTCATCAAGCGATAAGAGCAGAGACTTCTTGGTTTCATCAAAGAGCTTGTGAAGCTCAGAAACATCTATATTGAGATATTCCGCAATCTCACTGTCTTTAGCATCTCTCCCAAGCTTTCCTTCAAGTTTTGCATAGGCTTTTTCCAACTTTCTGGCTTTTTGCCTAATAGAACGCGGAGTCCAGTCAAGCCCACGCAATTCATCAAAAATAGCGCCTCTTATTCTGGTTTTCGCATATGTTTTAAACTTAACGTTTTTATCAAGGTCATATTTGTCTATAGCATCTATTAAACCTAAAATGCCATAGCTGACAAGGTCATCAAACTCAACGTTGCTAGGCAAATTCACAGCTATTCTGCCAGCGACAAACTTCACAAAGGAAGCATATTTAACAATCAAAGCATCTTTGATTTTCTGGTCGCCGCTTTGTTTATAGCGCTCCCACAGCTTCTGATCGTCCTCGTCTTCCAGTCTTGCCGTAAGCATCGGATTAATTATTTTGTCCTGAGCTTCAGGCTCTGTCAGAAGTGATTTGTTCACATCAGCCCTCCGTTATATCCACTGACTTGTCGACTGCTGCCGACTCAGTTCCGAAAACTTCCTCATCGGAGTCTGAATCAAAGTCTTTGCCAGATTTTTCTTCTGTGCCGCTTTTTCTGCTTTCCAGAAGATCGCCAAGCTTAGCTTTAATCTCCGAGTCATCAGCTTTCATTTCTGCTTTTAAAGTTATATTTTCTTCTGTTTCAAGAACCGGCATTAAAAAAATCTCCAAAAAACTGCCTATGAAGGTTCCTAAAATGCCAAATATAAAGAACACTATAATAAAACGGCAGACAACTGTCAAAGGTTCTACCGATGACATCACTCCTGCCAAGAGCACACTTACCGCTACCACTAAAGCAAGAAATATGCCCATGACAATCGAGAGTCTGCTCATTCAAATTTCCTTATCCTCTTCACCTAAGACTGACACAGTCAACATCCCAGAAGAAGAGTCGAATGTAACAGATCGGCCTTTAGAGCCGCCGACATCCTCTGCTATCAAAGGTATGCCAGCTTTTTTCAAAGCCTCTTTTGCAGCCGCTACATTTTCCGCTCCCACGCGAGACAAGGCATCAGGGTTTTCCTCTCCAAACATCTCGGCTCCTCCGACGAGTTTTGCCACAAGACTGCGGCGCGGAACACCTCTGCCAGCAAGGGCGGTTGTCATTCCTAAAACTGCGGTATCAGCGAATTTAAAGAGATTAAAATCCTCCGAGTCTTCCTCCTGAGTCGAATCAGGAAGCAACACATGAGCCAGAGCGCCTATTTGGCTGTCGAAATTGAAGAACGTCATTATGACACATGAACCTATCCCGTAAACAGCCAAGAGCTCTCCGCCTTGAGCTATATCCATCTTACCCATAGGAACTGTTCGCAGATCAGCCATCATGGCAACCCCAGTTTTTTCAGAAGCTTCTTAAGGGAAGTTTCGGTAGGCAAAAAGAAAAGATAAATATTCAAGTTTTCTTCACTTTCGTGAAAGCGGGTTTCCAACATCAACGCTTTGGCATCAGAGCATTTAAACTCGTCAAGAAGCAACTCAGAGAAAAGACCGCCCTCGCAAATAGTCATTTCAGGCAAGGAGTTCATCAAATTAACCTTCAGAAAAACCGAGAGAGCAATAAGAAAAGAAGCAGTCATTATGTTGCCTACTTCTTTCAGACATGATTCTTCAAGTTCTCCCATATTATCAATCTCAACTTGTTTGGTTTCCGGAAGAAGCCCTTTAAGAAGAGAAAGACCTGTTTTTTCTGAAAGCAGCATCAGAAAATGCCCTGGCAAATCACCAATAACACGGAAAGCTATGCTAATGCTTTGCGAGTCTTCTTCCAGACCAGCATAGCTAGCAATATCAGCACAACTGATCAATGCAGTTCTTGGCACGCTCATATCAATGCGTCGCCCTAAAAACTGTGCCAAAGCTCCGGCTGCATTGCCGGCTCCTATGTTGGCCGCTTCTTTGAGGGCATCAAGCTGCAAACTTGTCAATTGTTTTGTATGCGACATAGATAACCGCCCTTGGCGATAGTTGGAACTATTATAAATTAATAAAAAGCATATTTCAATATGAATTCTCAATTTAATCTTTTGAAACATCTCCAATTCTGTCTCGTGGCAAATTGTTGACATCAAAGAAGTAAGAGCTTATAATCTTACCGTTAAAAGAAGGACTAAGGTATACTATGAAACCAGCTACAGACGTTCTACTAGTGATTCTTGACGGCTTCGGAGTTTCGAAAGAAACTGAAGGCAATGCCATTGCAGAAGCTAAACCCGAGTTTCTCCTGAAACTTTTCAACGAGAGACCCTATACAGAAATTAACGCATCCGGCAGAGAAGTCGGCTTGCCTGCAGGACAAATGGGCAACTCTGAAGTTGGCCATCTGAACATAGGCGCAGGGAGAATTGTCTACCAAGACATTACCCGAATAAACATGGCCATTGAAGAAGGTTCTTTCTTCACAAACCCGGTATTGCAGGACCTTTTCACAAAGCTCAAAGCCTCTGAAAAAGCTCTCCACCTTTACGGATTGGTTTCTGATGGCGGAGTTCACAGCCATCAAAACCACATATACGCTATTTTGAAAGCAGCCAAAGACGCCGGTCTTGAAAAAGTCTTTATACATTGCTTCACTGATGGCAGAGACACTTCACCGACTTCAGGAATCCACTTTATCAAAGCTCTCGAAGAAAAAATCAAAGAGATTGGCACAGGACAAATTGCTACTGTTTCAGGCCGATACTATGCAATGGACAGAGACAACCGCTGGGAAAGAGTCGAAAAAGCTTATGCAGCTATGGTTTTGGGAGTAGGCAACCGAGCACCGTCAGCAGAACTGGCTGTAGAAGCCTCATACAAAGTAAACGTCACAGACGAGTTCATAATGCCGGCAGTCATAGAAAAAGAAGACGGAACCCCTGTCGCAACTATTGAAGACGGCGATGCTATTCTGGCCTTCAATTTCAGAGCAGATCGTATGAGACAAATCACGAGAGTCTTTACTGCTCCTGCTTTTGAGGAATTCAAACGCAAAGAGATGACCGTCTCTTATGTAAGCTTTACCAACTATTCCGACGAATTTACTTTCCCCGTGCTTTTTAAGCAAGAGAAATTAGACAATGTTCTTGGAAAAGTTCTGGCAGACAATAACATCCCACAGTTCCGCTTAGCCGAAACAGAAAAATACGCCCACGTAACCTATTTTACAAATGGAGGCGAAGAAGCTCCATTCCCCATGGAAGATCGTGTCATGATACCTTCGCCAAAAGTAAAAACCTACGACCTTAAACCTGAAATGTCAGCTTTTGAAGTAGGCGATATTTTGAACGAAAAACTCAGATCCAAGAAATATCCGTTCATAATGGTCAACTTCGCAAACTGTGATATGGTCGGTCATACAGGTATATTTGATGCCGCCGTTGAAGCCGTCAAAACAGTAGACAACGTGTTAGCCAAAGTTATCCCAGTAGCTTATGGCTTGGGTTACAACTGCATAATTACTGCTGACCACGGCAACGCTGAAAAGATGACAGAGCCTGAAACGGGCGAACCCTTCACAGAACATACCTTGAATCAAGTTCCGTTCTGCATTCTTTCACGTAAAGAATTAAAGCTCCGCCAAGAAGGCAAACTGGCTGATATAGCTCCTACTATACTTGAGCTGATGGAAATTCCTAAGCCACAAGAAATGACTGGCAAATCTCTAATAGAATCGGATTAATTATCCAAATGCCTTCAGAGATTTTAGAAAACAGGGGAAAATTATTTGTAATTTCCGGTCCATCAGGTGTCGGTAAGACAGTGCTGTGCAATTATTTGCTGCAGCGCTTTTTCCCTGGAGTTATATACTCCATTTCAACGACTTCCAGACAACCGCGCGGAAATGAAGCTGAAGGGCAAGAATATAACTTCTGCACCAAAGAAGAATTTGAGAAAGCTATCCAAGAGGACTCCTTTGTGGAGTGGGCATGTGTCCACGGTAATTACTACGGCACACCATACAAATTCTTGGAAGACACCTTGAACGCAGGCAAAAACCTATTACTCAATATAGACGTTCAGGGTGCGATAAAAATAAAAAATAAATTTCCAGACGCAGTTATGATATTTATACTGCCCCCTAGCATGAGCGAGCTGGAGCAACGACTACGCATCAGAAACGCTGACACAGAAGACTCTCTTAAACGACGCATGGCGAATGCCGAAGAAGAACTGAAATACACAGCTGTTTACAATTACACCATAGTCAATGATAATTTAGAAAAGGCACAAAAAGAACTAGCCGAAATCTATCTCCTTCACACAGGAAAAAGCTAATATCAAGGAAAGCTTTTTTGAGCGAAAAAAACAAAAAAGATAAGATAGCCATTATGACAGAAGGCTCTATTGAGAGCCTTATAATAAAGCTGGCACTCCCCAGCTCTGCCATAATGTTGGTTTCCGCTCTATACAACATGGCGGACACCTACTTTATAGGCAAAATAAGCACTGAGGCCACAGCCGGAGTAGGCGTTGTTTTTTCCTATATGACCGCCATTCAAGCTATTGGCTTTTTTTTTGGGCAAGGCTCTGGCAATTATATTTCCAGAAAAATAGGCGCTAAAGAAGTCAAAGAAGCTGAACGCATGGCCTCTGTAGGTCTTTTCACATCCTTTTTTTTAGCAGTGCTCTTAGCCATATTGGGTTTTATATTCAAAAAAGATCTGGTAATAATGCTCGGAGCCACTCCCACAATAGCTCAGCATGCTGAAACCTATATTACTTATCTTCTTCTTGCCTCGCCCTTTATGGCAAGCGCCTTCACATTAAATGCCCAACTGAGGGGCCAAGGCAGTGTTTTTTACTCTATGTTAGCTTTGATTGCCGGCGCTCTTCTAAATGTTGTTTTGGATCCTATTCTTATTTTCACATTCAACATGGGAGTAGCCGGAGCAGGCTTAGCAACCATGATAAGCCAGATCGTAAGCTTCTTTACGCTGATATGGACAACCACTCAGGAAGACAACATTTCAATAAACTTCAAAAACTTTATTCCTTCCTTTGAGCTTTACAAGGAAATAACCGGCGGCGGCCTGCCATCCCTTGTCAGACAAGCTCTCAACGGTTTTGCCATAGTTATAATGAATAAGGCTGCAGCTCCCTACGGAGATGCAGCTATAGCTGCAATGTCAATTGTCGGCAGATCTTTTGCTGCCGCCTTCTCTCTTATGGCAGGCATAGGACATGCTTACCATCCCCTTTGCGGTATAAATTACGGAGCCAAACGTTACGACAGAGTCCAAAGAGCTTTTTGGTTCTCACTAAAATTTAAAATTGTGCTGACACTGACAATATCTACTCTGGGTATTATATTTGCTCCCGAGATAATTTCCTTTTTCAGAAAGGGCGATCCCGCAGTCTTAAAGGCTGGAGTGCCTGCTCTACGCTTTCAAGCCATGAGCTTTCCCCTTTACAGTTGGATCTTTTTAGGAAATATCACTCTTCAAACCATAGGCAGCGCAGTCAGAGCAACTATATTGGCTCTTGCTGCAAAAGGCCTATTCTACATACCGGCCATATTAATTTTATCAAAATATTGGGGCTTTAAAGGCGTACAAGTGTCCCAAACTGTTTCCGACCTCATGACTTTTGCTCTGTCCTTTTTACTTACCTATGACGTTATTCGAGACATGGAAAACAAAGGAAATCTGCAAAATAAAGTTGAGGAAAAAGAAGAAAAACATGATTCTGCAGATAATTCAAATATAGAATCTCTTCCTAATATCAGTTAGCAAACTCTCCCGAATCACAAGAATTTTCTCTTGAATACTGGAGTTCAAAAGCTCCTCAAGAAGTTGCGCAAAGCCATCCCCTTGCAACTCTAGTTTGCCCACTTCATCCAGACAAAAAGCCCTTGCTTGTTCTTTTAAAGCCCGTTCAAATATATCTCTTGCAAAGACAAATCCCTCTGAACTGAAACTGTAACGTTCACCTATCCTATTAGCCTCTTGCCAACCTGATATCAGAAATTCTGGTTTTCTTATAAATGGACAGCTCTTGCCTGTATGTAAATCCAGCAGGTCGTAACCTATATGGTTTTGTTCGTTATCCCTGGTCTTGACTGACAGAAAACCTCTAACCTCTGGACGCTTTTCAAAACAGCCTCTCAAATAAGAAGTTTTGCCTGAGTTAACAGGACCGGTTATGATTCTTATCATGCTTGCCGCAAAAAACCCATAAGCTTTAGCCATCTGTCAACAGCATCAGCGAAGCCGCGTTCATCATTTGCAGCAACTCTCTCGAAGTGCGGCAAAAAATCTGATGGAGCATTGGCAACCGCAAAAGCTTCGCCTGTCCATTCAAGCATAGAATGATCGTTGTAATCATTGCCAATACTCATAGTGTTTGCTCTCTCAATTCCTAATAAATTACAAAGTTTAGAAGCAGATTCGCCCTTTGAAATGCCATCGGGAAAAACCTCTATCCAGACATAAGCATCATTCAGAGGCGATGTAGCTCTTATAATGCTTAATTCCGGGAAAAGAAGCTTCATTTCTTCTATAATTTCAACAGCTCTGCCTTCCCTTTCAACCGCTAAAAGTTGGGTAGCCGAGGTCATTTTCTCTAAAAGCTCTTTGCTTCCCTTATGGGAAAATTCTTTTAAGCCGTTCAAACGTCTTTGCATTTCCTCAGAAACTTCTTTGTTTGGAGAAAACCAATAAAACCTGTGATTTTCAGGAATAGGAAAGTGAACCGAAAAATCACAGCCTTTTGAAAGAAAATAGCTGTAAAGAGTGAAAACATGAGACATATCCAGCTCTTCTCTTGCAATGATATTATCAGTTTTATAATCACAAACTCCTGCCCCTGTTGAAAACATCAAAAAATCAAAAGGCAGGGAATAGCCAATAACTTCTCGAGCAGAGTTGATATTACGTCCCGTGGCAGCTATTCTTGCAACATGGTAGTCAGCCAGCTTCTCTAAAGCTTCAATGTTGTATTCGCAAACTTCACTTGAATTTTTTAAAAAGGTGCCGTCTAAATCAGTAAAAACAGCACCTATATATTTTTTGGAAAGGCTCATTCTATCATCTCAAATGTGCTAGGTCTAAATGGAGCCGTCAAATTAGCAAGGTTTTTCTCAACAGCTATGCCAGCCAACGGATCTCGACCTGTTCCATACAAAGCCCTTAAGGATGTAGATATAAACTGAACGGCGCGATCAAGAGCAATAGGCAGGCTGTCGCCTTGAAGCAGACAGCCTGTAACCACACTTGCAAAAGTATCGCCAGTTCCCGGATAGTTGCCTGGCAAATAATCACAGGTTATCTTCCAGAAGGTTTCATTTGCAGCATTATAAGCATAAACATAAGTATGTTTTTTCTTTAGCGACTTGTTTACATTGCTGATAATAACTATTTCAGGGCCCTTTTCTGAAAGAGCTTTCATTACATCCTTGAGACGTGATTCAGTAACATGTTCACGATAATCCGATTCCAAAAGCAAAGCTGCTTCTGTCAGATTGGGAGTTATAACATCAGCAGATTTTATCAGTTCTTTCATGCTGTCAATCATGGCAGGACTCATAGAATTGTAAAGATGCCCGTCATCTCCAAGAACAGGGTCTACAACAACCAGTTGTTGTTCTTGTTTGAAATGGTTTATAAAGTCTTGAACTATCTCTACCTGCCTATGAGAACCTAAAAAACCTGAATAAATAGCATCAAATCTCAGATTCAGACGTTTCCAGTGCTTAATCATCTCTTCCATATTGTCTGTCAAATTAAGGAAAGAGAAATCACCGTATTCTGTATTAGTTGACAAAACAGCTGTCGGTAAAGGACACACTTGAAAACCCATTGACGAAAGAACAGGTATGGCAACTGTCAGAGAAACCTTTCCGTAGCCGGAAATATCATGTATAGCGGCTACGGTTTGTATGGAAGGCCGTATCATAGAGTGTGAATAAAGAGACCTGAACGAAGTTTAGGCTCAAACCATGTGGATTTTGGCGGCATAACTTGGCCTGAATCAGCAACTGCAAGCAGCTGATCAATATTTGTCGGGTACATTGAAAAGGCTACTTTAAATTTATTGCTATCCACTATTCTTTCCAGTTCTTTTATGCCTCTGATACCGCCTATAAAATCGATTTTCTTATCTTCGCGAGGATTTTTTATACCGAGTATGGGTTCCAAAAGGTTTTTCTGCAAGATAGAAACATCGAGACTGGCAACTGCGTCTTTATCATCGAAAGTTCCAGGCTTAGCTGTGAGCATATACCAGGTTTTATCCATGTACATGCCGAAGGTTCTGGCTTTTGAAGGCTTCTTTTGAGGGTTTTTCTCTATATTGAATTTTTGCCCTATAAGTTTTAAAAATCCTTCTTCACTGTGACCATTCAAATCCTTTACAGCTCTGTTATAGTCATAGATAAACAGTTGTTCTTGAGGGAAGACAACCGCCATAAAGAAATTATATTCTTCGTTACCCGTATGGTTAGGATTAGCTTCTGCTTTTTCTTTTGCATAGCGGCAAGCTGATTGAGAACGGTGATGACCGTCAGCAATGTAAAGAGCTTCTATTTTGGCAAATTCTTTAACTATAGCATCAATCCATTTTTTATCACTGACTTTCCAGCCCATATGCTGAATTCCGTCTTCCGCAACAAAGTCGGCTACAGGTTCTGATTTCACTGCCTCCTCTATAAGAGCGTCTATTTCAGGTCTGGCTCTGTAGGTTAGAAACGCAGGACCTGTATTAGCATTCGTAGCTCTTATGTGAGCCAATCGGTCTTCTTCTTTATCATGGCGGGNAAACTCATGTTTTTTGATTTTTCCTGCCCAGTATTCATCGGCGCTGCAACAGCACATCAAACCTGTTTGACTTCTGCCGTCCATAATTTGTCTATAGACATACAGAGAGGTTTCTGTATCACGTTTCAGCCAGCCTTTATCCTGAAACATTTTAAAATTCTCAGCAGCTTTTGCATAGACCCGTTTGTCATAAAGAGCTATAGAAGGATCAAGATCTATTTCGGGTTTTACCACGTGCAGAAAACATTTTTCTTTGCCCTTGGCCATTTCGCGGGCTTCGTTAGAATCCATAACATCGTAGGGCAAAGAAGCCACTTGTCCGGCCAATTCCTTAGGTGGTCTCAAAGCTTTAAAAGGTCTCACAATCGCCATGTTCAATCTCCTTGTATTTTCTGTTGTTTAAATCTTTCAAAAAGATCCTAGAATAAAAAGGTTCAATAGTCAAACCATCAGTAGGCCTCTGTTTGAATTTCGGCCAAGCTTTTTTTATCTTCAGCAAAAACCACTTTAATAGCCTTAAACTGTCCCAGTTCGCTATAAGGCGCTCCAGAGGGAGAAAGCAGAAGCCAAGCGACAACCGCTTCACCTCTTCTGCCTGAGAAAGCATTGATAACCTTTGGGATTTCGCGTGCTGTAGGGCGAGTTTTGTCGGGAGGCAAAAGTCTGACTGCTTGCGGAAAACTTTGATCTTCAAATTTTATATTGCAAAGCAACCAAGATCTTTGTCTTTCAAAAACGCCAGGCTTCAAGGCTACCGTAAGCGGAATTTTTTCCACAGCATATTCAGGCTTGTCAATAAACATGGGATATTCTTGTCCCTCTTCTGCTAAGAGCTCCTCCCAAGTTTTCTTCAGATTCAGAAAATAAAAGTCTCTTACAATCAACCTGTTACCATCTTTGGCTTCTTTACCTTCTTTGTCCAGCTGAAAAACAAATTCGCAAAACTGTCCGTTCAACTGTCTTGACAGCTTTTCACTTATACCGTTTTTAGGCGGGATAGTATAAAGATCAACTCTTTGTCCTTCAACAATACAGCCAAGAATTCCTCCGTCTTTAGTCATTCTCCCCATCCTGCCAGTTGCCCATCTTAAAGGGTGAATTTCAACTTTTTCCTTTAGCAGAGGATCTTCCTTTACCTCTTTTAAAATAGCTTCAACCTTCTCTTTATCTTCTCTGACTGGAGCTGGCAAAAGATTTTTTGGCAAAACATCGTAAACTGTTTTTATTGTGCCCGAATTTTTTATAGCAAAAAGTTTTTCTTCCCTCTGTTGAGCTTGCTCTGCCCTAGCCTTTTCGGCTAAAGTATGGCTGAGCACCTGTGCATTTTCTTCATAAGGCGGCTTGCCAGAAACTTTGAATGAACCTCCGCGACGCTTCATAAAGGCTATATAGTTATTTTTCTCATCTTTCAGAAATACATCTGTGGCAAAATAAGCACCGAATTGCCTGATAAATTTACCGTCTTTTTGGTAAAGATGAAAAACCGCATCCTGTTGCTGCAAAAGCTTAAGAGCATTTTTTTCGAGTTTTTCTCTGTCATCAGGCGAAGAAAAAATAAAATTAGGAAGGTAAACAGTGGTTTCTCTGCCATCAATTATAGCTTCGATTCTCTCCAAAGTTGCAGCCGACTTAAAAACTCCGTCCTTCATGCGTGTAAGAGATGAAAATGCGGGGGAAACAGAAATAATCAGCAAACAAAAAATTAAAAAGAATTTTATTTTTCTCATAATGGAATTATAGCACAACTGAAAGAGGAAAAACCCTTAAAATGTGCTTTGTATGTCTTGTTGCCCACCGACTTCTATTGTATACTATGATTAGGTGTGCTGTACATTTGTGACTTTTTTTTAAAATTGAACGGGAGTTTTACCAACAATGAAGCGATACAGGCAATTTTTCGCTTTTTTATTTATATGTTTTTTATTTATTTTTGCTAACACCAGTTTGCTCTATGCTCAAGACGTAATATTGCGCGACCTAAGGGCTATTATAGTATCCGGAGGGGGAGGAGCAACAGGAGAAGTAATAATCCCTAACACCGTTGTAAGATTTGAGGTTTCGTGTATCCCTGCTGACAACGCAGACCTAATTGACACTGCCTGGGTCTATAGCTCCGCGATAGGACAAGGCGATATCCGGCTCAACCGTGAAAACAATACAGGAGTTTTTTCCGGAGAAATGACTGCAACTCCCGCTTTATTTGGCCGAGTTAACGGAGAAGCCATTCCTTTCGATTATGAATATAGAGTCAGAGATTTTGGTGCAGTTGATGGCACAAACCGTGTATTGCTTATGGTTGACGTTGTGGCTCCTGAGCCTGGGGAGCCTATAATTTCGCCGACATCTCCTCCAATCATAGACAATGATAATCCGCAACTGGTAATCAGAGTTCCTGACAACGCCTACCAGACAAGTCCATCTACAACAGCATCTATAGACCTGACACCTTTGGGAGGCTTGTCAAATCATGCTATGACTTGGAATTCTACGCGAAATGCCTTCGAAATAGTTATTAACAAAGACCAGAATCCCTACAGCTGGCTAAGAGGCAAAAACATACCAAATGCTGCCTGCACCATTACCCTAAGAGACCCTTACAATCAAACTGCCACAGTACAAACCCAGCCTATAACAGTTTCCACCCCAACGGGCGGTTTGATGAGCAACGCCTTGGTCACAGCTGAACCCAATAGAAACGGTGCCGCAATTATTGGTTCAACGCTTAATTTTTCTGTTGAATTTACCAGACCGGCTAGCGACAACAATGAATATCAGATCTTCGTAGCAGGTGTACCCGAATTAAATATAAACGACACACGGCTTAATCAAAGCGGCGGCATAGGCAATGTGTGGCGAGGAACAGCTGGACCTTTAACAGCTCGAAACACGACAGAAGCCAACCTGAAGAATTTTAGTTTTACCTACAGGCTTATGAGAAACGAGACGCCCGTAACAGCATCCAACTTAACTGCGGCTCTCCTTGTTGACGCTGTTCTGCCAGGACCCCTTGCCGCCAATCTGTCAAACAATACCATTGACGGAAACAACAGAACTTTGACTATAACCGTAACAGACCCGATGGTTCAAACCACTTCAACCGCAACTCTTGATGCCTCTCCTTTCGGCGGTTCCGGCAATATGACTATGGAACGAACCACATCAGGCTATACTCTGACTTTAAACGCTGACACTATGCCATGGCTGAATGGCAAAAATCAAACCAGCAATTGCACTATTACCGTTTCTGACGGTTACAACAACAGTGTTACAACAACCACTGGCGACATAACCGTCAACACAACAGAAGCAACTGTACAAGACGCTCAAGTTTTTATCAGAACCGCAGGCGGCAACGAATTTGCCAGCCAAGGAGGCGTAGTCTACCCTGGCAGCTTGCTAAGCTTCAGAACAGCTGTTCAAGAAACTCCCGAACAAACCGCTGTAACAGTTTCCCTTTCTAATGCGGCGGCTTTAGGTCTACAAACTACCTATAATCTCACAAGAACAGGAAACAATTTCCGAGCTGACACTCAACCGTTAGCCACAACTGGACAACAAGGCACTTGCACAGCCACTTTCAGATACAACAAAAACGGCGTAATTTCGACAAGAGAAGTAACTTTCCGCTACGACTTGCGCCCTACCGCTCCAACAAACGTCACCTTGGATGTTTTATGCAACAATGCACCCTCCTCTCTTACATCAGGCGGCAACAGGATTGCCACCGACACTTGTGTAATAAGAGTCAGAGCAACTATTCCAAGACAAGACGGCGACCAAGTCACAATGACTTTGAACGTTCCGCAAGATTTGGCTGGAGGAAATAATACTGTCCAAATGCAGGAAAACCCTGCAAACAGTGGCACCTTCACGGGCACCTTCACAGTTCCTGCAGGCACTTTGAATGATCAGTTGTTTTCTCCTGAAACAGCCAACGGCTTTACAATTGACTACTCAAGAGGGCAAGGTGCAGATGCTATCCAAGGCACTGTCCCTGTTCCCAGAGGGGTCTACGTAGACAGCCAAGGTCCGACAATAAACCAAGTTGAGATCACTTCAACTGCAGGCAATTATGCTGTCGTAGGCGATCGAATCACAATTAGAGCTCAAGTCACTAACGTTGAAGACGGACAGCCGGGAAGCAGTGTCGTGGTAAACTTAGCATCACTGGGCATGGGTCTTCCTGACGAAAAAACCATGATCTTGGAAACAGCCGGTGTCAACGGAGCCCCTAGCACCTATACTTATTCGTTTATAGTTCAAGGACCTCAAAACCCTGTTCAGCCTGTATCCAGAGAAATGAGCTTTCCTGTTATAGCCAGAGACCCAATAAGAGAATTTACAGCTCACACAGTAACTGCTCAAACCCCTCCCTTCTTTATAGACAATCAGGTCATTAACATCAATGCAAGGGTTTACACCACGCCCCCTTCCAGCTCAACCCCAAATGTGCCTTCAAACATTGCATCAACCACCTGCCGCATAGTCTTCAACGTTAAGCACCAGCCATTGCTGGCATCTAATAACGACATGGCCTTCACGGTAAACATGACTCCTGTCAACGGCGATCAAAACACTCCGATACCTCCAAGAGGTGAAATGGGTGGTCAAATGACATATGAATATGTTTACACTGTGCCGGAAGAAAACGGCTTAAGCATCGAAGACTTTACGGATCTTACCTTTTATGGAAACTATACAAGAACAGTAAACGGAGAAGAAATCCGAAGAAACTTCACCTTCACAAATCCTGACGGTCCCATAAAAATTGACAACATAAGACCTAAGGATCAAAATCGAACAACAGTAACCATTGTCAACGAACAGGATAACTCCAATCTCTTAATAGGCACTACCTTCAGAGTCAAAGTCGAAGTGGAAGGAGTAGAACAAGGAAAAGTACTCTTAGATTTGAGGCAATTAGGACAAACAGGTCCTGTTGAAGGTTGCTTTGAGTTTACTAAAGAATCAGAGAATGTCTATACCTGCACTCAAACCATTGAAGACTCAGATCTCATCCCTGCCGTAATTCCATTTGAAGGAGTCACAAGATTCCCGATTCATATCAACGACACAATCATAGACAGCGGCGGAAACATACGCAGAGCACACACTTTAGAGCTTGTCACGCCACAAGTAACGGTAGACAATGTAAAACCCAAAATCACAGAACTAAATGCCAGAATCATAAGACCCGTCACAGTAAGTGGCATAGAGATTGCCAATTTAAACTCCACTATCGAAATAACTACAACGGTAACTGACAACGACGGCATCTTTCCGACAGTAAACATGGCCAATATCGGCTATCAGAACGTCAACTTCTCTCCCAACCAGGCTGTACCCGGCTCTTCCTTTATTGTCAGAACCCCATTGATAGACGGCGAATTAAACGATTATCCAGGCGGCACTCCTTGCAACTGGGAAGTCTTTATAATGGACAAGCACGGCAACAAAAACAAAAAAACAACTAGTCCATACCTGAATATAGACAACGTGAGACCTCTCGTAGATGGCAATCTTCAAGTGACTATAGCAGATCAGCCAGTGCAAAATATAATAATCGGAGACGTTGTAGACTTTAAGCTAACCTTGCCGGAAGAGCTTTCAACTCCGAAAGCAACTATTGATTTCTCACATTTTGGCGGAAGTCCCGCTCATCCTATGAATTGGGATTCCAGCAACAAAGTCTTTACACTCTCCTATACTTTCTCAGAGCATGACGCTGAGCTTACTGCATTCAGATTCAAAGCAATAGTAGAAGACGAAGCCAAAAACACATTAAACAAAGATTCCCATCCTATAAACATAGACCTTTTCAGTCCGAAATTCATTGCTGCTGAAACAGGCATGGCCATATATGAGCGAGCTGCCGACGGATCCAGCCCGGATCTCTGCGGACAAGGAGACAAACTGATTTGCTATGCCAAACTCGCCAAAGGAGAGTCTACAGCAACATTAGAAGCCATGTTCGAGATTGAACCTGGCAGATACTTGTCCAAACCAATGCAATGGAATTCCAGCAAAAATCACTATGAAGCATTTATCACAGTGCAAAAGCCTGGCTACTCTGAAGAAGGCCTAACTTGGAAAACTTTTGACACTGAGTCTCTTCATTACATTATAAACGTAAAGGACTTAATGGGTAACAATGGCCTTCCCCATGATACTGACAGCGTATTTAAGATTAAAAACACCCTGCCAGGTCTAGTCAACTATACTCTGACAATACTTCCTGATAATCCGAAAATAGGTGTTTACAACACAAACGGAACAGAAAGCGACCGTTTGCGAGTTTATGTTGAGCTTGACCCTTCAGACACAATACTTTCCGCCACCTTGGATCTCTCCGCCACAGAAGGTTATCCGAATGATATCCAACTTACTGGCATCAGCGGTTACAGACTGACTCACCCTGATATAGATTTATCACCCTACCCGCCAGTAAATCTTCGCAACGCGCCCGCCACAGTTCGCATAACAGACGCTCTTGGACAAAACCTAGCCAAAACAATTACCTTCCCCTTGGACAACAAATCTCCCGAGATCTCGGCAGTAAAATTTGACGGCAAAATATTAACAGCAGAATTTGACGAACCTATTGCAAATACTTCTGATTTAGCTCTGTTTAAACTTATAGGTCGTCTACCCAACAACAACTCCGCTTCTATAGACTTGGGTTCCTCCGACATAGCCGCTTTGTCGGTTCTATCAGAAACCGTCCTTCAAGCTCAGCTTACTTTGGAAGGCGAAAAAGCTATTTCCTCTTGGACAACCGCTCCTCTCAAGCTTGAACTGAAGACTCCGTCCTCTTTTGCAGGCGAAATCAAAGATATAAACGGCAACTGGCTCAAACTGCAATCCTCTTGGAATGTCCAAGTCACTGATGACACTTGGCTGAAACCTGTCGAAATAACAAAACTTGAACTTCTCCAGAACTGGCCATACGACATGTCAATCAGGTTTGAATTCGACCGTCCTATGGATCCTGCAACTCTGACCAGGCAAGACATAGTATTCTTCACAGCAACCTCTATACCATCAGTTATAACGGCTCCCGATTATTCCGTCTATTATTTGTTGCAGAACGGCACAGAGCCCGAAAACAAAGATGAAGCCGTCTGGAGCGAAGAAGACAAAGTTCTGACTATTACGATCTCAACAACCGGCCGTGACTGGTTTGCCTCCAACTTAGGCTACAAAACTTCCGAACACGTCAAGTTTGCTCACAGAAACAACAACATGACTCTGCTTGCCAAAGCTAAAACAGGAAAGAGCATGAAGTATTATTCTCCCCTCTCTCCTGTAAGAGCTGATGACAACAGATTTACCAATCCTCCCCCCGCACTCTCCGTTTATCCGTCAACTGCCAATAGGCCAGTAGTTGATCTTTCCAAGGGAACTTTGGAAATCAATTTTGTAGACAGAGCTCTGCTTTTTGAACCCAACTTCCAAGCGAAAGATCCTTCCATACCTACCTTGGCTGTTCCTGAGGCTTTAACTCCTTACGGAATCAACGAATTCACAGATAAAATTTATATTCACGAAGTTAGAAGCGGCCGACAGTTCCTCTGCGAGTTTGAAGACATAAGCGATGATTATGACCCGACAGACGGCGTAACCGACAACATTTACGCTTCAACAAAGGCTCGCCTCAAATTCACTCCTGCGAATCTTGAAAGTTTTATGACTTTCTACTCGGCTTCACCTGCGCCCTTGTGGAAAATCAAGATCAAAGAAGGCGCCTTCATAGATATGTGGCGCAGACCTAACCCGGCCTACTTCTCCGTAGCTCCCGGCGATCTTATTATAAAACAAGTACAGCCTGACGCTTTGCCTCAACTCTTGGCGTGCGCAGTAAGCGATGAGCCGCCTACCAAGGAAGACCCTCAAAAACTCCGCATCATAGCTGAGTATTCATATGGCAGAGCAGGCGAAATATTCTTGCCATTTGATGAAAACCACAAACCTGTCATGACAGTAGACACTCAGGGTTTCTCTCCCCTCATGTCGCTGGTATATGAAAGTTCTAAGGACAGAGTGGTAAACGGCCTCAAGCGCAGACAATTCACCTATAAAGCAAGTCTGCCTTTTGCAGGCGAAGTAGACGGTGTCTTAGGCACAATCAAAATGGAGCCTGTAAAAGACATCTTTGGCAACTATTCACCGAGCTATCAAAGCAACAAAGTCTTCAATATAGCCAAACAATCCAACTCTTCACCTTCAGGCTATCTGGAAGTAGCAAGAGACTTTATTATAGACAACACTCTGCCGACCGTCACAAATACAGAGCCTGTTTTAATAGGACAAGTGCCGGCTGGAAGCAAAATTTTCAAAGTCACCTTCTCTGAAACCATGAGCCCTGATATTAACCCGACAGCCTCTCTGGAAATGGGTTTAAACAGAATCGCCTTGATATTCGATGGCTGGGAAAATGACCAAACTACAGCTGTTTTCAGAAACAGTGAACCAGTTATCAAGAACACGCCTAACGGCAATTGGTATTGGAATATATCTATGGGCGAAGACATGGCTACCAACAGAATGCTGATAGACCGCACAAGGATGCTCTCCATCAACACTAATCGTCCGCAAGTGCTTCCTGACAGTGTTCATCTGATGAGCAGACAAGATCTGATCAGCTCAGAATATTTGCTAGACACACCTTTCAGCTTCTCGGCTTCAAACAAGCCAGGCAGCCTTAAAGTCAATTTCACCTATGCGGAAATGCCCGAAAGCTTGCCTCACATGCTCATCTTCTTTGACGAAAGCAATCAAAGAGAGTTGGCCAAGCTCCCGGTATCCATCATAGATGGCATCCAAGCTGAAATCATCTTCAAACAAAGCGACTTTATACCAACAACGCCTCAAACCTGCAACATAGGCCTTAAGTTGATTGATCAGGCAAGCAATGAAAGCGACAACATTCGCACTATAAAGCTGAATTCGGTTCCTCCTGCAGTGACCAGATTTGAGCTTATGAATGCAATGCAAGATACAACCGGCCGCTACCACTGGAAGCCTTCAGAAAACACACTAATTGCCGACGTTGACTCTTCAAACGCTTATGAACGCGGTCTAAAAGTAGTTTTGGCAAAAATCATAGGCAACGAAGGGCAAACAGCTACAAACACCTTCTTAATGCAACCTGGATCTTACGGAAACTACAAAGGCTCCTTCCCAACAGATCTGGAAGACGGCGATTATGTCATACGCATTGCTGACCTGGCAGGCAACTTCCACACGGGAGCAGCCAATCTGAATCTGTCTGTCGACTCTGTAAAACCGACGGTTATAAGCATAAGCCCTGGCGCAAGCGATTTCATACCTGAAGCTGCAGCTGAAAGTATCAGCTTTAAGGTGACTTTCAGCGAGGCAATAGACAAACTCCCGGAAAGACAGCCTGTACTTAATCTGGCAACTCAAACAATGAACTATTACAATGAAATACCAATGGTTTTCAGAAATTGGGATGCAGAAGGCAAAGTTGCAGAGTTTGTCAACATAAATGCCATATCACCCGACCTGAATGCCGGCAAATACTCCTACAGCATCAAAGGAGCATACGACCTTGCAGGCAACCTGATGGATGAGATAGATTCCAGCAACAGTCCTTTCCAAGTCAATGTTTACTCGAAAGGACCGGTAGCTGATTGCAATATAATCACCAAACAGCCGCATATTTACGGTTCTGAAAAAGACCTTTACAATGTGCCTTTCAATCCGAATCTCAACCCGAATACAAGAATAACTTTAGACTATAGAACTGAGCCATACCACACACCGCACTCACTGCTCATTCTCAACGAAGCTGAACAAATATTAGCGGAACTTCCGGTTTCTATTACAGGCACAATCGGAGAAGTTGCTTTCCCTGCCACTCCACCCTATGCCTATGATCACTCATACAGCCTAAAAATCAGAAACAATTTGGGCACAATCGGTCCAGAATTGGCTCATAAAGCTATTGTAGATAAAACCGCCTCAGCTTTGTCAGCTCCTCCTCTTCTCAAGATTGGCGAAAAGCAACTCACTCAGGATCCTGAAGACGGTTATCTCTATGCTCCATTGAACGGCGACATGAGTTTCCTGATTATACTCAACAACGAAACAGAGCATAAGCTGATATTAAAAAACACGGAACCTCCCGCAAATCTCTATGAAGTTTTCCTGGAACCTGGTCAAAACAGAACACACACGAAAACTTTCGGCTCCGATTTGCCTGAAGGCTCTTACCTGGTTGATATTTACGACCTTGCAGGCAACAAGGTGACTCCTGCGGGTTCAACATTTAAACTTCTGTCCGACAGAACCAAACCTCTTATAACTCAACTGACTGTCTCTGACGCCCAAGGCAACCCCTTAGAAGCAGCTGGCTTGAAAGGATATTTCACGGCTGTTTTCTCAGAACCTATGGATACAACACGTGACCCCAAACTTCTGATTTCAGCTCTTAATGAAAACGAAAACGAAGTCACAGCTGAGCCTGTCTTTGCAGGATGGCTTAGCACCAACTCAGCTCTATTCACAACGGGCGGATGCTTTGACGACGGCAAATTCCCTGCGGGAACTGCCAAACTGATTCTCACAGAAGCCTATGACAGAGCAGGCAATGAAAATGAACCGAAAGATGATGCTACAGCCACGATATATGCCAGAAAACCTCTTTTCCTGGCCAATCTCTACAGCTCACAATATATAGTCACCAAGCCAATTATGGCGGATGACTACACGTATAAGAATGCTCACTTCAGCCCATATGTTAAACCCAATGAAGGCTTACTGCTGATTGACTACAAGGAAGGCCCATATGCCTTGCCGCACTTCGTTCGTCTATTTGAAGGCGGCACCCAAGTAGCCACTGCCCCTATAGTTTACATTCCCGAAAAGAACCAATACAGCGCCATCGTAAATTCTGATTTCTTCTTCATGCCTGATGGCACAAACCCTGGTCAGACTGAAAAAGAATACAGCTTCAGAGTCGCAGACAGCTTAGGCAACGTTGCTATAAGCCCATTGTCCATACTCTATGACGGCAGAGCTCCTAAAGTAAATCATCATGCGGTTAACAAGGTTTCTGAAGCTAGATTTGAGAAACATTATTTCTACAATCCCAACTCCTTAGATTCAGTTGAAATTCATCTAACAGCCAATACCTCAAATGACATGCAGCTCCTGCTTGCCAAGATGGCCGATGAAATTCCGATTGCGACAACATCGCACAAATTGAATCTTACCGCAGGCAAGTTCGTCTATTCTGGAACCTTGGTCAACTCCTTCGGCCAATCTCCTGAAGATGGTCTGTATAAAGCTTATGCAGCTGACTGGGCAGGAAACGCTGCCATAAACGAAGAAGACGATTCTGTATTCAATTTCTCTATAACAATTGACAGACTGCCTCCGTTCGTCAAACAAATCACCAAAACCCTGCCAGCTTCTCCTGATTATGTCACCACTTGCAACCAAGGCGAGCTGGAAATTGAAGTGAAGTTTAACGAATCTTTACATACAGCTAAAATGCCTACTCTATCCTTAGCAACAACCACAGCGGATATTCCTATGGAATTCGTAGCCTATAAAGACTCAGATATGAAGCAGGATACAGCTGTATTCAGAAACAAACAGGCTATAACCAATAAGGTTTTGCAAGGCAGATATTCTTATAAAGTAAGCGCTTGGGATATGACGGGCAACCCAATGCCTGAGCAGACAGAACCAGGCTACAGTCTCTTGATTCAGTCCAAGGGTCCAGTCGCCAAAAAACTGGAAATTGTTTCCACTCAACCACACCTTTATGGTTCTCAAGAGCTCTTAGATAAACCTGTCAGCTTCTCAGAAGGCGGCAAAACGGCAACCATTAAAGCAGAATTCCAAACAGCCGATCCTAATGGACGTTTCATACAGCTCTACCAAAATTCCGACCTGGTCTATTCCGCTCCTTTGGCAATGACTCCTGACGGCTTGAAAGGCACAGCGACTATAGACTTCACATCAGGCTTGCCAATTGATCAGGATACATCTTACCGAATATATCTTGTCGACAGCGACAACAACCTGTCTATAGAGCATTACAGCCTTAGAATAGACTCAGTCAAGCCTGTGCCCGCAGACATAGAATTCCGTGGCGGCTCAGATTTGCGAGCGGAAAGAACTGTTTATCTCAATCCTGATATAAATCCTGGTTTTGAAATCAGCTTTACTGGATTGGAAGATACCGCTCCTGTTCTCATTGTCTCAGACAACGCGGTTCCTCCGGCTTTGAACATCTATCCTCTCCAGAAATCAGACCGAGTCTGGAAGTATAATTTCAGAGCTTTAAGCAATACAGAACAGCCCTTGCCTGACGGTAATTATAACATCATGTTAGCAGATGAAGCTGGCAACTTGGCTGAACATCCGGATATTCCTGACAACAACTATTTCTATAACCTAGTTATAGACAAGACACCTCCAGTTATCACAGAGATGAATGTCACTTCCGACTCAGAGGCTGCCGCCTCCGGTTACTTCGCTCCAGGAACTGGCAACAGCCTCTCTATCGAAGTTGTCACACCAGATCCGCTCTTTGAACTTGGAAGCATCCAAGGAGTAGATGTTATTACGCAATCAGGGCAAATAGTTGCAACATTGCCCGTACCTCTGAACTCGATGCCAGGTTCCTTTACAGTTACATGGAACGGCTTGGATGAAAACGGAATGCCCTACCCTGACGGAAACTATACCTTCAAGGTAAAAGACACAGCCGGCAATTATAACAATCAATTTACATATCAAATATACCTTGTGTCTGAGACCTTCAAGTTTACCGGCTTGGCTCAAAAGTCACCCGCTCAGCTTGAAGCTGTCTTTAATCAACAGCCAGATCTCACAACCTTTGCATTGCCAGGCGCTGTAACCATATCGCCTAACATTGGTATTGATTCTATTGTTGCAGACGACTCCTCGCTTAACAAGGCTATAATTAATCTCGCTCAAGAAATGCAGCACGGAATAACTTATAAAGTCACTGTAATCGGCGGCAAGAGCATTTATGGATCTTCAGCCGATGCCAACTATAAATCGCGCAATATCATGGCTAATACTGAAAAGCCGAGAGTTCTGGCCTATAACTTTGATAGTCTTGCCGGCAACAACACAGTCAGATTTGTATTCTCCAAACCCATCTCTGAGACTTCAGCCAATAATCCTGGCAACAGCTCTATTGTGGATGCCGCAGGCACTCCCGTGCCCATATCTACGGCTGCACTTGATTCCAACAGCATGAGTTTGCTTATTACCACTTTCTCGCCTCTGCAAGAAGGAAATACCTATAAATTCAAATATCAAAATATAAAAGACATGCTTGGCAACCCCTCAAGCAACGAACCTTTCGAGTTTGAAGGCAGAGACATGACTCCTCCCAGACTTAGAGTAGTCTGCTTCAACAATCCAACAAACGACAAAGACTTGATTCTCTTTGCTCAAACCAACGAAGAACTCAAACCCAACACACTTCCTATGGCAACATTGGAGCAAGGAACACGCAATGAAACCTTTGCAATGGCCAAAGTTCTGCGTCCTCTAACCTACACCTATGGGATATCTGTCACGCCCGCAAACGGAAGACAAGGAAAAATAACGGTTAAAGTAACAGACAAAGCCGGCAACGAAACATCTAGAGAAGTGCCCTTCTCAATTACAAGTTTTGCCCCTGGCATCAGAGCTTCAATCAATTCACCTGATGAAAGACTTAATATCTCAGTCAGAGAAAACAGCCTTAAAACAGATGCCACTGTTAAAATTCTGCAACGTGAATTCGAAGAAGAAAACACCGAAGAAAAAGAACAGCTCACAGAGCAAGCCGCTGCCGCCGCTTCAATCAGAGCTTCTCTATTGCCTCCCCAAACTGCTTTCGACTCCTCAACAATACGTCTTTCTATAACAAGTGCCGATGCTGGCAACCTTGCAGAATTGACTCCTGTCGGCTTGGCTTATGATGTAGGCTTCAAAGAAAACGCCTTCTCCAAGGATGGACTCACAGCTGAACTTAAGCTCCCTGAAGGAGAAGAAAAAGCTAAGACCTGTCTATTCATACAAGAAGGTGTTTCATGGAAGTTCTTGTCTTCTGAGTTTACGGCCTCAGACAGCATAAGAGTCAACCTTGCCAGACCTGGAACTGTCGCTTTAATGAAAGACTTCCAAGCTCCCAAGATAGAAATTGATGATTTCAACAAGGATCCCAAAACCTTGCAAAGCGCAAGACCCGCTTTCACAGGAAAAGTCTTTGATGCGGGCTCAGGTGTAGCAAGAGTCACAGGCAGTATCAATGGGGCACTTCCATTCAGGGCATCATTGCAAGAAGACGGAATCTTCACTTTCAGACCTCCCGAAAATCTTGTCGGAGGACGCCATGAGATTTCCTTCTCAGTAGCTGACAATGCCGGCAACATTACAACTACGCCAGCCGTCAGATTCCAACTTAACCTGCCTTTGAACATAACCGATCTTGTTCAATATCCCAATCCTGCAAAAAACAGACTTTTCATAAGAATTGCAGCCAATCGTGACGATTTAAATGATGGATATGTCAAAATTAAGATATATGACAGTTCCGGCGACAAAGTTGTAGAACTCGACACAGTCAATGCAGTCAAAGAAACCTGGAACTCTGGAACTTCAAGCAGATATCTCTACGACATACCTTGGGATTTGCGCAATTCACGAGGCAGAAGAGTGGCCAATGGCGTGTATTTCGCAAGAATAGAAGCAAGAGATCCTTTCAATCCCTCAAGGAAAATTAAAAAGACTCTGAAATTGGCGGTATTGAGATAATGAAGCAAAAAAACAGTTGGATTTCTGCAATCTGCTACGTCATTTTGCCCCTTCTGCTGCTCTTTGTTGCAACAGGATGCGGCGGTTCAAGCAGCAGCGATGGCAGACAAACTTTGCCAGGTGAAAATCCATTAGGACCAGGCAGCAGTATTACACCTCCAGGAGGAGACCCGACAACTCCTCCCGGCGGCAACCCTCCAGGCGGCGATCCGACAACTCCTCCCGGCGGCGACCCTCCAGCTGGCGATCCGACACCGGAGGAACATGTTGCCCTGGGTTGGCAAAGCTTCCAAGAAACCAACTATACAAACGCAATAAACCACTTTAAGCCTGTCACAGAAATAATAAATCCATCCACTCCAAACGAAAAAACAGCCAAGCAGGAAGCCTTAAGCGGTCTTGGATGGTCTTATTATATGAATAAAAACTCGGGAGGAGCATCTGCTCAAAATCAATTAGATATGGCTATAGATAAATTTACTGAAGCCATAAACATGGGCAGTCATTCAGCAAATGCTATAAATGAAGCTCGTCTTGGAGCAGCCTATATATATTTGCTTACAAATGATTTTAGCCGAGCTGCAAACTATTTGCAGAGCCTTAACACCGAGAATATATCCCAAAACGAACACTTGGGCAACCTTGATCAATCCCACATACATGCTTTGCTTGCCTATACCTATTATTTGAGAGACGAAACAATCAAGGCCAACGAACAACTGGACATAGCTATAAGTCTGTCGTCAACTTCAAGCTTGGTCAACAGCATCAGACAGATAGTCAGAAATCAATAACTAACAACTAGTGGCGAGTTGAATTGTTGAGAACCCGACAACTCGCTCAATTGTTTAAAGCTGCCAATAAAACCGCTGAAACTGTTATATACAACAGACATTATTTTTTAGTATCTGCCGGAGACTCAGACTGCTTTACCGCTTCAGCCAAGCGTTTGGCTCTTTCAAGCTGTTCTTTGAGAGTTTGATATTTCTGGAAACTATCTTCAAACTTTTCGTGACTGTAAATTCCATCTTCATACTTTTGCATAGTCTCGCGACCCAGCTTTTCCATCAATTGCAAACGTCTTTTTGCAAAAAAAGCGGATTGAGTATTTTCATGGCTATGCCCTGACTCTGCAACTTTACTTGAGAACCAGTTTTTAATGCTGTCCAAAAAGCCCAAACTGGCTTTCTGCTGTTTTGCCTCGGCTTGTCGTGCATGAAACTGCTCAATGCTGTAGTTAACTTGCAAAATTTCGTGTCCTATTGAGATCAAACCATTATTATCAAGAGTTCCGCTCTGATAAAGGTCGAAAGCCAAAGTGCCCACATCATTGTAAAAAGAGGCCAGTTCATTTTGAAGTTTTTTAAGGTTTTCCTTTTCAAGAGCGCCAGCATTGACCTGCTCTCCAGAAGAAGCAGCCTCTTTGTTTTTTGCAAAAAACTTAGTGACAGTAGAGAAGGTTGTTTCGGCACCGATTTTCTCTCCAGAGTTTTTCAAATTCTGAATTTGCTCTTGTGTCATTATAGTATCTTCAGGAGGAGTGCCTGTGCGTTCTTCCAAGCGGCGCATAAGCTTTAAAGCAGTCTCTCTGAGCAGTTGCTCATCTTTAGTTGAAGCAGGTTTTTGAATAAAGCTTCTGGCAAATGCATAAACAAAACTGTCATAGTAGTTGCCTAATCCCTGCAAAGCTCTTAGACGTATTTCCAAGTTTGCGGATGAATCAGCAACTGTCTGAATAAGCATAGTTATAGCTTCTCCGCTAACTATTCTGGAAAGGGAGTAAACAGCGCTGGCCTTCATCCATTCTTCTTGGGATTCCAACATTTTTTCTAAAACGCCGTAAACCTTTTCATCTTCAAAAGACTGCAAAGCCTTAGCAGCAACTGCTTTCACTCTGTTATCCGGATCATTGAGCATATGAAAAAGTTTCGGAATAGAATCAGCAACCTGCAGATACTCAATAGCCTCTATAGTATTAGCCTTAACGCGTGAATCGGGGTCTGAAAGATAGGGGCTGAGAATAGAAGTTTCCTCGGGAGGCAGGAAGTATTTGAGCACACTAATCAGAGTAGCTCTCACATAACTATGGCAGTCGTGAGAAAGCATTTCTTTCAAAACTTTGCCATAGTTAGCATACTGAGTGTCATTCTTGGCTATGGAGTCACGTATAGTCATAAGAGCAGCCACAACTGTTTGCACGTCATCAGACGCAAGCTGTTCATCTAATGTTCCACTTGGCTGAGCCAAAGCTCCGAGATTCTTTTCATGCTTGTCGATGCGGTCAACCGCTTTTCTTGAAAAAAACCTGACTGCTATATTCTCATCCTGCGATGCGTCAACAAGAGCTTCTCTAACGCTATTTCTTGTCTCCGCATCGGGAAAATCAAGCTTCATTAAGGTCATTGCCGCCAAGGCTCTCAAATCGACATCCTTGTCGTTCAAATCTCTTACAAGCTTTCTATACCTGATATCCATATTAAGCCTCCGTCGTTTCTTAATAGGAACGGGCTACATATACTCTATGTTTACCTGTTTTGCCGCAACAAACACAGGCTTGTCCTTCCGCATCACCATTGAGACAGCGAATAGTAGCTCCGCCCATTTCTTTAAACTTGGCTTCGCATTCTTCTGAACCGCACCAGACGGTATCAGCCATTCCGCTTTTTTCTTTTATAACTTCAATAAATTCTTCAAAGCTTTCAGCTTTAAATGTTTTCGAGTTCAAAATCTCCTGAGCTTGCTTAAAGAGATTCTCCTGAATTTCAACGAGCAACTTTTCAACCGTAACTTCAAGCTCTCCATCGGGGATAAAGATTTTCTCGTGGGTATCTCTGCGAACCACACAAAGCTGGTTTTTGTCCAAGTCTCTTTGTCCAACTTCAATTCTGAGAGGAACTCCGAGCATTTCGTATTCTGAATATTTCCAACCAGGTTTAAAGCCTTCACGATCATCGTTTTTGGCTCTGACTCCAACAGCTGCAAGACGCTTTACGACTTCTGAAGCTTTATCAAGAACAGGCTGAGATTCTTTGTAAACAATAGGAATAACTACAGCTTGCAACGGAGCAATCTTAGGCGGCAGCCTGAGACCTCTGTCATCGCCGTGAACCATAATAAGAGCGCCTATAAGACGTGTTGAAACACCCCAAGAAGTTGTCCAGGCATATTTGCGCTCTCCGTCTGAATCAAGAAACTGTATATCAAAAGCTTTTGCAAAGTTTTGTCCCAAGTCATGGGAAGTGCCTGACTGCAAAGCTTGTCCATCGGGCATCAAAGCTTCAATGGTATAAGTGCTGACAGCGCCGGCAAATTTTTCTTTTTCGCTCTTTTGTCCTGAAACCAAGGGTATAGCAAAGTCATTCTGTACTACATCCTTATAGACTTCCAGCATTTGAAGAACTTCTTCTTTGGCTTCTTCGTGAGTTCTGTGTGCTGTATGTCCTTCTTGCCAGAGAAATTCTGTAGTGCGCAAAAAAGGTCTGGTAACTTTTTCCCAGCGGACAACGTTGCACCATTGATTTATGAGAACGGGCAAATCTCTGTAGCTGCTGATCCACTTGGAATACATATGACCTATAATAGCTTCTGAGGTAGGTCTTACAGCCAATCTCTCTTCAAGATCATCTGTACCGCCTTTGGTAACCCAAGCTACTTCAGGAGCAAAACCTTCTACGTGCTCAGCCTCTTTGGTAAGAAAGCTCTCGGGTATGAAGAGAGGAAAATAAGCATTTACATGTCCTAGACGCTTAAACTCAGCATCAAGGAGGCTCTTAATGTTTTCCCATATTGCATAGCCATAGGGACGTATAACCATACAGCCTTTAATAGGCGAGTAATCAGCCAATTTGGCTTTTGTGACAACGTCTGTATACCATCGTGAAAGATTTTGTGACTTAGGACAAATTTCGTCCAACTGTTTTTTGTTTTGTTTTTCCTGATTACTCATTGCATTTAACTTCCTTAAGAGCTTTATTGACGGAAATATTATATGTAGTCTTTCTTTGCTATGTCAAGGAAACACTTGGAAAAAACAGTGGACAGTGGAGAGCGGACAGTTAAATTGTTTAGATCGTCAATCGCTAAAACTGATAAGCACTTTTAGATGCTATAAATATGCATCGTTTATTTTTTTGCAGTTTTTCTTGTCCTTTCAGTCCACTGCCTACCAATCCATGCACTCTGCTTGTTACAATCTTTGGATGAAAATTCTAAAAATAGTTTCAAGTGAAACAAAGCGCTATAAAACTGTTTTTTTTTATTTTTCCGAGAATTTTTCCGAACTTTGCATTGAATTGAGCGTATTCAGCTGGTATAATAGCCAAAATTCAGAGAATATATGGCTGGCCGATGATTAGCTTAAAAGATGTGACTAAGATTTTCCCCAACGGTGTCAGAGCCCTTAACAAGGTTAATCTGGACATCAAAGCGGGCGACTTTGTTTTCCTAGTTGGACCTTCTGGAGCAGGCAAGAGCACCTTTTTAAGAATGCTTTTCAGAGACGACATACCTACTGAAGGCACTATTTACATTGACGGCAAGGATATCACTTCAATGCCGGCAAGCCGCATCCCTTACCTGCGACGGAACCTTGGCATAGTATTGCAAGATTTTCAGTTGCTCAAAACGCGAACTGTAGCTGAAAACGTTGCCTTTGGCCTCAGAGTTATCGGCGCTCCCAATTCCGCAATAAACGACCGCGTTCAAGAAGCCTTAGAACAAGTTGGCCTTTCTCACAAAAGAAGAATGTATCCAACAGAACTATCCGGCGGAGAACAACAACGCGTGTGTATAGCAAGAGCCATAGTGAACAATCCTCTGATACTTATAACAGACGAACCAACAGGCAACTTAGATCCCATGATTTCTAATGAAATAATGAATCTCTTCCTTGAAATCAACAAACGAGGCACTACAGTTATTATAGCCACTCACAACCACAATCTCGTAAACAAGCTTCGCAAACGTGTTGTAGCCTTAGTTGACGGCAAGATAATCAAGGACGAGGAAGCTGGCACCTATGCCTACGAATAAGATAAGGCTTTAAACGATGTCAATATCTAAATTATCCTTTTTTATCTACGAAGCTCTCACCAATATTAGACGCTCGCCAGTCATCTCTTTTATCACAATTTCCACTATTGCAACTGCATTGCTTTTGACAGGCGCTTCAATGCTTCTTACCATGAACATGGAAAATTTTTTAGAGCATCTCAAATCTGACTCACTGATCACCGTCTATTTAAAACAATCCGCCGGAAAGCATGAGGCCAATGCTCTCTCCCTGCGTTTAAAAAACCTCGAAGACGTAGAAGATATAAAAGTGATAACTCCGGAACAGTCTCTTGCAGAGTTATTCCCAGAAGGAAACGAACATCAATTTTCAGCTTCAGAAATAAGCCCGCAGGACAATCCGTTGCCTTACTGTCTGAGAATTATTATCTCTTCTCAAGCTCAGTTGGAATCTATTCTAACAAATTTAGCCTCAGAACCGCTTATAGACTCATATACTTATGGCAAGGAATTTTTCGACAAAATAGAACGTCTTTCTCGCCTTATAAGCTTTGCAAGCATTGCCATAGCTTCACTGTTAGCTCTAGCCTCACTTTTCATTATTTACAACACTATTAGACTGACCCTTTTTATGCGTAAAGAAGAAATACTGATTATGAAACTTGTTGGAGCCACCAACAGCTTCGTAAGAGGCCCATTTATAACAGAAGCATTTATTGAAGGAACTCTGGCAGCTACTTTGGCAATATTCCTTCTTTTTGTGCTTTACGGAATTTCAGCAGAAAAAATTCAACCGCTTATCCCATTCTTCAATATATCTATGCCAATGCAGGTTTTAGTAAAGCTTGCTATCAAGATGCTCTTGATGGGAATAATGCTTGGAGTGGCTGGCAGCATGATGTCTCTAAGAGATATCAACAAATTCAATAAAGCTACCCTAGAAGGCGTATAACTCAATGCCTTATACAATTTTAAAAAAAGCTCTCTATATTCTGGCAATAGTTACCTTTATTGTCATATGCCAACCTTCACATGCCAAGACCGCAGAAGAAATTCAGTCAGAACTTGAAGCTTTAAATCTGCAATTAGAATATTTAAAAATTCAAGACAGCGAACTGACAATCAAAACCAAGAAGCTTGAATCAGACATAAAGAAAAAAACAAACGAAATAGCAAACCTTAAACAACAAATCCAAACAGCAGCAAAAGCCAGCAAGCAATTGCAAACAGACACAGCCAATCTGGTAAAAGATTTAGACAGTATAAAAAGGCGTCTCGAAAACTCATCAGATTTAATAAAAAAGAGAATTCTACAACTCCACAAGAACCAGAACAAAGCTATGTTCAACTCTATACTGTCTGCCAAAAGCGCGACTGCTTTTCAGCACAGATACACTATGGTTTCCTATTTAATGGAACATGATAAACGCTTATTTGCGGAGCTTAGCTCAAACCTTAAAGAAAAAGAAAGCAAATCTCTTCATTTGCAAAACAAACTGAAAGTTTTAGAAGTAACAAACGCAGAGCTTGCAGACAGAGAAAAGGTTTTAGCTCAAGAGGAATCCACACTGAAAAGTATGATGGAAACCCTGTTGCTGCAAAAAAAAGCCAATCTGGAAAAAGGCAAAAGGCTAGACAACTCAAGACAAGAGCTTGAAAAAATAATAACTGAAGCCACAAAATCAGCTAACACTGCACGACTGGATCAAGAACTTCAAGCTAGCCGCCAAAAAAGAGAATCAAAACAATCTTCACAGGCACAATCTCAGAACCAGCCCCAAAGACAAATCAAGACTCTTCAACAAGGTGCTCAGGCTCTGGATTTCAACTGGCCTTTTAATACCTCTGACATAAGCAGAGCCGAACTAACTGGATTCGGAGATACAGCCTCAATGAAGATTTACACACACAAACCGCAAGAAGTCTTGGCAATTGGCGAAGGAAAAGTTCTTTACAAAGGTATTGTTTCCGGTTTCAACAAAATGGTCATTCTAGGGCATGAAAAAGGTTTTTCATCCGTTTATGCTGATCTTAAGGAAATATGGGTGGGAATCAACGAAGTTGTGCAAAAAGGTGAATCTATAGGCGAAATAGCTGGCGGCCAATCAGGAAGACTTCATTTCGAAATAAGATTCGCAGGAAAAAAACAAACACCTTCAGAGCTGCTTCCGAAAAGCAGTGTCGATATTCTTCAAAAATAACTGACGCTGTGCTTCAGCTAAAACAGAACGTCAGCACTTTCACTCTATATCAAGACCGTCATCATCCAAATCGCCCGCATAAATAGTTTGGTCTGACGGAGAAAATCCGCCTGCGTCAGTTGCAGTTTGTTTAGCTTTATTTTTCTCACGCCTTATACGCAAATGCAAATCATTGATATTTTCTTTGATAAAGGGATGCTCGGGATCCAGTTCCAATATTTTTTCGAAGCATTTTAATGCCTCGGAATACTCTGCTACGCTTAAATAAACATTACCCAGCTGGAAAAGTGCATCTATAGAGGCGGGGTGACGAGTAAGCAGATTTTCATAAACTGCTATAGCTTCCAAAGGCTTATTCATGCCATTCAGCGCTTGAGCATGAATTACCATTGAAGCGGAGTCTTCTTTTCCACCCGTATCAAAATATTCTTGAATTGTCTGAAGGGCTTTCAGATAGTTTTTTGAAATGAGCTCCATCAAGGCATCGCTTAAAAGAGTTTCTATACGATACTTTTCAAAATCTTCCGGAGTAAAGTCTGTACATTCGAGCTTCTGAATGAACTCATGCTCTTCACATCTGAAAATTTCATCTCTGACAGCTTCAATGTAGCCAGAATCAAGTTCTCTCAAACGTATAAAGTGATGTTTGGATTTGGTATATTCGCCCATGTCTCTGTATAGAACCGCGAGGTTGCGGTGAGTCATAACATGAGTCGGATCCAACTCTAAAACTCTGTCATAAAAGGGCATAGCGGCATCTATTTGTTCCATTTTAGTCAAGGCTACCGCTATATTGAAGTTAGTTTCAAGATCTTGAGGATGAGATTTCACGGCAGCTTTCCAATGTTTAAGAGCCAAGGATATCTTGCCCTGTTTCATGTAGATAAGGCCAAGATTATAGTGTGAATAAAGATCGTCAGGATCAATTTCAAGAGCTTCTTCGTAGCAAAGAGCCGCCTTAAGGGGTTCATTCATATAATGATAAAATATGCCTTTTGTAGCAACATAAGAAACATTTTTTGGGTCTTGTTGAATAGCTTTGTCTATCTGCTGCAAAGCTTTGGCATAATGTCCTTCTTCAAAGAGTTGAAGAGCAGATTCGTGGTGGCGCTTAGCATACGTCTCGTTAAGACCGCTCAAAGTTGAAAACCTCCAGTTATTATGGGAGGCCGAAAGCTCTTAGAAGAGGACCTAAGGCTATTAACCATACTCCAAGAAAAACAGCCACAAGAATAAGACGTTTCTGTTCTGATATTTTAAAAAAAACGGAAAAAGCAGAAAAATAAACACCCAAAGCAAGCAGAAGACTAAATATGATGCCAGCCATATCATAAGCTCTGCCATAAGCCAACCACAAAAAGAGGCAATTGACAAAAGAGCCTAAAATAAGAGAAAAAGTGCCTATGACAAATACGGCTTTTAGATGTTCCGAAAAATTGTGTTCTGTTTTTTCCATCGTCATGAAATATAGACAAAAAGCTAGCAGATTTCAAGTTATTTATAGCAGCACTGCTAGTGCTTTGTTTTCTCTAAAACTTTCGTATTTGATTTTCAAACTTCACAAGACAACAGCTGATGATATTTATGCCACTGCGCCAGCAATGGACAGTGGTCAGTGAACCGTGGACAGTGGAATTGTTTAGTAACTCAATATTGCAGCCAACAACTGCTTTAAGATGATGATAAATAAAGGTTCTTTGTTTTTCTGTAGATTCCTGTCCTTCCGCCTCTATAATGTTTCTTTGGCAAAAATCGACCTAAATTGCAATTCTATGCCAATTTAGGTCGATTTTTCTCTGCTACAGCCTTTTCTGTGTATCCTGCAATCTGTGGATAATAAGTTCTTATCCTGATAAAGATACTTTTAGCTGCAATACAGTTCTACTTAGCGGGTTTGACAACAAAGTTTACCATTCGTTTTGGGACATAAATAAATCTTACAACTTCCATGCCCTCCAAATGCTTTTGAACCTTAGGTTGCTCCTCAGCTATTTTTCTTGCAGTCTCCGCAGTTGCATCAGCATCCAATTCAATCTGTTCTCTTAGCTTTCCGTTTACCTGAACTGGCATGGTTATGACTGTTTCGACAAGCTCTTTTTCATCCCAGACAGGCCATTTTTGAGTATGAACGAGTCCTTTATTGCCCACCATTTCCCAGAGTTCTTCAGCCAAGAAAGGAGTTATAGGAGCCAATAATTTCAAAAGCGTATCAACTGCCTCTTTCCAGATCGCAGTTGCCGAGAAGCCGCTCTCTTTAAGGCAGTCTTGCATCATGTTTGTCATTTCCATAAGCCTTGCTACAGCTGTATTAAAGCTGAAGTTTTCCAAATCATTGGACACAGCTTTAACTGTTTTATGGATCATGCGTTTGAGATCGGCCTCGGATTTAGAATCGGTTTTATTAGAGCCAGCAGGGATATTCGCAGAAACCATGTCATAAACTTTGTTAACGAATCTGTTCATGCCCCTGATGCCTTCATCAGACCAAGCCACATCAAGCTCAAAGGTGCCAAGGAAGAGAATAAAGGCTCTCAATGCGTCAGCTCCGTATTTTTCAACCATTTCATCAGGAGTTATGACGTTGTTCTTGGACTTGCTCATTTTTGTGCCGTCAGCAGCAAGCATCATGCCTTGATTTCTGAGTTGTTTGAATGGCTCTTTAAAGGAAACAAGACCGGCATCATACATAACTTTTGTCCAGAATCTGGCATAGAGAAGATGCATTACCGCATGCTCTGCCCCACCTACATACAAGTCGACAGGGAGCCAAAAATCTATATCTTCCCGGTTAAAAGGTTTATCTTCAAGCTTCGGATTAATAAAACGCAAGAAATACCATGAAGAACAGGCAAAGCCGTCCATAGTATCGGTTTCTCTCTTAGCAGGACCGCCGCATTCAGGACAAGTTGTGTTGACCCACTCGGGGATATCCGCCAATGGAGACTTTCCGTTAACGCCAGGTTTAAATTCTTTTATATCAGGCAAAAGAACCGGCAAGTCTTCTTCTTTTACAGGTACAGAGCCGCATTTTTCGCAATTCACCATAGGTATGGGCGCACCCCAATATCGCTGTCTGGAGATAAGCCAGTCTCTGAATCTGTAGTTGATCTTCTTGGTGCCGTTGCCGCTTGATTCAAGCCATTCATTCATTTTCAGTATAGCCTGTTCGCTTGACAACTCCGAAAAGTCCCCAGAATTAAGCAAAACGCCGTATTCTGTATAAAGCTCCGGCAAATTGTCTTTGTCAGCATCTGGCGGTGCTATTACAATTTTGATTGGCAAATTGTGCTTTTTGGCAAAAGCGTAGTCTCTCTCATCGTGTGCTGGAACTGCCATAACTGCGCCTGTGCCATAGCTGGCAAGAACATAGTCCCCAACGTAAACAGGTATCTTATCGCCATTGAAGGGATTTATCGCATAAGAACCTGTAGGCAAACCAGTTTTTTCTTTTTCTGTGGAGAGTCTGTCTATTTCACTCTTTCTGAGAGCTTCCCTAATATATTCATCCACAGAAGCCTTGTTTTCGGGAGTTACAAGCTTTTCAGTTAAAGGGTTTTCTGGAGCTATAGTCATAAAAGTGACACCGAAAATAGTATCTACACGCGTTGTAAATATAGGAATTTCAGCCTCCAGGCCAGTTGAAGGATTAACAGCCTTGAAGATTACTTCCGAACCTTCACTTCTGCCAATCCAGTTTTCCTGCATTTTTTTGATACGGTCTGGCCAGTTTATAAGCTCCAAATCATCTATCAGACGATCAGCATAATCTCTGATTTTGAAATACCACTGTTCGAGTTCTTTCTTTTCCACAAGAGACTCACATCGCCAGCACTTGCCTTGTTCCACCTGTTCATTCGCCAGAATAGTGCAGCAATCAGGACACCACCATTGAGCTCCTTTGGCTTTATAAGCCAAACCGCGTTTCTGAAGAAGTAAAAAGAACCACTGAGTCCATTTATAATAAATCGGCTCGCTTGAATTAACTTCTCTGTCCCAGTCATATCCGCATTCTACCAAAGAGAGCTGTCTTTTATAGTTGTTTGCGTTTTTTGCCGTAGAAACAGTCGGATGAACTCCTTGCTTTATAGCAAAGTTTTCCGCAGGCAAACCAAAAGCGTCCCATCCCATAGGGTGAAGAACGTTTATACCTTGCATTCTTTTCATACGTGAAACAACATCGGTAGGCACATAGTTTCTCAAATGACCTACAGAAAGTCCATTACCTGAGGGATAAGGAAAAAAATCAAGGCAATAGAATTTTTCTTTGTTTCTATCATCGGATGTTTTGTAGATACCTGCCTTTTGCCAAACTGGTTTCCATTTGTCTTGGAGGGCTTTTGCATTATATTTTTCTGTCATTTTGAGTAAACTCCGCTCTATTTTTATGAAATAAATTGACAACAGAGTTTAGGAAATATTTAAAGCAATGTCAATGAAGCTTTTTAGAGCACCAAAAAGGCGATTGATTGAACCCCTTTGCAAATTCTTATCAATAAAGTCGCCTTTTTAATCAATTAATTGTTAAAATTTAAATAGCAGTTTAGAAAAAGACAGAGAGGACTCATTGTGCGAAACTCATTGCTAAAAACAGTATCAAGATCCTTGGGGCGAGTAGCCAAAGATTTTGAAACAGCCCCAGGAAAAACTATTCTTGGCACAAACTCTATAATAGAGTGGGCTTTCGACAGGAGTTTTGGAAAATTTTCCAAGCTTGAAAGCGGAAAACCATTTTTAACATCCGATTATTACGGACTGACTTTAGGACCTAGAACCCATGAAGTTTTCTCTCCAGAATAAACTAGCAAATCGGTAAATTAAATGGACATACGCTCATCACTTCCATACAGCACTAAATATGGAGAAAAAGAACTCTGCGAACTCGGAGGAGAAAGCGGCGCTATAATTTCCTTTTTCGCCAACCTCGACAAAAACGGCAGCGCTTCACCTGAATCCTATGCAAAAGTCACTTATGAATACCCCCCCTAGCGGTTCAAACTCGGGAGAAGGTATAATTAGAAGAACGCAAGTTCAAGTTGACGAAACTTTGGAACCTATTGATTCTCCGCTCACCAAGCAACTCAACAACTCAAGTGTCACTGGCTTTGAGATTGAGAAGAAAGATACCGGTTTTGCCACCTCCAACATAGAGAGAACTGCAACGATGGAAACTGCTGCCAGCGTAGGCGGTATAAATCTGGGAGCTATATTAGCCGCATCGCCCGACAACGACGAACTCAAGCTGACACCTAAAGAGAACCCGAACACTCCCAAATTAATCAAGCCAACGGATAATCCTGCCTCGCTCACACCTTGATTTTAAGCTGTGCTTAAAATCAGGGAATAGGGTGTAGAAGGCAGGGGGAGCAGTAAAATTCTTTTCAACTCTGTTGTCGAACAGACATTCTGTTTTCTGTTCTTACTGCCCGCTACCCACTGTTGTTAAGCATCTGTCTTTAAATCAGAGGCTAGGTCAATAATTGTTAATGCAATTCTTGTCCAATTTTGCCCTCATCTTCGGATAGAAGGGCTGTTATGGATATTGGTTCTTACCCGCTACACGTCACTCACCACGCGGCACTGATGATTTTTAAGCCAGCTTACAAATCTTATCTGTGTAATCTGTGGATAAAAAAGTGCTAGGACCTCTTAAATGAGTGTGACAAAGCAAATCCTATAATTTTATCTGGCTCCAATAAATATAACGGCTTTGAGCATTCTTGCAGAGTTGAACCTGTGGTAACAACATCGTCCAGCAATATAAGTCTTTTGTTTTTGAAAAGAGTTTTGTCCAAACCATCCGCAAGGCTGAAAGCACCAGCCAAATTATTCATTCTTTCATCTTGAGCACAAGCAGCTTGAGCTTTGGTATGCCTGTTTCTGACAAGGCAAGGCGAATAAGGAACCAAAAAAACCTTGCTCAATATTAAACCCAAAACCTCTGCTTGATTAAACCCTCTCTCAGAAAGCCTTTTGGGATGCATGGGGATAGGCACGATCACATCCTGCTCTGGAACAAAGAATTTTTTAAGCTCTTCTTTTTTTGCTGCCAAAGCCGCAACTGTTCTCAAAAGTTTTTCAGAGGGTCTGTATTTAACAACTCTCATAGCATCTGAGATTTTCCGTTTATAAGAGCTGACAGTAAAAACCTGAAAGTCACAACAGGTGTCGTAAACTTGTTCAGGAGGAAAGAAACTTTCAGCAATTTCAGAATAGCAAGAACTGCATAAAACCTGATTAAATGGAGCATCTTCTGAGCACAATAGACAAGAGAATGAAAAAAATACTGAAAGAACCTCGTCTATCAGCTCCTTGAAATTCATTCGAGGCTTCTTGAAACAGCTTTTGCTACTAAAGCTGCACGTTCAAGCAAATTTGGCAGTTCCTCAAATGAAAGCGATTGTTTGCCGTCAGAAAGAGCTTTCTCAGGAGTTTCATGGATTTCTGCCATTATACCATCCGCACCAGCCGCAATCCCTGCCAATGCCAGGGAAGGCACTAAAGAAGTCTTTCCTGAAGCATGGGAAGGATCAAAAATAACGGGCAAATGTGACAACTCTTTTAATTCCGGAATAGCCGCAATATCCGGAGTAAATCTGACATAAGAATTAAAAGTTCTTATACCTCTCTCACAAAGAATTACGTTTCTTTGCCCCCATAACAGCAGATAATCGGCTGCTGCAAGAAATTCTTCCAAGGTAGAGGACATGCCTCTTTTGAGAATAATGGGCTTGCCGATAGAAGCTGCCGACTTCAGCAATTGAAAGTTGCTCATGTTACGGGTTCCAATTTGAATAATATCCGCATATTCGGCTAAAATTTCCAGCTCTTCTGAATCGCGAGGTTCTGAAACCAAAATCAAAGAAGTCTCTTGTGAAAGACGTTTGAGTATGGATAAGCCTTCCAACCCCAAACCTTGAAAAGAATGAGGAGAAGTTCTGGGTTTAAAAAGCATAGCTCTCATCAGCTTAACACCACAGTTTTTCAAGTTTTCTGCAGCCTTCAGAGCCATTTCTTCAGACTCAAGTGAGCAAGGACCGCCAATAAAAGGTATGCTTTCTCCTCCAAAAACAACTCTGTTTGCCTTCTTTTCTATTGTTATCAGAGTATTTTTTTCCTGAAAAGTCCTTGAGGAAAAATAGAAGGAATCATCTATTATCCTGCCAAAAGCAGCAAAATCAGTAAACTCTTGCAAGGTTGCCTCTGATATACCCGCTCCACATGAAACATAGGCTTCCGTACCTATAGGAGAAAAACAATGCTCTTTTAAAAAAGATGCAAATTTTTCTTTATCTTCCGGCAAAGCGTTTTTCTTAAATAGAACGAGCATAAAATCAGATTCCTAGAGCAACTCCATCACAAAATAGATCATATAGACAATTGCAGCCTGCTTTATAAGCTATTTCTTTGTAGGATGACAAATTGTATAGAGCAATATCAGCCGCTTTACCTACTTCCAAAGAGCCTGTTTTGTCACCAAGCCCCACAGCATAAGCCGCATGAAGAGTACCAGCTATCAAAGCCTCAGCGGCAGTCATTTTCAACTGCAACATAGCAAAGCTCTGAATCAAGTTGGCTTCTAAGAACTGGCAACTGCCTGGATTGTGATCAGAAGCGATGGCTACAGGCAAACCAGCCTCTATCATCTTGCGGGCATTGGCATGACGCTTTTCCATCAAGAAGGTTGAAGTGCCTGGCAGTAAGGTAGGTATGACACCGCTGCCTTTCATTTTTTCTATTCCGGCTTCCTCAGTTTTTAAAAGATGGTCAGCACTTACAGCCTCGACTTCCACAGCAAGATCCACTGCGCCTATAACATTGACCTCATCTGCGTGAATTTTCGGTTTCAAGCCATACTTTAAACCCGCTTCAAGGATCTTTCTTGATTGTTCCACACTAAAAACTGATTTTTCCGTGAAAACATCATTAAAAACAGCCAATTTTTTCTCAGCAACTGCTGGTATCCACTCATTACAAAATTCGTCGATAAATTTTTCAGGATCCCCTGCCCTATCAGCAGGAATTGCATGAGCTCCCATGAATGTCGGAACAATCCTTATATCAAAGGCTTCTTGAAGCATCTGTATAGTTTCGAGCATTTTGATTTCATTTTTGAGATCCAAGCCATATCCGCTCTTTATCTCTACTGTTGTAACCCCAGAAAGCATCAAGCGCTCTATTCGTTCAGCAGCTCCGTTAAAAAGCTCTTCTATAGTCATATTTTGCACGGCACGAGTTGAATTCAGTATTCCGCCGCCTTTAGCATGAATATCCAGATAAGAAGCTCCTGAAACACGCATTTCGAATTCATCAGCTCTATTTCCACCGTAAACAAGGTGTGTGTGCGAATCTACAAATGCGGGCAATGCAATTAAGCCTTCTGCATCATAAATTTCTGCATCAGGCTGAATCTTTACATTTTTCTCAAGCTCTGCAGTCGAACCGATCCAAGTTATGATGCCATCCTTAGCTGCCAAAGAAGCATTAGGAATTTCTTCAATTTGCCAAGAGGGAACTGTTCCTTTCCCTCTATAAGGGAAAGGATAAACAACTATATTTGCAGCATTCCGCAAAATAAAATCAGCAGACTTTTTCTCCATATCAAAGGACTTCCTCTCCATTTAGTCTAAACTATTTCAACAACCTTGGAAACTCTTTCTGTTAATACATTCTTTATCAAAAGGTCTTTGGCTCTTTCCAAGTCAGGCGCAAGTATTCTATCTTCCAAAAGGGGCTCTACCTTCTCTCTTAAGCATTCATAAGCTACCGAAGTGCCTTTTCCCAGTTTGAGAGGCTTTAAAAATTCATATGCCTGACATGCGCTGAGCCATTCTATAGCCAAAACCTGAACGCTGTTATCTAATATTTTTAAAGCTTTTCTAGCTGCTATGCTGCCCATGCTTACATGATCCTCTTGATAAGCGGAAGTAGGGATTGAGTCAACCGACGCAGGATGAGCCAGCACTTTGTTTTCACTGACTAGAGCAGCAGCCGTATACTGAATAATCATCAAGCCTGAATTTACGCCCGGATCTATCGACAAGAAAGGCTTCATTTCATTTATTAAAGGGTTCAGAAGACGGTCAATTCTTCTTTCGCTTATGTTGGCAAGTTCAGATGTTATTATACCCAGTATGTCACCTGCGTAAGCCAAGGGCTGGCCGTGAAAATGCCCGCCTGAAATGATTTTGTCTTTGCTTAAAATAATGGGGTTGTCTGTTACGGCATTGAGTTCTATTGTTATCTGCTCTTCAAGATAGTTGAGATATTCTCTTGTTGAACCATGCACTTGCGGGATACACCGCAATGAATAAGCATCCTGAACCTTTTTGCAACCTGCGTGACTCGCTCGTATTTCAGAATCTTCAACGCAGTTTAAAACGTTTTCGGCTACCTGTTTCATTCCTGAATAAGGTCTCAGAGCTATAAATTCAGGGTCAAAGGGCTTTGTAGATGCCTTGGAAACCTCAAGGGTCATAGCTGCCACTATATCTGCCGATTTTGAAAGAGAAAGAGCTCTGCCGAGACCTAAAGCAACAACAGCAGCCATTACCGCCGTTCCATTGATAAGAGCTAAGCCTTCTTTAGCTTTGAGATTTATAGGTTTTATACCAGCCTTTTTTAAAGCTTCCGCAGCATCGACTCTAGAACGTCCATCGGAAGCAAGCACATCTCCCTCGCCCATGAGCACAAGCATTATATGGGAAAGAGGAGCCAAGTCTCCAGAGCAACCTACCGAACCTTGAGTCGGAACCCAAGGCGTTACATCTTTATTTAGAAGCTCAGCCAAAGCATCTATAAGCTCAGGTCTCACACCGCTGACACCGTGCAAAAGAGAGTTTATTCTAATAGCCATAACTGCTCTGACAATTTCTTTGGAATAAGGTTCGCCAACACCTGTTGCATGGCTGCGTATCAGATTGGTCTGTAATCTTTCTATATCTTTGGCTGCTATGCCTGTATTGCATAAATGTCCAAAACCTGTTGTGATACCATACACAACACGTCCCTCAGCTACCAGCTCTTCCACAATTTTACGACAATCAGCAACCTTTTGCATAGCTTCTTCAGAAACAGAAACCTTTTCGCCTTCAGAAATCAGCCGAAGCTTTTCAATTGTCAAATTACTGCCGTTCAGTTCAATCATCTGAAACTCCCTTGGTGTCATATGTATTATTTTCCTGCATTATAGCGCCTTTTTCCGCAGATGAAAAAGGGTTATGAGCAAAGACAAAAAACACCATTATAAATGCGTAGTGAATATGTGCATAGATCCTTGGAAAAGACGCTCCCAAATGCCAATGTAAATCATATGGGGTAAGCAAATACGCCAAAACATAAGTGGTTACTTGAGCAATAAGAAGGCCTAAGAAACAGCGTGAAATCTTCTCTTTTACTTTAACTGGCCGGAAAAGCAAATATAAAAAGAAAAACCAAAACCAAGGTAAAGCAATAAATAAAGCTTGAACCATATATGAACTTATTAAACGAATTGTATCAAAGTCGATTACTCTGAAAATAAAGACAGAAATATTATCAAGGAGATCATTCGAACTTTGTTGAAAATACTTCAAAATCAAGACAGCTGTCAAAGCTGGCAAATAAGCTATAAAAGCTGTTTTTACAATCGAAAAGGGCTGAATTTTCTCTTTGCCAAGGCGAGAAAGTAAAAAAACAAAGATTGCAAAGATAGCTGCGAAAGCTATACCTTCGTTTTTCATCCACATACCGCAGGCAGCAGCAAAAAAAGCCAAAAACAACTCTCCTTGTTCACCGCTGTCATGCCAAGAAAGCAGATAGAAAATTGCCAAGAGCACATATAAAGCCAATGGCAGATCAGCACATTGAGATTCCGCCAGAAGATTAAAGGTTTGCGGAATAGCTGCCACAATAATAGCTAGCAGACCCGCTATGCGGCTTTGTTTTAAACTGGAAACGCCAAAATAGAGAATTAGAACACAAAAATATGCAAATATTTTTGAAATTAAACGCGGAACCAACGGGTCAGAAAAGCCTGTGTATACCCATCCACGAGCTACTATTGATGGCAACATCAGAGGATAATCTTTATGGTGATCCAAGTCTCTGAGGACATCAGAAAACATATTGGTCCAATGTTCTCCACCCTTATAAAGAAAAGCAGCTTTGTAATTCCAAATAGCTAAAGCATCCCAACTTCCCAAGCCATGAAATTTTGACAATAAAATGTTTTCAGCCAACAAAAGCAGCATAAAAACAAGCACCATGATTATCAAGAGCCTAGTCGGCAAAAATTGTTCGTCAACGCGACTGTCTTTGATGTTCTTCTCTTCCAGAAAAAACAAATTTACATTATTCTTTTTAAAATAAAAGAATAATGTAAGTGCCAACAAAGCCTCTAGAATAATATAAAGATGCCAATATTTGTCAAAAATCAAGAACCATGCAAAATACAGAAACCCCGTAATTCCAAGCCCGAAAGGCATGGCAGCGGCTAATTCCGGCAAACGTATTTTCCTGAATTTTCTGACAAAAGCCAATCCTATCAGCCAAGAAATCAAAACAGAAAGCCAAAATATAATGATGCTCATATTATCTTGCTCTCTCAAAAAGAGCCAAATTGCGCCAATGCTCTACGAAAGAATATTCTGGATGATTCATATGAAATGATTTAAAATCCTCTATCGACGGAGAATATACTAAAACCTTATTTCTGCTTATCCAATTTCTCCTATCAAGCAAAACGGGTGAGAGTTCATTCATAAAGAAAAAGCCGTTTAAATGCCTTTCATCAGCATCAGAAAAATATTTGGGAGGCAGAAAAATCCCGACCGGCTCATCAGGATTAAGTTTATTTCTCAATTGGTCATACTGAGAAGCCACATAGTATGGTTCACGCAATTTGCTATCCACATACAGTTCCCCAACTAAGTTTGCTTGTAAAATTACAGCCAAAAAATAAATAAACAACAATAGCAGGCGATTAAATTTAAGTCTCTTCTGCTGCATCAAGACTCTCCAAACTCCTCGTGCAGTTCTTTAATAGCAACTTTTAACAAATCAAGAGCCAGCTTGCAAACTCCGCCTATTGAAGTGAACCAGCCTTTCATCAGTCTCATATGCTGCAAGCCGCAACGCTTCTTGTCATCGCACAAAGAAGGAATCTGATTAAAATCCAGCTCATACCTTACAATAATCATTTGAACAATGTGCATAAGATATAGATTAAAATAACCGCCCATATTCATAATTTTTATGCGGCTGCTATTTATTTGAGCAAGTCGCTTTTCAAACTCGTAGTCAGGATAATCGCGCAAAAAGCCTTCTGTATCCGATATTCCCATAGCGGCTGCTTCCTGTTCAAAATTTTCAATCATAGCAAGACCATCGTCACAAAGCTTCACCACTCTTTCCACTTCTGTTTCTGTTTCCAACATTGTTTTAGAAAAAGCGGCCCACTCCTTCATGAGATCATATTTTGTAGGCTCTCTCAGATTATTCTGCACCATTGCGCTTATATTGTAAGTTTCAGTGCAATACTTGTCTATAGCTTCTCTGAATGTCATAAGCTCAGCTCCTGCAATAAAACTTCCACCTTCTGTCGCATCTACGCAAACGCCGTCATATGCAGCGATATCTGTTTCAAAAGCTTTACAGAAAAGATTATAGATCTGATTCGTCCACACATAATCTTCATATGCACCTTTAACCTGAAACAAATCGTTTTCATTTAAGCGCAGATTCGTAACAGCAGGAGCCTCTTCAGCATGTGTCTTCTCAGCATTGACAAAAGCACAGTCCTGTCCAATCAGTATTATTGGGTCACAGCCTAAAGCAACAAGCGTCTTAAAAGCCAAGTTGGAGCATGAGGGGCCCCCATTTATAGTTCCCTTTGGCATGTTTATCCATTTAAAATGCTCAAAAGCCCTATAAACCATAATCTTAGGACCATTCCAATTACCATAGGCTTCTTTTCGTATAAGAGGCGGAGCGGCAAGCCAAATTTTTGACTTAAACTCATCAGAAAGCTCCTTATACATAGTAGCCACATGCACGATTCGCTCTATACTTGCAGCCATATGAGGCACTATTCCTTTTTTCTCGAGTATACGAAGCGATGAGTCTGCTGCCATGATCAATGCTTTATCATGAAGTTCTTTGAGAAGTTCAACGTTTTTGTCAAGCGACGGTCCAGTCGAAACAATCACTCCTGGAATCCCTCTAAAAACACCAAACAGGTCTTTAATACCTGGAGTTCGCATAATAAGAGAGAGGTTTTTCATTATATTCTCTACTCCAATCATGGAGTCTTCCGGACAATTGCCGTAATTGAATATGATAGCGTAAGCTGCATCCCTCAAAGCCTGCATCATTTTAACATAGTGCTCTCCGTCCAAAGCAACTGAAACCGGATGCTCAAGCAAACATATGGTTTTCAAGAAAAGCTGAACCTTGACACCGCCTTCAGTAAGCATATTGAACATTTTCACATAGGCTTCAGACTCTTCAGTTGCCACAAACCACGCTGTTTTTTCTGAAGCAAGCAAATCCGATATATCTATCTTTGAAACAACCTCTTTAAAGAGATGNAAATCNTTCTCAAAAATAATAGTAAGAATATTTTNATTCTCTATAGCTTTCTGCAAGGCTCTAAGATGATATCCCAAACCTACTCCCATAACAGCCACCAGCTTCGGATTTTGCAAATCGGCACTTGCAATTAGAGCTTCAGCTTCCTTTTCCGGTTCATAACGGCTGTGCATCAAATGCTGTTTGCCACTTTTGTCGATTACTGTCAAACATGGCTTCCCCAGCTTGCCATAAGAGAACTCGTAGGTTCTTCCTGATGGATTAGGTGAAGCAAAAGAGTCTTCTAAAGCTTGAGCCAAATCTGGATAACGCCTTCGAATCGCTTTCATATTCTTTGAACGGGTTAAAACTGACATTTTTATATTCTCTCTCTATTTTTTCTTTATAAATCTTAAAATTTCTTTGCCATTCACAAAAATCCTGCCATCATTTATAAAGCCGGATTTCAAAAGGGTCTTTAAAGAAGCTTCGTTTTCT
>JGI24710J26742_10000313_pt1 | contig 45149 bp, 35 predicted proteins | sample BioPla2DNA2_FD_26742 | JGI IMG/M metagenome (IMG submission 26742)
AGCATAGCAGACGAAGGATCTCCCTTGAAATCATGGGACATCTTATCAATTTCATCTAATAGGATCAACGGATTAGATGAGCCTGCCTGCTTTATGGCGCTTATTATTCTCCCGGGTAAAGCTCCTACATAGGTTCTTCTATGACCCCTGATTTCAGCCTCATCACGAACTCCTCCAAGGGACATGCGGGCATATTTTCTGTTAAGTGCTTCGGCTATAGATTTTGCTATAGAGGTTTTCCCCACACCCGGAGGCCCAACAAAGCATAAGATAGGACCATGCAGTGTATTCTTCATTTTCCTTACGGCCAAATATTCAAGCACTCGTTCCTTAACCTTTTCAAGGCCATAATGATCTCTTTCCAGAATATAACTTGCTTTTTTAATGTCCAGCTTTTCCTCTGTTTTTTTATTCCAGGGCAAATCCAGAATTGTATCCAAATAGGTGCGGATAACTCCACTCTCAGCCGATGATGAATGCATGCGGGATAATCGATCCAGCTCCTTTAAAGCCTTTTCCCTAACCTCAGGGCCAAAATCAGCACTCTCAATTCTCTCTTTATACTCATCTGTTTCAGTATCGCCGTAATATCCTAACTCTTTTTGGATAATCTTCATTTGCTCACGAAGATAGTACTCCTTTTGGTTCTGGTCTATTTGCTGTCGTACCTGGTTTGTAATATTTTTCTCGATTTTAAGAATCTCATTTTCTTTAGCCATGATATCCAATAGCATATTAAACCGCTTTTTTGGTGACTCTTCCTCCAATATCTCCTGCTTTATCTGAATAGAAATATCCAGATTTGATGCTATAACATCTGGGAGCCTTGATAAATCACTTATATTTGTTATGGACAGGGAAGCATCAGGTGAAATCTTGCCTGACAGCTTGCCATATTGCTCAAAATGGTCAATAACCTGACGAGCAAGGGCCTGAATCTCTTTTCTTCCACTTTGTAAAGACTTTGCTTTTACTGGCATAATCTCTACATTATAAAAAGGGTCACTGTCAATAAGCTTTACTATTCTAGCCCTGTCAATTCCCTCTACCAGTACTCTTATATTATCGCCTGGCAATCTTAATAGCTGCTTAATTTGAGCTACAGTGCCGAATGTATAAATCTCATCAAATTCAGGGTCCTCGATATTAGGATCCTTTTGGGCTGTCAAAAATATATTTTGATCCTTCAGCATAGCTTCTTCTATTGCTTTTATAGATTTAACACGACCTACATCAAAGTGGAGTATCATATGGGGATAAACCACAAGGCCACGAAGTGGAAGCATAGGAATGCTGTAGGTTGTAGTCTTCTTTGTTGTCTTAGGCATTTTCTAATCATCCTTTCATACTCTAGGGCATGTAACCTGAATATAGACAGTTTACAGCAATCTGCCCTCGGGTACCGAGTTTATTGAAACTCGAGATTTCGGAAATCTATATTCTCGTTATATTATACGGGTGACCCCTGTTCTTTTCAATTGTTACTTTTTCCATATATGGGCGAGACAGCAAGGCGATGCATGGGACGGTAATACGAAAGGCACAACAAAAGAGCTTCCTCTATTGAGAAAGCTCTTTAAATAGTAATTGTAAACTAGTTAATTAACCTAAGATATCAACAACTGCTCCAGAACCAACAGTTCTGCCACCTTCACGGATAGCGAGTCTGAGACCCTTTTCCATAGCGATAGGTGTGATCAGTTCGATTTCCATGGTAACGTGGTCACCAGGCATACACATTTCTACACCCTCAGGAAGAGTGATGTTTCCGGTAACGTCTGTTGTTCTGAAGTAGAACTGAGGTCTGTAACCGGAGAAGAATGGCTTGGAACGGCCACCTTCAGAAGCTGTTAAAACGTATACCTGAGCGGTGAACTTTGTATGAGGAGTAATCGAACCAGGCTTTGCAAGAACCTGTCCTCTTTGAATATCTGTTCTTTGAATACCACGGAGAAGAGCACCGATATTATCGCCGGCAACAGCAGAATCAAGAATCTTACGGAACATCTCAACGCCGGTAATAACTGTTTTTCTGGCTTCGTCCATTAATCCAACGATCTCAACTTCGTCGCCAACCTTAATTGTACCTCTCTCAACTCTACCGGTAGCAACTGTTCCACGACCTGTGATTGTGAATACGTCCTCAACAGGCATTAGGAAAGGAAGATCGGTAGGACGCTGAGGAGTAGGAATAAACTCGTCAACATTCTTCATTAGTTCAAAAATAGGAGCATATACAGGATCATTAGGATCTGTAGAGTCGCTTTCAAGAACATCTAGAGCTGAACCTCTAACGAATGGAATATCGTCTCCAGGGAAATCATACTCGTTCAAGAGTTCTCTTAGTTCCATTTCAACAAGCTCGATAAGTTCATCGTCATCAACCATGTCGCATTTGTTTAAGAATACTACCATGCTTGGTACGCCAACCTGACGGGATAACAGAATGTGCTCACGTGTCTGAGGCATTGGGCCATCAGCCGCTGAAACAACAAGAATAGCACCGTCCATCTGAGCAGCACCGGTGATCATGTTCTTAACATAGTCAGCGTGACCAGGGCAGTCAACGTGTGCATAGTGACGATTGTCTGTCTGATACTCAACGTGTGAAGTATTAATTGTAATACCTCTCTCCTTCTCTTCAGGAGCGTTGTCGATCTGATCGTATCCTTTTAATTCGTTAGTTGTATCACCTAAAGAAAGAACCTTGGTGATAGCAGCGGTAAGAGAAGTCTTACCATGGTCAACGTGACCAATTGTACCAATGTTTACGTGTGGTTTTGTACGTTCGAATTTAGCCTTTGCCATTTGGAATAAACCTCCTTCATTTGAATCGCTGATGATTCAAAATTATACAATTATTATTCATTAAAATCAATATTTTCAATACTTTTGCATTAAGCGTTAGTACCTTTTCCGTCAATAAGTTTCTCCTGGATACTCTTTGGAACTGGTTCATAATGCGATGGTTCCATTGAGTATACCGCCCGGCCCTGAGTCTTGGATCGAAGATCTGTAGCATACCCAAACATCTCTGAAAGTGGAACAAATGAGTGTATGGTTTGTGCGCCAGAAATTGCGTCCATTCCCTCAATCTTTCCGCGACGGGAGTTAATGTCTCCCATAACGTCTCCCAAATAATCATCCGGGGTTGTTACATCAACCTTCATAATAGGCTCAAGCAATACCGGATCTGCCTTTTTCATGGCATCCTTAAATGCCATCGAGGCTGCAACCTTATATGCCATTTCAGATGAGTCAACATCATGGTATGATCCATCTACAAGAGTAACCTTAACATCAAGGACCTGATAGCCGGCAATGACACCACTGTTCATTGCATCGCGGATACCATTGTCAATAGCCGGAATATATTCCTTAGGAACAACGCCGCCTACTATCTTGTTGACGAATTCATATCCTTTACCTGGTTCAAGTGGCTCTACTTCAATTACACAATGTCCGTATTGACCTTTACCACCCGATTGACGGATAAACTTACCTTCTGTTTTAACAGCCTTGCGAATGGTTTCTTTATAGGAAACCTGCGGCTTTCCTACAGCGGCCTCGACTCTGAATTCTCTTAACAGACGATCTACAATTACTTCAAGGTGCAGCTCGCCCATTCCGGCGATAATAGTCTGACCAGTTTCCTGGTTAGTGCTGACTCTGAATGTGGGATCCTCATCCGAGAGCTTTTGCAGAGCAATTCCCATTTTCTCCTGACCAGCCTTTGTTTTTGGCTCAATAGCCACATTAATAACCGGTTCAGGAAACACCATGGTTTCCAGGATAATGGGGTTGTTTTCGTCACATAAGGTGTCACCAGTTGATGTATTCTTTAAACCAACAACAGCTGCGATATCACCCGAATAAACAGTATTAATATCCTTACGGTCATTTGCATGCATCATAAGAATTCTGCCTATTCTTTCCCGCTTGCCTTTTGTCGAATTAAGCACATAAGATCCTGAATTCAATGTTCCTGAATAAACGCGGAAGAATCCAAGCCTTCCCACATATGGGTCAGTCATAATCTTAAATGCCAGAGCCGAAAACGGAGCATCGTCTGAGGATTCTCTTTCTTCCTGCTCTTCGGTTCCGGGCACTACTCCTTTAATATGAGGAACGTCCAGTGGTGACGGCATATAGTCAACCACGCAGTCTAAGAGCTTCTGAACGCCCTTATTCTTATATGACGAACCACATGTAACCGGGATTATTGTGTTCGCAATAGTAGCTTGTCTGATTCCGCTCTTGAGCTCAGCTTCTGTAAGCTCCTCGCCTTCCAGATACTTTTCTAAAAGGTCCTCGTCAAGCTCAGCAATAGCCTCAACAAGTTTGAATCGATATTCATCAACAAGCTCCTTCATGTCTTCTGGAACTTCTGTTTCCTCAATATCAACACCGAGGTCATCTCTATAGTAGTAGGCCTTGTTTTTTACAAGGTCAATAATACCTTCGAAATGCTCCTCTTTGCCTATTGGAAGCTGAATAGGTACCGCATTTGCATGCAGTCTGTCCTTCATCATCTGGATACAATTGAAGAAATCTGCTCCCATTATATCCATTTTATTAACATAGGCAATCCTTGGAACACCGTATTTATCAGCTTGTCTCCAAACTGTTTCTGACTGAGGCTCTACACCGCCTTTTGCACAAAAAAGTGTAACTGAACCATCCAGAACACGTAGCGAACGCTCAACTTCAACAGTGAAGTCAACATGTCCGGGTGTATCAATAATGTTTACCCGGCAATGCTTCCAGTGAGCAGTAGTAGCCGCTGAAGTAATTGTAATACCTCTTTCCTGCTCTTGCTCCATCCAGTCCATTGTGGCTGAACCCTCATGGGTTTCGCCAAGCTTATGTGTACGGCCGGTATAATACAAAATTCTTTCAGTTGTGGTGGTTTTACCTGCGTCGATGTGTGCCATAATACCGATGTTTCGTGTATTCTCCAAGCTGAATTCTCTGGGCATCGATACCCTCCTTCCGATGTAGTGGTGCGATGTTTACTACGATTAAATTTACCACCTGTAATGAGCGAATGCCTTATTGGCTTCTGCCATTTTGTGAGTGTCATCCTTCTTCTTTACAGCTCCGCCCATATTGTTTGTTGCGTCCAATATTTCTCCGGCTAATCTCTCTTTCATTGTGCGTTCGCCTCTTTTTCTGGCATAGCCAACGAGCCAACGCAATCCGAGAGCAAGCCTTCTTTCAGGTCTAACTTCCATTGGAACCTGATATGTTGCTCCACCAACTCTTCTGGCCTTAACCTCAAGAAGTGGCATTATGTTGTTCATAGCCTCTTGGAATACTTCCAGAGGATCCTTGCCTGTTTTTTCCTTGATTATATCGAAGGCATCATAGCAAATGGTTTGAGCAACGCCTTTCTTACCGTCCAACATAATAGCGTTAATAAGCTTTGATACTATCTTATCATTATATATTGGATCAGGTAGAACATCTCTTTTGGGAACATGTCCTCTTCTTGGCACTTTCCTTCCCTCCTTTACATGATAACTGCGGGTTCTCCCCGGTATCACAGGTACTCGACCCAATTATTCATGGGTTCGTCAGTGCTAAACGTTTCATCTATATGATTACAACGTCTTGCACGTTGATTAGTCCTGCTTATTGAATTTTTCATAGTAGCCTAAGATCTACTATTTCTTAGCGCGTTTCGCGCCATACTTTGAGCGACTTTGCTTACGGTCTGTAACGCCCGCGGTATCAAGAGTTCCACGAACAATATGGTATCTGACACCAGGAAGATCCTTAACACGGCCTCCTCTGATGAGCACGACACTATGCTCCTGTAGGTTATGACCTATACCAGGAATGTATGCTGTTACCTCGATACCGTTGGTTAGACGAACTCTCGCAACCTTACGCAAAGCTGAGTTAGGTTTCTTAGGAGTAACGGTCTTTACTACTGTACAAACTCCTCTCTTTTGGGGCGATGCCAATTCAGTATGCTTCTTCTTTAAAGTATTCATACCGATTTGCAAAGCCGGAGAATTAGATTTATACAATACTTTCTCTCTGCTCTTTCTGACCAACTGATTAAATGTTGGCATCCTTCACTTCACCTCCTTCAAATAATTACTAATATATATTAACGCATTTACGTTAATCTTAAATCTATACGCGCATTGGCTTTAAATTACTTAAGTATACCTACAATTGATGCTCCTACGTCTATTCCTGCTAATTTTCCAAGCTGCTTCATTGTTTCTACATTATAAACAGGAATCCCATTTTCGTCACATAGCTGTTTAATCGGGTAAATAATCTTCTGGTCAGCATCTGAAGCCATAAATACTGCTGTCGTTCTGCTCTGTTCTAAAGCCTTTTTGGTCTGCTTAGAACCAACAACCTTATCTTTACTTTTTAATAACTCAATCAATTCTATGACCTCCGGAACTATTAGCATCGCAATTATTTTACACAACAAACAAATGCAAACCTCTAAGTTCACACGCTAAACTATTGTATCACCGGCGCTTATTTATTGTCAAGCTAACTTTTTTTATGGTCTCACCCCTGCAATTCCTGCATCTCATAAGTTTATAATAAACCCTTCCAAACACTGGCTATTTCAGTTTAAGTCCTTTTCCATAGTGTAATACAGATGCAGTGTATATCTTAATAGACGTAGCCGTTACTATTATGATAGTTACAACTAAGGTTGCTATTGAAATCAACAAATCAGCATTTGATAGATCAGAGTTTAATAGATTAAAGGGCATGATAAATGGCGATATAAATGGCACATACAATGTAAGCTTATTCAAGAATACATTGTTGGGCGACATAATTGAGAAGTATCCTACATAAAAGGAGATCATTGCAATCATCATTACAGGCATCATTGCTGAGTTTAAATCCTCTATTTTGCTTACATATGCTCCGCTGACGGCATTCATCATGGCATATAAGGTATAACCCAGTAAGAAATATATGATTGTAAAGATTGCCGATTTATCAGTAAAGGCTGACAGCGAGATTTCCATTCCAAATAGCATAAAATCATCAGGCAGTATGTATTTATAGCATAATGCACCTGCAAGTATAAACAATACAAACTGGGAAAGGCCTGCCAATCCCATGCCGAGACATTTTCCTAAAAGTATCCTAGAAGGCTTTGAGGATACCACCAGAGTTTCAATAACTCTCGATGTCTTTTCAGTGGCCACTGACATGGATACACCATAGCCGTAGAAGTATATTGCAAAAAATATAAGCATGGTAAGAACAATTCCCAGCATATATCCGCTAAAATCCATACCTCCCACAAACTCCTGGGTCATATCCAGGGTTGATTGAGCAAAGGCAATGGTCTCTTCATCAATTCCCTTAGAATTCAAAGTATTTGATATATATATATCACTTAATAGCTCAGATATCTCAGATGCCGAAACTCTGCTCATAAAGTCCTTATTGGTAAAGGCTATAACAGGCAGACCATCAGAACCCTTGTTAATTTGAATTATAGAAATATCACCGTCGGCCTTTACAGCTTCCTTATACTCTGCAATTTTTGCAGGCTCACCCTTTTCAAATCGAATACTTGTTATAGTATCAGATAATGTCTCAAGCCCATTTTCGATCAATACCTCTTCATCGATATAATAACAAACTGGCAATGATTCATCAGGCTCTGCAGTGCCAGGATCCTGAGTGCCGCCATCAACTGAAGCGACTAAACCCGGAATAGCAGACAACAAAACAATTAGGCCCAGAATTATAATGGTAGTTATGATAAATGCTTTCTTTCTTACTGCGTCACGAAATGTAAATGCAAAGATGGTCAGTATCTGTTTCATTCTTCAGCACCAACCTTTCCTATAAAGATTTCATTTAAAGAAGGTTCCGTTATTTCATATTTCACAGGATATATTCCTGCCTCAAGAATCTTGTTTAAAAAGCTGTTTGCCATTTCATCTCCGGTTATCCTGTATTCTGTCTCGTCAGCTCTTTCTCTGATTAATTGAAGACCTTCCTCCAGTGCAAATGCCGATATATCCTGATCGGTTTTTATTATAAGGTTTGTATGTCCATAGCCTGATTTAATCTGGCTGAGATTACCCTGAAGTATGGTCTTTCCCTTATGTAATATAACTAGATTCTTGCAGTATTCTTCGACCGTTGACATTTGATGGCTGCTTAATACAATATATTTCCCTGCCTCAACAAGCTCATATAAAAGATTTCGCATCATTTCTGTGTTTACAGGATCAAGCCCCGAAAATGGCTCATCAAGGAATATTAGCTTCGGATCATGAATGAGAGTAGTAATCAGCTGAATCTTTTGTTGATTACCCTTAGACAGCTTCTCAGTGAGCATGTTCTTATATTCGATTACTCCAAGGCGGTCCATTAATGATTGGGCTGATTCTTTTGCTTCGTGCTTTTTCATCCCCCTGAGCACACCAAAATATATCAACTGTTCCAGGACAGTAGTTTTCATATATATGCCTCGCTCCTCGGGCATATATCCGAAATTCATTTCCCTTGTAATTATCTTGTCATCCCAATAGCTTGATCCACTATCAGGCGGCATAATTCCGAGTATCATCCTTATGGTTGTTGTCTTCCCGGCACCATTTGTACCTATTAATCCAAAGACGCCTGGTTCTGCCATTTCAAAGCTGATATCATCTACGGCTACCTTCCCGTCAAAGGTCTTAGTTAAATTTTGTACTCTAAGGCTCATAAAACACATCCCTATCACAAAATATTCTGATTAATTATATAGGTCATTTATGGAAAAATCAATTGCCAGTTCTCTGTTATTCATTTACTGACCTGTAAACACGTATTCCACCCTTTTTTTCGATATCTTCAACATTTCCGAAGACCTCATTCATTATTCTTTTAAGAGTGGATCCCCCCTTGTTATGAAACGCAACCAGCCAAAGGGCTCCATTTTTTAAAAGATGATCCTTTGCACCCGAAATAATCTTGCTGTATACTGCCTTTCCAGCAGCTATGGGAGGGTTAGAAAGAATGTCTCCAAAAAGCCTTCCTTCCAGCTCTGAGTATAGATTGCTTTTTAATACTTCAATATCAAAGTCGTTGCTTTGAGCATTTTTCTTAGTATAAAAAACAGCCCTCTCATTAATATCTACGGCTGTAATCTGCATATGAGGATACCTTGATTTTATATACAGCGAAATGGGCCCGATTCCGCATCCCATATCAAGAAGAAAGTTTCCGGCTTTTGAGGGCCTATAGCTTTCAATTAAAAGCTGAGTAGCTCTGTCCACCTTGTTGGAAAAGGCAAAAACTCCGCTCACAGAAGTAAACTTTAGTTCTATTCCCTTGATGTTATAGCTAAATTCAATCTCTTTTATATCCGATTGAGGATTTTCACTATAGTAATGCTCCATTCTCTACCTCCATATCCTGGGGACTGTTCCGTGTCCAGCCTCACTTCCAATTGTAAAGTATCCCCTTCATCCATTCGGCAACATCGACATTATACACCGCTTGTAAATTATCTTGCGTCAATACTTCGTTGATAGGTCCTTTTGCATAAGCTTTNCCGTCAAACATTAAAATGGCCTTGTTGCCATAGACATACGCAGTGTTCAAATCATGAACTACAGCTAATACAGCTCTGTTATCCTTCTTTACCCATTCCTTTATTATATCAAATATTGCTATTTGATATTGTAAATCTAAATGAGTCGTGGGCTCATCCAGAATCAGAATCTGAGGATCCTGTGCAAAGACCTGGGCCAAAAAGACCCGCTGAAGCTCCCCACCAGAAAGGGTTAAAATAGAGCGATTTTGAATATCAGACAACCCTGTAAGCTTCAGAGACTGTTCAATTTTTTCCCTGTCTCTGTTATCGAGTCTTCCAAGCAAAGCCTTCTGGTGAGAATATCTGCCCAGACTTACAACATCATAAACCGTATGTGCAAACTGAAGCTGACGCCTTTGAGTCAAAACCCCGATTTTCCTGGCTAATTCTTTTCTTTTATACNTATTTATATCAATATTGTCGAAAAGAACTCCTCCCTCATGGGGAACTACACCCATAATACCCTTAAAAAGAGTGGTTTTGCCTGCCCCATTAGGACCTGCGACCATGAAAATATCATGCTCCTTTAGCTCAAAGGAAACATGGTCAACTATCTTTTTGTTGTCAATGGTAACCGATAATCCCTTAACCTTTAACATGAATAACTTAGCTTTACTCCTTTGCTCTTTACTTTAGTATTTTTCTCAGAAGCCTTTCGCTTTAGCACTCCTTTTTAGAAGCCTTTCGCGTGAGCATTCCATCTCAAAAGCCTTTCCTTGATTTTTTATAAAAAATATAAATAAATATTAATGCACCAATCAATGATGTAACTACTCCTATTGGTAATTCGGCAGGGCTAATAATTGTTCTGGATAATAGATCGGCAGCCATAAGAAAGCTTGCCCCGGATAAAACAGAAAAAGGTAGCAGCTTTTTATGTCCCGGGCCTGTGATAAATCTTGTGATATGAGGAATCACAAGGCCCACAAATCCTATGGTTCCACTCACTGCAACAGAAGCTCCAACTAATACCGATACCATAATCAGGATCAAAAGCTTTACTCTTTTTGTGCTGACACCTATATAGCGCGCCTGCTCTTCTCCTAGTGAAAAGGCGTCCAGCTCGCGGCTTAATGCAAGAAGTATTACTGTGGCGATTATAAAAAGAGGCAGCATCAGACATACATGAGACCAGCCCCGGCCGGAGAAGGATCCCATTGTCCAGAATATTACCTGCTTCAAGCCTTCTCCCGAAAGAGCTACAATCAAGCTATTTATGCTATTTATAAGCATTGTAAAAATAATACCCATAAGAATTATGGTTTGGGTTGATAAATGGTAATCTATTTTGTATGACAGAAATAATATCAATACCAAAGATAAAAAGGAGAAGATTATACTCATAACTACAATGCCGATGCCTGGGATAAAGGGGATATTCGTATTAAGAGCAATTGCCAAAATGGCCCCTAATGTGCCACCTGATGTTATTCCCAATGTGGATCCATCGGCAAGAGGATTCTTAAGAAGACCTTGCATAACCGCTCCCGAAAGCGAAAGGGCCGCACCCACCATAGCTGCAAGTATTGCTCTGGGAAGACGAATGTTCATTATTATTGTAATATTATTCTCTGGAATATTACTTATATCTCCGGTGCCAAATAAGGAATTCACAATAATCTTGAAAGTTTGAACCGGATGGAATCCAATACTTCCGGCAGATATAGAAAAAAAGAGTACAACAAAGAATAAAAGCACACTAAAAAGCAGAACCAGAAAAGAGGGTGACTTTACTCCGGCATCCCCTGAAAAATTATAATTTTCTAAATTATGGTTCCTCATAAGTCCCCCCCCACAGCTTATCAGTATATTAGCTTAACAAGCTCTTTAGCTCCATCCAGCAGCCTTGGTCCGGGACGGGTAACCATATCTCCATCTATCATAAATACTTTATCGTTTTTTACTGCCCCAGTCTGATTCCAATTTGCCCTTGATTTTATATCCCCTACAGGATCATCTATACCTGTAAGGGGACTTGCTGTGGTAATAATAACATCGGGATTTCGAGTTAGTACTTGCTCTTCAGAGATAGCTGACCATCCTTCGATATCCTCGAAAATATTATTTGCTCCAACTATTTCTATAAGCTCATGAATAAAGGTATTTCTACCACAAGACCAAAGCCCGTACTCAAGAGGAGAAACCTCCACAAAAATACTGACCGCTTTATTTCTCTCAACTGCAGCCCGTATGTCATCAAATCCCTCTTTCATTGCATTTACAAGGGCTTGGGCCTCTTCTTCCTTGCCCACTGTTTTACCTATAATTCCTATAACATCAAAGGTCTCTGAAAGGTTATTAGCCTCTGTTACTATTACATTTACTCCAGACTCCTCTAATTGATAAATCTGATCCTCCATGGCAGACATATTCCCTAATATGACAACATCGGCTTCTAAAGCCAGTATAGCTTCCACATTTAACATTTCACCAGTGGGAAGCTTTGGCTTATTTTCAGTTTCTTCAGGATGGTTACAGTATTCACTGACAGCAACAATGCTTTCTCCGCAATTCAAAGAATACAGTATCTCAGTATTTGAGGGCATTAGCGACACTATTTTTTCAGGTACCTTTTCGAAGGGAACCTCTATCCCTCTGCTGTCAACTACAGTAAAACCGGTTTGTAAGCCTGTCTGGTTCTCTTCTAAAGAAGGCACCTGGCTTTGAGGTGCCGATTCGGTCGGCTGCCCTGATTGGAATCCGCAGGCCGATAATAGAAAAACCAGACTAAATACAACCAGAATGAATAGCAGCTTATACGTTTTTTTCATTAATAAAGACTCCTCTCGTATTGAAAAACTTACAACCAAATGATAGTTTCCCCAAATACGAAACCCGGCTGCATGCTGATTTATAGCAGGCCGCCGGGAGGTAAGAATCCTATGGCTAATAAATGGCTTGATAAAACAAAGCCGTTCTATAGCTTATTCTTAACCCCAGAAGAAACATCCATAATGGCAGGTCTCCCGACTTAGCATCATCCTCCACGGCACCTTCCCGTAAGTATTACTTTACAGTGGTTATTCACATTAGAATTATATTTCAATGTGATATCTGCCGTATCGTCAGCATCACGGTTGCTGGGACAGTCCGGGAATTACAGACAGTGAGACAGGTTTAGCTCAGTCTGCTGCACCCGGTTCCCTATTAAGCATTTTCATGCACCATAATGTATTATTTGATTGTGCTACAATTATAAACGCATTGTCCCTTTTATTCAAGGCCGGGCTTTATTCATAGTCAACTACATCGGCCCAGCGAAGCAGGAATTCCTTTTCCTCAGGCTTTCCTTTTACAGATTGTGATGCTGCGACTATTGGAAGCCATTTTTGTACATATTGCTTTGCGGTGTCAGTCTTTTTACAGAACAGGTTAAGATATTTATCACCATTTACAGTATCGCCCGCCAAGCAGAACAACAGGTAGGTTCTTGCCACATCAGCACTTGCATTTCCCTGGGTGGCATGGGACCAGTCAAGAATATATGGAATACCTTCATTGTTCATTATTATGTTCGTAGGGTTAAAGTCACCATGGCAAACCTTTTTATGGACTGGCAGAGCATCTAGGCGAGTATGAAGCTCATAACGGGTAGTGGCATCAAGCTCAGTCTCAGAAATCTTTCTGTGCATTTTATCCTTCAGCTTGTTCAGAAGAGGGCATTCCTGTGCATGCATTTCTATTTGCAGATTAACAAACCTTTCTAAGTATTCGTCGTATTTGTCAGGCTCCTGCTCCATCATTTCTGCCATTGTTTTACCCTCAATAAACTCGGTTACAATGGCCCATTTGCCATCAATCATGCCAACCTCAATCAGCTTGGGGATATGGAGATTAGTCTCCTCAACTCTTGCATGATTCAGGGCTTCATTGAGGATATTGGCCTTTGAAAAGCCCTCATCGAAAACCTTGATTGCAAGATTTCCATCTTTATATACGGTTTTGTTTGTTCTTACAGCAATTATTTTACTTTTATCAAGCTTCATTTCTTTCCCCTCCTAAACCTTCTGATTAGTCCCGTAATAGGCATTCAGATACATTTGTCTGATCTCGCTCATAAGTGGGTAACGAGGATTTGCACCTGTGCATTGGTCATCAAAGGCCTGCTCCACCATTTCCTCAAGGCTGTCTAAGAATACCTTCTCATCAACTCCATAGTCTCTTATAGTCTTTTTAATTTCAACCTTTTCCTTAAGCTCTTCTATATATTTAACCAAGTTTTTAACCAGTTCATCATCATTTTTACCCTTTAGACCTAAATACCTGGCTATTTCAGCATATCTTGAAAGGGCATGAGGATGATCATACTGAGAAAATGTACCCATCTTTGGAGGAGCCTCTTCTGAATTAAAGCGGATTACCTCATTTATAAGCAATGCGTTGGCTACACCGTGAGGAATATCATGGAATGCACCCAGCTTGTGAGCCATTGAATGGCACACTCCTAAGAAGGCATTCGCGAAGGCCATACCCGCCATGGTTGCAGCGTTTGCCATCTTCTCTCTTGCTACAGGGTCCTTAGGCCCATTATCATAAGCTCTTGGCAAATACTCAAATACATTCTTAAGCGATCCCAGCGCGAGGCTGTCAGTATAATCGGTAGCCATCACAGAAGCATATGCCTCAACAGCGTGGGTAACTACATCTATACCCGATGCAGCAGTCAATCCTTTAGGAGCATTCATCATCAGGTCTGCATCCACAATAGCCATATGTGGCATCAGCTCGTAATCAGCCAGCGGATACTTTACTCCTGTAGTTTCATCAGTAATAACAGCGAAGGGAGTAACCTCACTGCCTGTTCCGGCGGAGGTGGGGATAGCAATAAAGTAAGCTTTTTCGCCCATCTTTGGGAAGGTATATACGCGTTTTCTGATATCTACAAATCTCATGGCCATATCCATAAAATCTGCTTCAGGATGCTCATAAAGAACCCACATGATCTTAGCCGCGTCCATAGCAGATCCGCCACCAATAGCAATTATGCAATCCGGTTCAAAGGAGCTCATGAGCTTTGCCCCTTCCTTTGCACTTGCCAGTGTAGGATCGGGAGCCACACCATAAAATGTTGTGTGCTTAACACCAATTTCATCCAGCTTATCAGTGACCGGCTTTGTATAACCATTGGCATACAGGAATTGGTCAGTTACAATAAACACTTTTTTCTTGCCTAATACTGTTTTAATCTCATCAAGAGCCACAGGCAGGCAACCCTTTTTTATGTAGACCTTTTCAGGAGCTCTAAACCAAAGCATATTTTCTCTCCTCTCAGCCACTGTTTTAATATTCAATAGATGCTTTACTCCAACATTTTCAGAAACGCTGTTTCCGCCCCATGATCCACAGCCCAGAGTAAGGGATGGAGCCAGCTTAAAGTTATATAGATCACCAATTCCACCATGGGATGAAGGTGTGTTGAGTAATATACGGCAGGTCTTCATTCTGGCAGCAAACTCGTCATATTTATCCTTTGCAGTCAAGNGATTAAGGTAAGCAGATGCAGTGTGCCCATATCCCCCATCAGCAATTAGATGCTCGGCCTTGGATAATGCTTCTGAAAAGTCCTTAGCCTTGTACATCGCAAGTACAGGAGATAATTTTTCATGGGCAAATTCCTCAGACAGCTCAACACTCTCTACCTCACCTATTAATATCTTGGTGTTTTCCGGAACCTTAAATCCTGATAACTCCGCAATCCTGAATGCTGTCTGGCCTACTATTTTTGCATTTAAAGCGCCGTTNATGATTATTGTTTTTCTAACCTTATCTAACTCTGATTTATTAAGGAAATAGCAGCCTCTTTTTTTAAACTCATCCTTTACCTCTTTATATACCTTATCGAGTACTATAACCGATTGCTCAGATGCACAAATCATACCATTATCAAAGGTTTTNGAATGAATAATGGAGTTAACAGCCAGTATAACATCTGCAGAATCATCGATTATAGCAGGTGTGTTTCCGGCACCTACTCCTATTGCTGGTTTGCCGCTTGAATAAGCAGATTTAACCATCCCCGGGCCACCGGTAGCAAGAATAATATCGGAGGACTTCATTAAGTGATTTGTCATTTCTAATGACGGAATGTCAATCCAATCAATAATTCCTTCAGGCGCACCGGCTGCAACTGCTGCTTCCAATACAATCCTTGAAGCTTCTATCGTACACTTCTTAGCTCTTGGGTGAGGGCTGATAACAATGCCGTTTCTTGTTTTAAGAGCAATAAGAGTCTTAAATATAGCTGTTGAGGTTGGGTTGGTGGTAGGAATTACAGCGGCAACTACACCTACCGGCTCAACAATCCTCTTTATTCCATAGGCCTTATCCTCTTCAATCACTCCACAGGTCTTTACATCCTTATATGCATTATAGATATACTCTGATGCATAATGATTCTTGATGACCTTATCCTCAACAACGCCCATCCCTGTTTCTTCAACCGCCATCTTCGCAAGAGAAATTCTCTTTTTATTCGCAGCTGATGCTGCGGCTAAAAAGATTTTGTCTACCTGCTCCTGAGTATAGGTGGCAAATATTCTTTGAGCCTCTTTTACCCGCTCCAGGGCAATTTNTAACTTTTCTACATTGTCTACAATATCTCTTTTTTTGTTCTTATCCATGCCCATCTCCCTTTCTTTTTTGGATTTATCCAAATAATCCAGACAATTAAATTATAGTTGTTTCCATTGATCTACTAAATGATTGTTAATTATTTAACAACGATGAATAAAAAAATATAGTCCTTATTCATCTCTTCGTTATTATTTTAACAATAAATACACTGAATGTAAATAGTATATTGACAAAAATTTAACGAGTCTTTTCCTATGCTATTGTGCAACATATATATATGCTTCTTTCTAACCCCCTTTTTGCTTACTCCTCTTTGTATCGTGACCAGTTCCCGGCACAGGCTCTCCACGGTTATCCTTTGGCCTGTCAGTATCAGGGAAGCGTTTTTCGTTATATGAGCGTTTTTTATCAGACATAATATCCCTCCTCTGTTGATATCATTTACCAAATCATTATTGATAATTCAAAAATTTGACTGTATTATTAATTTATATAAATTCGGAGGTGTAAGATGAAAAACTTGCTTAAAGGAATCGGTGCAGCATTAGGATACGTTGCTTTGTACTTAGCTGTGAATTTCATTGTTATCTTTGTCGCTTCCTTCTATTATATTTTCTCGGAAGTATTTAAAGGTAGCGTAGAAGATTTTACGGCACCTGCCCTTGAAGATATTGTGATAACCTCTATAATGGATAACGCNATTGAATTTACTCTTATAGCTTCTATTTTAACACTTGTGCTATATTTAATTATTCAGGCTCTATGGAAAAAACCAATTAAGCCTACACTTTATCTAAACTCCATCCCATTTAGAGATTGGTGGCCCGCCCCTCTATTGGGTATAACTTTAAATGTTTTCATATCTTTTTTTATGACCTTACTGCCAATACCTGAGAATATTATGGAGGACTACTCAGAATTTGTAGGTTACAGTGATGAAATCACCTTAATGCTAATTATTTCGGTAGCAATAGTTGTTCCGATTTTTGAGGAAATAATGTTCAGGGGACTTGTAATGCGAAGTTTCAACAGAGGCATGCCCCTAGCCGTAGCCATCATCCTGCAGGCTATTGTCTTCGGCATACTCCACGGACATATAATCTCAATCTTTTATACTACCTTCTTAGGCATTATTCTTGGAGTATTAAGGGCCCGATACGACTCACTCTATCCTTGTATTTTGATCCACATGCTGTTTAACGGTGCAAATTTTATCATGCTGCCAATCTATAATATTCTCCCAGACACGAATCTGACATATATTATTATAACAGTTGTCTCCCTTGTTCTGTCGATTTTATTATTCAGAATAGCACTTAACAAGAGTAAAAACTACCTAATTATTAATAACATGAATGATAGCAAAACTTTAGAGCACGATGATAATCTGCATGAACAGGATATAGTCTCTTATAAATAAAGCATACGCTATGACAGAGATTTGGAAATTAAGGCATTTGTTGTTTTTTGAATTTATGTATTCTTAATCTTTCATTAGTGCAAGATTCTTTTATAAAATACAAAACAGCAAATGCTTTAAAAATCCCGTTTGCCTCTTGATTGCTAAGTATATGTTCAATAATAGATACCCTCTTCTAAAAAGTAAATATGAAATTTTTAATTATTTCTCTTTCAATAATATTTCTTGTATTGTATAATAGGAATAATCACATTAATATGGATAAGTTTTCGATTTTATTATGAAAATAAGCTAAATAACTTATTAATATTTCAACTGAAGGGAGAATGATTGATGAACAAAAAACTAGATGCTTGGATAAAAGAAATGGTTGACCTATGTAAGCCTGATAAAGTTTACTGGTGTGATGGTTCTGAAAAAGAGAACAATCGCCTCTTAAAAGAAATGGTTGACTCCGGTATGGCAACTGAACTGCCAAAGCGCCCTGGAAGCTATCTTTTCCGCAGTGATCCATCTGACGTTGCACGTGTTGAGGGTAGAACCTACATTGCCTCAAAAAAAGAGGAAGATGCAGGCCCAACAAACAATTGGATTGATCCTGAAGAACTGAAGAAGACAATGACCGGGCTTTATGACGGATGTATGAAAGGTCGTACAATGTATGTTATTCCTTTCTCCATGGGACCTGTAGGTTCACCTGCATCCAAAATTGGTATTGAGCTCACTGACAGCCCATATGTTGTTGTTAATATGCGTATTATGACTCGCATGGGCAAAGATGTATTAGATGTTTTGGGTGATGACGGAGAATTCGTACCATGCCTACATTCTATCGGTGCTCCATTAGAAGAGGGCCAGAAGGATGTTCCATGGCCTTGTGCTCCTATCGAGGAAAAATACATCAGCCACTTCCCTGAGGATAGAGCCATCTGGTCATACGGTTCAGGATACGGCGGAAACGCTCTTCTTGGAAAGAAATGCTTCGCTCTTCGTATTGCCTCTGTATTGGCTCGCGACGAGGGNTGGATGGCTGAACACATGCTTATACTAAAAATTACAAGTCCTGAAGGCAAGGTAAACTATGTCTGCGGTGCTTTCCCGAGTGCTTGTGGAAAAACCAATCTGGCTATGCTTGTTCCAACAATTCCTGGCTGGAAGGTTGAGACTATCGGTGACGATATTGCATGGTTAAGATTCGGAGAAGACGGAAGACTTTACGCAATTAACCCTGAGGCAGGATTCTTTGGCGTTGCTCCCGGTACTTCAATGGATTCTAATCCAAATGCTATGCACAGCATTGAGAAAAATACAATTTTCACAAACGTTGCATTAACCGATGACGGAAATGTTTGGTGGGAAGGAATTGGCCATCCCGCTCCTGAACACGCTATTGATTGGCAAGGCAACGATTGGACTCCTGAGTCCGATACTAAGGCTGCACATCCAAATGCACGCTTTACAGCTCCTGCTAGTCAGTGTCCTGTTATCGCACCTGAATGGGAAGATCCAAAAGGTGTGCCCATTTCAGCAATTCTTGTTGGCGGTCGCCGTCCAAGCACAATTCCTCTGGTACATGAAAGCTTCGATTGGAATCACGGAGTATTCTTAGGATCCATCATGGGTTCAGAGATTACTGCTGCTGCAATTTCAGATAAAATTGGTCAGGTTCGCCGTGATCCGTTTGCAATGCTTCCATTCATAGGCTATCATGTAGGCGATTATCTGCAACATTGGCTTGATATCGGTGCAAATTCTGCTGACCAGAGCAAGCTTCCTAAGATTTTCTATGTCAACTGGTTCCGTAAGGACGAGAATGACAAGTTCATATGGCCTGGATATGGCGAGAACAGCCGTGTCCTCAAGTGGATCTGCGAAAGAGTATCTGGTGAAGGCGACGCTGTTAAGACAGCTATCGGTTATATGCCTTCAGCTGATGCAATCGATACAGAAGGCCTTGATATTAGCAAAGAAGCTTTAGAGGGAATTCTTGATGTTAACCACGATGAGTGGCTAAGAGAGGTTGAATCAGTTAAAGATCATTATAATAACTATGGTCCTAAGCTTCCGAAGGAGCTTTGGAATCAGCTTGCTGCTCTTGAAGAAAGACTGAAAAATGCTTAATTAAGCAAAATATACCAGACCACCTTAAAGCCAAACGCTTGGGGTGGTCTTTTTATATCAAAAATGCACAACGAAAAAACTCCCCCACACAGAGCCCTGACACATTTATGGCGAAAGGCTAGACCTCACTAATAAGTGCCTCGACTTCATCACAAAACCCTGACACATTTTAATGGTGAAGACAAAGCCGTTTAATGATATAATCTGACTGAATTTAGATATCAGCAACTAGCCATAAAAAATTAAAATCACTACTAAAAAGTGGGTATAATAATATAATTGTAATGATACTAATACCATAAACCACCGTTTTCTGGAGGAGATTATGCTTAAAATATACTATTATCGCTATGATCAGGATTACTTCGGCTGGGAGCTTTGGATCTGGCAGAAGGGTCGTGAGGGATCTTTATTTATGTTCAATTCACAGGAGTATCTTAACTCCGATATTGAAAAGGCTGCTATGGTAGCTGAGATAGATGTCTCCGCCTTTGAAAACAACGAAATAGGTATTATTGTGCGCCGTGGGGGCTGGCATGAGAGAGATTATTATCTGGACAGATACTTCCTCATGTCCGAAACAGCAAAGACCGATACCGAGTGCATCTATATAGTTCAGGACACTGCTGAAATATTCAATTCATTAGACGAATTAAGGCTCACACCGGGATTCGAAAACGCAATCTTCAATAATTTCCGGGAAATATATGTGCGCCTTCAGGCTCCTGCTTTGCGTAGCCTGGAAAACGATCCCTTTGAAGTATATCAGGATGGTCAAAGTGTGCCTATAAGGCATGTTACACCAATACGCGGGTCAAGAGAATTTATTATATCCCTTAAAAAGGATATGAAACTCGGTTCGACCTATTCAGTTCATAAACCCGGATTCAGAATAGGCTATGTTGATTATGGAGTAATATATGATACTCAGGAATTTTCAAATCAATTTACCTATGATCAGGATGATTTAGGCGCTACATGGTCTCCTGACTTAACGGTCTTTAAGGCATGGGCTCCCATTGCATCCTCCATGTTTTTAAATTTATATTCAACAGGCTCAGGGGAAAGCTTTATAAAGACTATAGAGATGACACGCCAAAAATATGGGGTATGGGAGACACAGGTTATGGGTGACTTGTCGGGGGTTTATTATACCTTTAGCGCCACCAACCTGGGTAAGACTTATGAGGCAGCCGATCCTTACGCAGTATCTTCAGGTGTGAACGGCAGACGAAGTATGGTTGTAAACCCTGGATTAACTAATCCTGAGGGCTGGGAAAACATTCATCATAAGCTTCTTATAAATCCCACCGATGCCNTACTTTACGAAGTTCATATAAGAGATATTACTATCCATCCAAGCTCAGGTGTACAATATCCCGGTAAGTTCCTGGGCTTAGCTCAGAAGGATAGCCAATCATCCGAAGCTCTTCCCACTGGACTATCACATTTAGTAGATTTGGGCATAACCCATGTTCANCTCATGCCCATTTTCGACTATTTTACAGTCGATGAAACCAAACCCTTGGAAAGCCAGTACAACTGGGGTTATGACCCAACCAATTATAATGTACCCGAGGGCTCCTATTCTACTGACCAGCATGATGGTTACAACCGGGTCAAAGAGCTTAAAGAAATGATTAAAGCAATAAAAGAGTGTGACATCGGAGTTGTTATGGATGTTGTCTATAATCATACCTACAAAACCATGGATTCTGATTTTAATAAGCTTGTTCCCGGCTATTATTACCGCAGAGATCAGCAGGGTACATTTTCAAATGGCTCCGGTTGCGGAAATGAGATTGCTTCTGAGCGTTCCATGGTAAGAAACTTTATCCTGATTTCTGTTCAAAGATGGGCTTCTGAGTATAAAATAGACGGTTTCAGATTTGACCTAATGGGCCTTANCGATATTGATACAATGAACGATGTGAGATTGGCTTTAGACAGAATAAGTCCATCAATCATTCTTTACGGGGAGGGCTGGACTGGGGGAGCTTCACAATTAAAGGGTTATGAGGCAGCCACAAAGACAAATGCACCAAAGCTCAACAGAGTTGGCTTTTTCAATGATAATTCCAGAGATGCNATAAAGGGTGACAATTTTCATCCGCACGATACCGGCTTCATCACAGGAAACTACAAATATAAGGAAGGCGTAAAATTTGGTGTGTCGGGTGCTGTTTTCCATCCTNCAATTGATTACACAAAGGTTAACTACTCAGGTCATCCCTGGGCAAGCTATCCCTGGCATTGCGTGAATTATGTGGCATCTCATGATAATCTTACTTTGTATGACAAGCTGATGGCAAGCCGTCCTGATTTAAGCTACAGCGAGCATTGTAGGCTTGTTAATCTGGCAAACGCTATTGTATTGACCTCTCAGGGCATCCCCTTTTTAATGCTTGGAATTGATATGATGAGATCCAAAAAAGGGGAGCATAATTCCTACAATTTGCCTGATGATATCAATCAGATTGATTGGTCTGCAAAGTTTAAAAATCAGCAGGTGTTTAATTATCACAAAGGNCTGATTTCACTTAGAAAGGCTCACCCTGCTTTTCGCATGATATCCAGCGAAGAGGTAAGAAGAAATATCACCTTTTATCCTACCCCCGATTGGCTTATCTCCTTCTCTATTAATAATTTTGCAAATAATGACTCCTGGAAAACCATATTCGTTGCCTATAATGCCGGAATATACAATGAGACAATTGATCTTCCCAAATACGGTGAATGGGTGGTTGTAGCAGAGGATCAGCAGGCTGGAACAGAACCTATAAGATCCTTTACAGGCAATAAGGTGGAAGTCAGATACAGAAGTGCTACTGTACTTTATCTTGACGAAAGATAGAAAAAATTTTCATATTATGTTATATCATGCACGCAGGTATGATAGAATAATTTTTAGCATGCTGAATGGTTTGACCGAATGACGAATGTAAAGGTTCTAAACCTAGTTTACTAAGAAAGAACAGGAGAAGAATACATGAAGAAGAAAAACAATAATCTGATCCTCTATATTACCTCATTTCTATCAGGCATGACCGTTATGGCCGTTGAACTATCTTGTTCAAGGCTCTTAGCTCCTTATTTCAGTTCCTCACAGATAGTTTGGTCAGTAATCATCGGCCTTATTATGATTTGTATGAGTGTAGGTAATATTTTAGGAGGAAGAAGCGCAGACAAACACGGAAGCTTAAATCGCCTTTATGTCTATATCTGGATTGCTTCGATCTGGGTTGCCCTTATCCCTTTTATTGCGAAATACCTAATCGCTCTAGTTGCAGGCGGTCTTATTCTATTGTTTCCAAGCAGCAACTTGGTTGTTGCAGGTTCGGCCCTATCCTGCCTGATCATTTTNTCTCTTCCAATGATTCTTTTAGGCATGGTTTCACCATATCTTGTGAAGCTCGGAGTTGAGGATACCGAAAACAGTGGCAAGATCACAGGGCAAATATATGCTATGGGTACTATAGGAAGCATTATTGGAACCTTTATCCCCACCTTCCTTACTATCCCGTACATAGGCACAAGCAAAACATTTTTATTGTTCGCACTGCTTCTCAATATTGTATGCGCACTTTATTTCATACTCTCCCGTAAAAACGGGCTACGAAACACTATAACAGCCATCCTAGTATTTGTATTATTACTTATTCCAATAAACGATTCCTATGCATTCTGGAAATCCGATATAGTGTATGAAGGGGAATCCCTGTACAACTATTTACAGGTGGAAGAAACCGATGATTCGGTTATTCTTTCTACTAATGTAGCCTTTGGCGTACAATCCATCTATAAAAAGGATGGTTCCCTTTCAGGCTACTACTATGAATATGCCCTTATGGCGCCTTATTTTATTGAAGATATGTCTCCTGAAAAAGAGCTTGATGTATTGGTCTTAGGCCTTGGAACAGGCACATACCCAAAGCAGATGAAAAAATATATTCCTAATGTAAGTATTGATGCCGTAGAAATAGACCAGAAAATTGCTGACTTGGCCTATGAATATTTTAACCTTCAGGAAGATGAGGCTAATGTATTCGTTAATGACGGACGCAGCTTTCTTTCAACACCAGATGCCAGACAGTATGATATAATCCTGGCCGACGCCTATCAGGACATCACTGTCCCCTTTCATATGTCAACAGTAGAGTTTTTCCAAGAGGTAAAGGATCACCTTAAGCCTGGAGGTGTCTTAATAGTCAATGTCAATATAAAATCGGGAAGTTTTACAGGAGTTCCTGAGTATCTGGCCAATACAGTAAAAAGCCTTTTTAATAAGGTTTACAGGGCAGACCTCAGACAGGTCACAAACTCCCTCTTATTTGTAAGTGATGATGTAAACATGATTGAAAACTATAAGACCAATGCAAAGGCTCAAATAGACGAAAACAATGATCTTTATTATATTTCAAGATATATCGAAGATAATTTAGTTGAAATGACCGAGGACACTCTGTTATTAACTGATGATTTAGCTCCTGTCGAAATTCTGGGGCAAAGAGCCTTGGCTGAGATTGTTTCATCAGAGGTAGCGAGTTTCAGAAGTAATGTGGAAGGAAAGAGTATTTCTGAAATATTTGATTATCTTACAAACTGATGGACTCAATAACATTATTTATTGCCCGCTTTATTATTCTGGTTGTCATGGTATTCTTGATAAATTACAAATAAATCGATTAAGTCACCTATCACAACCAAGATAGCACTTATCACTGTCAGCTTAGTAATGTTGAATCTTCGGTTATTAAGTCCCATAGAACACTCCGGGTAAAGCCATTAATCAATATATTATATTCTACAGGATAAAAGACGGTTCTGCGTCCTAATTAGACACAGAACCGTCCACTGTCTTATTCAACTAAAACTAATGGTTTACTTAATAGTCCATCTTTTCTTGCACGAATTTTTAGAGGCTCGCCTTTTTTCATGGTGAGCGTAAGAGCATTTGTCACTACCTGTCCCTTTTCATCAGTTGTCCAGAATGCATAGGATATATCATTAATATAAATCCCCGCTCCCTCAACTGGATTACCGTCTTTATCGGTAACTGTTATGGTGCTAGTATCTCCCTGGTTCAGGTTTTTTGCCTCGAGTATCAGAGGATAATCAACAGTAACATTCATTTTCGGAAGACTAAACCTTTGACTTCTAGGATTACCCTCTACAATCATAGCTCCTACAGTCAGTTCTATAGATGTACTGTCTGTCATGGTTTCCTTAGCTTTAAAGGTTATGGTAGCAAGCTTAGCTAATTCGCCATTTGATAAATTTGTCAAATTATCAATTTCATATATAATTCTGCCGTTTTGGGCGTCAACTCTGTGACCAATTATTTTACCCTTTTTAGCCCAGGGCTCCAATAAAGTCTGAATGCCCACCGTATTGCCGTCCTGATCAACAGGAGCAACCTTATCAGGATCATACTTGATGTCTATATATACCTTTTTGAGATTTTTCGGATTCTTAATCTCAATAGTTGTATCAAAGTTTCCGCCTTCAAAAACAGTTGGGTGAGTTGTTGCCCAAACCTGNGGTGCTCCGGTATCTACAGTAAATCTTACGGTCTTAACCCCTTTATTTCCTGCTAAATCGGCATATTCCAATGTAAGTGTATGATAGCCATCGGCCAGCGGTAAAGCTGAACCTAGCTCTCCTTTTATAGCCAGATTGGAATCTCCCTCGATAATGAGATCTTCTAATTGCAGACCATCCAGCATAGCTTTTATGCTGCTTTGATCAAGTCCGGTTACATTTGAACCCTTGATGATCTCGGCATTAAATGCTACTGTGCCGGTTTTAAGGCTGGCACCATCCTGAGGCGAGGTAATTTTGGCAGTAGTTTGCCTGTCAGATGACCCCTCTCCGTAAATGGCCCGAATCTGGTCAAAATACAAGGTTCCCTTTGTGCGCATCTCGTCTCTGGAACACATAACCCTTATGGGAGTTTCAAGGACAAAGGGACCTTTTCTATTATCAGGAATCTTTGCCTCGACATAATTCCATCCTGTCCAGTTTATACCACCGGTTCCACTGACTGGATTGTAATCGGGAGTAAAGTCAATATAAAAGGTCTGACCGCTCGAATCTCTTACATTAGCTCTTAACCAGGCCTTACTATTGTCTCCGTAAACCCACATTCCTATAGCACTTGGATTTCCGGGAACGGGTGTTTCTATTTTAGCATTTGAACCCGGAGCTGTCATATAGGCATAGACACCTGCTACACCGGCTTCAACACCTGAATCCAATGTGAAATCATAATCCAGCTTTAACAATCCCTTACCCGATCTTGCTAAATCTGCGTCTTCTATAAGTGATACATTGCCTGACCTAGATCTGACCGTAGAAGCTCCCCATTTCATATTGCCTTCGAAGTCTTCAATGGCATCTAGGTTTGCAGATGGAACAACCACATTTATATATGAAGCTGTATCTCCATACTGAACCTTAATTCGGCCCTGACTGGCATCTGTTGCGGTTAATGTGAATACTCCCTCAGGCGTTATTGATCCAATATTTCCTTCAACCTGCCAGGTAAAGGAAGTGTCATGGGAGTTGACCTTAATCCCTTTATAATAAGCTTCGCAGCTTAAATCAACCTTGTCTCCCGGTAACATTGTCAACATTGTTTTTGAAGGAGCAATTGATGTAACTTGGTCTAGGACCTTTACTGTGGCAGAAGTTCCACTAAGACCGCTTACAGCCAGCACTGAATAGTTGCCTGTCTTATCACCTATTGATAGATTGCCCTTTGAATCAATGGTGCCGGTTCCGGTAGCCCAATTAATTTGCTCAGGCACCTTCGCAGGAAGATAGTGCTCATCGGTTGCTAAAACTGATAGCTTGACCGATGATCCGGGCAGAGCATATACCACTTTTGGATATATATGTAGTTTCTCAGCTTTATCACTCTTTACTGCGGTACCTTCTTTTATAGCCACACTTTGTTTAGAGATCAGAATAAGACCGTTTGAGTTAGCACGCTCTCTTCCATCGGAAGGACTGTTCAATAATTGGGGGCTATTATATCCCGGCATCCTGCCAATAATCGCAGAAGAACCGCCGCCATCAAGTTTTAAGGCCTTAACACATCCAAGCTTATGCAGGAATTGGGCCATTTCGGCACTTGATAAACCCTGGCTGGCTGTACTTCTTCCATCAACCTGAAAGAANACAACTTCGCCGTTTGACTTAACCCCAACAGCCGAGTAGGGAGCATAATCAGATGTGGATAACCCACTTGCAATTGCACCATTATTAATTAATATGGTGTCTCCGCCAACAGCCTGCTGAACATCATCCCATTTATTCTCAACATCCTTGAAGTTGAAGACCAGCTCATCTCCCATTCTGAAATTCCCAAGGACACTATATCCGCTCTTATGATTCCGAGCAGACAGAACCAGCTGATTCGGGCCAATGGGAGTAGATTGAGCATTTAGCTTAATGCCCGAAACTACGGCCTTAACTTGTTCTCCAATCCTTAAATCACCTTCTGTTATATCCAGCACTATTTCAAGACTGGGCACCTTGCTGCCTGTATTTGGTCCAAAATCGCTGGTGTAAAGATAGGGACCCCAATCGTTCTGGGATTTGTTTAGATTCCTAAAAACATGAGTATTGCCCCCTGTGGTAAAGCTCATCTCTATATTAGGCTTGTCAATAACTACAGAACCGTCTGCTTTGAAACCGACAGCATTCCAGTCAGTGTTACTGTAGCTGATCAAACGTCGATTTTGTACTAAAAGACCTATCGGAATACCCGTGTCAACATAATAAAAATCACCATTTATGCCGCCTATTATGGATAACCCCTGTTCTTCCTCTCTTTTGGATAAATTACTTAAGGTTACCCGGCTAGCCACACTGTTTCCATATGCAGCATAAATCATTGCATCAGAACTGGCGGGATTAAAAGTAATGGTTTTACCCACCTTGTTTTTCCCGCCGCTGTTGGCACCAATCCATTGGTTAAGGACTACACCTTCCGCTATCTCCCTTTCGTCATTATGAAAAATCTGTGTGGAAGAAAAATCATTGATGAAGGCAAGTGCAATATTCTCCGGCAAATATGATAAAACTAATGCTATCGAGAGAAATACTGCGAATGTTGGCTTAAGTATTCTAAGTAGTTTTTTTCTCATGTAGAACCCCCTGATAATAATAATCCTTTCCAAATAAAAGCTTACCATATCTGTTATTCAGAGGACAGATTATTTCTGTTAATTCTGTGTTTCTGTTTTGTTACGAAACTTAATCATAATAGAAGTCATAAACTTTTGCAGAAATAGTTGTTAAATATCACCAAATTTTTATATGTCTCTTGTTCTAGGGAAATAATTACAATATAATAGTTTTATAAAGATATTGGATGGATTTTATGCTAAATATCAGAAGCTTGGCATATTATTATCCGAAATGAATAATTATTTTTTATGGAGGAGGCAAATTATGAGATATGAAATCCTTGGCGAGCCACTACCAGCAGTCACTTGCTTTGTTAACGAAGGAGAAACCTTAATTACTGAAAGAGGTTCCATGTGTTGGATGAGTCCTAACATGAAGATGGAAACATCAACAAATGGCGGCATCGGCAAAGCTTTCGGAAGAATGTTTTCTGGAGACTCCTTTTTTCAAAACAGATACACCGCAGTTGGTGGTGAAGGAATGATTGCATTTGCATCAAGCTTCCCCGGATCTATCAGGGCATTTGAAATCAGCCCGGGAAATAATATCATCGTACAGAAATCAGCATTTCTTGCATCAGAAGCTGGAGTAGAACTATCTCTTCATTTCCGCAAGAATCTTGGAGCAGGATTGTTCGGCGGAGAAGGCTTTATTATGCAAAGACTTTCTGGCAACGGCACAGCCTTTATAGAAATCGACGGTCATGCTGTTGAGTATGATTTGAAAGCAGGTCAAAGCATTATAGTTGATACAGGATACTTGGCTGCAATGTCTGAGAGCTGCACAATGGATATTAAAACTGTACCTGGCGTGAAAAATATGTTCTTCGGAGGCGAAGGAATATTTAACACCGTGGTTACAGGCCCCGGCAAGGTTCTGCTTCAGACCATGCCAATCAGCAATGTAGCGGCATCCATCAGGCCATTTATACCTTCAGCTAAGTAATAACTTGTTACATAAATCTTCTATATCAAATTGCGCTATCTAGATGTGCTTTTGGACATAATTATGTCGGGGAATGTAGGATTAATTTCGTACCTCCCCGACATTTGTTTTAGAACCTTTTTATAGAGCAATTATTTTAGCCTTTCAATGCCCTTAATTTGTCTAAGAGCTCAAGGCCATCCCCTGCCATTCCATACTGTCCCATAGATATTGAAGGCTTTGTTTTTCCGTGGAAATCGCTTCCCCCTGTAACAACAAGAGAAAATTCCTCTGCCTTCTGCAAAAAGTATTGGTTCTCCTGAAGAGTATGATAACTGCTGTAGGCCTCTATCCCCTTTACTCCCTGCTTAACTATGCTATCAAGAAGATGCAGCCTGCCCTTCAGATTGTTTCCCGGATGAGCTAATACGGGTACTCCGCCTGTTTCTGTGACTAAAGAAACAGCTTCCTCCATGGAAATATAATTAATATGAACATAGGCTGGCTTTCCCTGAGAACAATAATCCCAGTAAAAGTTTACATAAGGATTGTCCGCCCTTGAGCCTCCCGGCAGAAAAGGCTTAAGAAGTGGATTCTTATGGCTATCGGGCTTGTTTAGTACGATTTCTGCAATAATCTCACCTGTAACAAAGCCATCTTTTGCATAACTCATGGCCTCATCAGGGTCAAGTTCAATGCCCATTTTTCTTACCAGATCAATCCTCTTTTTCGCCGCCATTATTTCCTGATTCCGTATATCTTCATCCACTTTGGCATAGGCTTTAGCTTTATGATTAATAAAATAACCTAGAATATGAAATACAACATCATTATGAATACAATCAAGCTCTACAGCCGGTATTACCTCTATGCCAAACTTCTTCCCTGCTTCAATACCCTCATCCACGCCCATGGTCGTGTTATGATCAGTTATGGCTATTGCCTTAAGTCCTGCGTTATCAGCAATAGACACAAGGGTTTCGGGAGTATACTCTCCGTCACAGCTATATATTGAATGCATGTGTAGATCTATTTTTGCCATAATAATCTCCTGCTTCCTGATTAAAAATATTGATAGCAATCCTTCAGATTGTCAGAATCAAAGTCCTCAAGAGGTAAGAATATCTTGTTACCTGTCCGTGATGATTCATAAGAGGCAGCTATAAGCTGAGTAGTATTCCATTCCTTTGTAAGGGTATCAACTGCCTTTTCACCATTTAATACACATTCAACAAATCTGTCAATCTCTTTTTTGAAGCTATCCATATGTCCCGGATATACGCTGTTTATATCCCCATCCTCTGGAATAGGAATGGTAATGTCTTCACTCTTATCTCCAATATAAATCTCTGCCCATGCATCCGATGGCAAATAGGAGCTGAACGTAAAGTTTATCTGACCCTTCCGGCCTAGAATACGACCTTTATAGAGCATTCCCTTTCGATCAAAATAGCTTCCCTGCAGCAGCAAGGTTGCACCGTTCTTATATTCTACCATATTAATTGTATAATCCTCTACTTCACGACCGGGCAATACTATTTTATTATTGGCGGTTATACACTCTGGCTCCCCGAGCCAATCAGCTGCCTGATCTATTAAATGTCCACAAAGTTCTCTCAGGATACCTCCGCCTGAAATCAACTTATGCTTCCACTTTATTTCCTCCCGATACATAGAGAATTCCAAATCTATGTGAAATATCTGACCTATTCTGGAAAGCTCTTTATTTATAGCAAGAATTGTTGGCTGACTTCTTATTTGTGAATCAGCATAGAAGCAGCAGTTACTATCTTCAAGCAACTCAAGGGTCTCCTTTACATCCCTTAGTCCGTATCCCATAGGCTTTTCTAAAAATACATGCTTGCCCTGCTCTATTGCCAGTTTGTATTTTTCAAGCCTGTCGGCCTGTGGTGTGCTAATTGTTATAACATCTATATCAGGATCATTAATCATATCCTGCCAACTNCTATATATTTTAGCCTCCGGATGATTTTTCTGAATTTCTGCTGCCTTTTCGATAGTTCTGTTATACAATCCCGTAATTCTGCAATTTTTATTCTTTGCGAACACTTCTGCGTGGACTCTTCCCATTTTCCCGCATCCTAAAATTCCTATGTTTAGCATAATTACCTCCACTGTGCGACAGGGTCAGCAAAGGGGGCGGTACTGTGTTTTTCCCGTCCCCTGTCTAATCTGTCTTATTTATTACTAAAACCTGCATCTGAAATTATTCTTCTCAGCTCTTCAATCTTATCCTCTGCAGGAGGTTTGAAATCCTGCATTTCATAAGTCATTCCACAAGAAACATATTTCCCGCTCCCGTATTGATGGAAGGGCAGCAGTGCAAGTTTATCAATTCCGTATTCCTTAAGTTCGGAGATTACCTTGGATACAAATTTTCAGTATCGTTGACGCCCGGAATTACAGGTACTCGCACCAATATATTTGCCTTTTTCTCTGCAAGCATTTTTAAGTTTTCTTTTATATGGCTGTTTGAAGCACCGATATACTTTTTGTGAATCTCATTGTCCCAATGCTTAAAATCATACAGAAAGAGATCGGTATAGGGCAGAACATCCAACAACACCTTTTTATCTACAGCTCCTGTAGTTTCAATAGCTGTATTAACGCCTGCGTCATGGAGCATCTTAAGCAGTTCAAGGGCAAATTCAGATTGAACCAACGGTTCACCCCCAGAAAGAGTTAATCCGCCCCCGCTTTGATCATAAAAAACCTTATCTCTCATTACGATGTCGAAAACCTCTTGGGCTGTCATCTTTTCACCTTTAACGCCAAGTGCACCGGTTGGGCAAACATTTACCCAGCTTAAATCCTTGGAGGCATTGATAGCTTTCCAGTCTATCAAAAGCCCGTCCTCGGTCAACTTCACTTCATTATTAGGGCAGCTACGCTCACATAAGCCGCAACCAATGCATTTGGATTTTACATAGAAAACCTGAGGTTCGTAGGCCTGGGATTCAGGATTGGAGCACCATTTACAGCTAAGAGGACATCCTTTTAAAAATACAATAGTGCGTATTCCAGGGCCGTCATGTATACTATAGCGCTGAATATCAAAGACTGTACCAGTTATTGTGCGGGCATTTTCAGCATTCATGACTTCACCAGCCTTGGAACAGTTTTCATGCAGTTTTCTATCTCACTGATTGCAGGGACAGAAGATACTCCCCCCCGCTTAGTTATAGATTGGGCACCTGCGGCATTGGCGAAATCTAAAATATCTTCTATTTCATTTTGCGTCATCCCATCAATATTGCCACGCTTAATAATTCTATACAGCACAGCTGCCATAAAGCAGTCTCCGGCACCTGTTGTATCGACAGGCTTTGTATCATATGTGTTCTGACAACCCGTCCAACCATTATAATAGTAGAAGGATCCTTTAGGGCCGCAGGATACTATGACCATCTTCGGACCATAGGAAATAATTTTTTTGGCTGCCTTCTCAAGATCTTCCTCTCCTGTAAGCAGGGCAATTTCCTCTTCGGAAGACTTATATATATCTACATAAGAAAGTGACTTTCTTATTATCTCTATAGCCTCTTCCTGGCTGGCCCAGAGACTTTCTCTATAATTAACATCCAATGTAATCAGCATTCCCTTTTGTCGAGCCTCATTTATCACGTGAAAGGTTGTATCACGAATTGGTTGATCTGTAAGGCACATGCCTGAAAAATGCAGGACTTTGGAGGCTAACACCTTTTCCATTGGAACATCCTCAAGTGTTAATCTTATGTCTGCAGCATATTTCCTTGAAAAAGTGAAGCTTCTTTCTCCATTGTTGAGAGTAACAAGAGACAGGGTTGTAAAGGCTTCAGGGTCTGCTTTACATCCACTCATGTCCACATTGCAGCTTTCAACCTTACCTCTTATGTTTTTACCCAATTCGTCATAGCCCACTTTGCCCACCATAAGGGTTCTGAGCCCTAATTTGCCTGCTGCAGCAGCTAAATTGGCTATAGTTCCACCGGCATTGCATTCAAATACTAAATTCCCTGATGGCGATGGATCCATAGGTGTAAAGTCTATTAATATATCTCCTATTGCACAAAGATCATACATAGTTATCTTCCTTTCATGAAACCTGTTGAACAGTTCTAGCTATAATTTCATTTTGTATATCTCTGTCTAATTCTACAAAGAATGCACTGTATCCCGCCACACGAACAACCAGACTGCGATGCTTTTCCGGATGCTTCTGTGCGTCAATCAGTTTTTCCTGTGTCAGAATATTAAATTGAATATGAAACCCACCCAAAGAAAAATACGCACGAATCAGATCAATAAGCTTGTGCTTATCCTCTTCTGTTTTTAAAATAGTGGGTATGAATTTCAGGTTAAAATTCACTCCGTTGACAGCCCGATCATGATTCAGCTTTGCCACAGATTTTGCTGCAGCTGTCGGACCATTGGTGTCCATACCATGCTTAGGTGACACGCCACCATCAGCAAGGGGAGTTCCTGATTCACGGCCGCTTGGCAGAGCTGCCACTTGGCGTCCAAGGGGTGTATTGGAAGACAGACAGAATAAGCCGGGACGGAATTTCCCACCACGGAAATCATACTTATCATCAAAGCAAGCACAATACTGTTCTGCTGCCCATGCTACCATATCGTCAACCTCATCAATATCATTTCCATACTTAGGGATTTTATTAATGAGTCTGTGCTTCAAAATTTCATTGTTGGTGAAATTGCTTTGCAGAGCATCCAACAGCTCCTGCATGGTTACCAGTTTATCCTCGAAAACAGCCTTTTTAATTGCGGTCAAAGAATCACCTACATCCTGCACACCAACACCCTGAACTCCAATATAGTTATACTTTGCTCCCCCTTCGGTGCAATCCCTTCCATTTTCCATACAACCGTCAAGAAGCATGGAGCAGAATATATGCTGACCAAATTTAGAATGTAGTATCTCTATGGAATTAAGAGAGCTCACCATCATATCAGTAAAATATCTTACCTGTGTTTCATATGCCTTTAAAATATGCTCAAAGCTGGTGAAATCCTCCGCCTTTCCTGTTTTAGGACCCATCTGCTGACCGCTAAAGGCACATACTCCATCATTAAGGGCAAGCTCTAAGCATTTTGCCAGATTAAAATAACAGGCATTTGTAATACCCATGGTATTACCGCTTGGTGTAGGCTCAACACATCCAACAATGGCGTAATCCCTTGCATCCTCCAATGAAGCTTTATCCTTAACCAGAGCATCTATAATGGCATCATCATTAAACAGAGGCAGCTTTCCGCCTTCTTTCTCAACCAGTATTTCCAATACCCTTTCAATAAACTTGTCGGGAGTATTTTTAGATACTCTAATGCTCACATTTGGCTCCGAGTTGAAAACACTGGACTCAGCATCAAGGCAAAGATATGAAAAATCATTAGTTGCATCATTACCATCCTTACCAACGCCCGATAAAACGACATTAATTGTAGTGGCAAATCCGCCATTATTTCTTGCGCTGCTAAANGTACCTGCTTTAATAACATCACTATGCTTAACCCATAGGGCTTCAAGCAGCTCTCTTGCCTCTTCTCTGACTAATACTCCATCGGCAATATCCTTATCATAGTAAGGAGCAATATACTGATCGAATCGGCCTGCTGAAATAGCAGAACCATTTTGAGATATGTAATCAATCAAAATGGTAAACCAGTAGGATTGCAATGCCTCGTAGTAGCTTTCCGCCGGATAGTAGGGCACTCTGTCACATACAGAGGCAATAAGCTCAAGCTCTTTTTTACGCCTTGTATCATCTGTTTCCCCAGCCATTTTCCTGGCCAGAGCTGCATAACGTTCAGAAAAGCACTTAACGCCTTCTATAATAATGAGAACAGATTTATAAAAATGAATCTTCTCAGTATAATCATGATCAAGTATGTCTAAATTCTCAATATGTTCCTTTGCTTCCTTTTCAAGGCCGGCAAATCCCTTTTTAAGAACAGTTTCAATATTAGGAATGTAATGACCGTAACCACTTCTAGTGCGACTGATGGGGTCAAATACGCGGTATTGAGAATTTAAAACTTCCATTATTTTATCATCTATATAATAGCGGGCCATGTCCCCCGTATTCTTATTCTTCCACCATGGATAAATCTCTTCAAGAAGGTACTTTTTATCCTCCTCTGTAATCTGCAATGTATCAACATTTCTGACTGGCATCAGATCCAGCTCTTTTTTATCAAATGAACCAAACTCAGGAAATAGTGGGGCAGAGCGTGGCTTGCTGGCATGATTTCCTACAATTAGCTCATCCTCGTCTATAAAAATAGTCATATTCTTAAGAACATGAGTAAGGGCATACGCGCGCCTCAATATGTTCGGAGCGCCTTCAGTCTGTTTATAGCTTTCTGTTAAAAGCTTTGCCCTTTCCACGCATATTGCAGGTTTTACTCCCCTCATTGCTTCATTTAGTTTCTTTGTTCGTTCTTCTCGTTTAATTCCCTCGGGAAGTAGTTTTTTTAGCATTTAATCACCTGTCTTTCTTATAACCCTAGGCAATTACCAATTACATCTTAACCGGAACCTCTTTTGTCGCATATGACATCAACAATTCCTCATTTGCCTCCTCGGCATCGACAATTGCCATCATATGGCCTTCATTCATAACCATAATTCTGTCACAGACCCCCAGAAGCTCAGGGAGCTCGGAGGAAACCATTACTATCGACATTCCGTCCTTAACCAGATTATTTAAGATGTTATAGATTTCTTGTTTTGCTCCTACGTCAATACCTCTTGTAGGCTCATCCACCAGAAGGATCTCACAATCGCAGGCCAGACATTTGGATAAAACAACCTTCTGCTGGTTTCCNCCACTCATGTTTTGAGTAATTACATCGATTTTGCCCGGTCTTGTGTGGAACAGGTCCACATAATCTTTGGCTATTTGTTTTTCCTTCCTTGTGTTTATCAATCCGTTTGTCATATACTTCTTTAATGAAGCTATACTTGTGTTGTAGGTTACGTTCTGCTTCAGCATCAGTCCTTGAGTTTTTCTTTCCTCAGGAACTATACCCAATTTAGCCCTGATTCCATCGGCTGGGCTTCTGAACTTAACGTTTTTACCCTTAATCTTTACGCATCCGCCATCAACAGGATCAGCACCAATAATTGCACGAAGGATTTCAGTACGCCCTGCACCTGCAAGACCTGCTATTCCCAGAATCTCTCCTTTTCTCAAACAAAAGCTTACATCGTGCAGGATGCCTTTTCTTGTAAGGTTCTCTACACACAAAATTTCTTTCCCGATATTACGCTCCTTTTTAGGATAGATATCCGACATATCCCTTCCAACCATTCTGTTTACAAGCATATCGGTATCATAGTCACTGACTTTGCCGCTTTCTACCTTCTTACCGTCCTTTAAAATAGTAAGGGTAGTGCAGAGCTCAAAGATTTCCCTTAAGCGATGTGATATATATATAAAGGTTATACCTTTTTNGGCAAGAGACTTTACAAGGGCGAAAAGTCCTTCGAGCTCTGCTTCCCCTAATGTAGCAGTCGGTTCGTCCAATACTATTATTTTTGCATTACGGGACATAGCCTTGGCAATTTCAACCATCTGCCTCTTGGCTACACTTAAGTCACCTACTATGGCATCCGNATCCAGATCCAGCTGAAGCTCCTGAGATATTCNCAAGGCCTCATCTCTCATCTTCTTATAGTCAACCATGCCATATCTGTTTTTAGGATAACGACCAATAAAGATATTTTCAGCAACTGTCCTATGCTCTAAAAGCATCAGCTCCTGATATATAACTGCTATTCCCTTTTCTATCATCAATGCAGGAGTCGGATTTTTTATTTTCTCTCCATCTACAATCACTTCTCCTGAATCACTGACATAAGCCCCTGACAAGATCTTCATAAGGGTTGACTTACCTGCACCGTTTTCGCCAATCAATGCATGTATTTCCCCCTTCTTTACTGATATAGAAACATCGTCAAGTGCCTTTACACCAGGAAACTCCTTTGATATGTTATTCATTACGAGCATTGGAAACCCCCCTAATAATCCTCCAAAAATACTTTACTGGTTGTCCCTGTCGAAGAATCTGCTTACTATACCTGGGCTTACTATGAGATTCTTCTATTTGGCGGGGCAAAGCCCCGCCTAGCCTATATTACATTACTAACTCTATACAGTATCTTGGCTTTGGTCTTGAATCTTACAGACCTTTACCAATCCATTCGTCAATGTTTTCTTCGCTTACAATTGCTGTGTCAAGCTGAATGCGTGTATCTATTTTTTCCCCGGTAAGTACCTTGTATGCATATTGAATTCCTTCTGGTGCACAGTATGGATAAACAACTGTAAATGCCATAGAACCATTCTGAATAGCTTCAAATGCAACCTCGGTTCCGTCCATTCCTATAACCTTTATACCCTCGTCTTCACGGCCTGCAGCTCTGATTGCTTCAACAGCACCTAATGCCATTTCATCATTGTGAGTATAAACTGCGTCAATTTCGCCAGGTCCAAAACGCTGTAGCATATCTTCCATGTATCTCATTGCATTCTCACGAAGATAATCGCAATATTGCTCTGCAATAATTTCCATTTCAGGATAATTAGCTAGCTCTTCAATAAATCCTTCATGACGATCGATTGTAGCTGATGCTCCTGCTGTACCCTGGATTTCAATTATTCTGCCTTTTTCGTCAAGCATTTCAGCCAATAGCTTAGCTGATGCAACACCCATAGGTCTGTTCTCTGCACCGATAAAGCTGGTTACTTCGGTATTAACATTTCTGTCGAGAGTAAGAACAGGAATGCCTGCCTTCATAGCCTTTTCACATACATCTGTCAGCGCCTCAGCTGTCAGAGGAGAAATCACAAGTAAATCAATACCTTGTGCAATCAAGTCTTCAACGTCTGCAACCTGTTTGGATGAGTCGTTGTTGCCGTCTGTCACGATAATCTCCATGTTTGGATAATGCTCTTTCGCGTATGCTACGTTTTCCTCAACCATAGCAACTCTGAAAGGATGGTTCATTGTTCCTTGTGAAAAACCTACTTTATATTTCTTATCTGCAGGGCTTTCAGAAGGTGATGGTTCATTTGAGTTTGTTGCCTGTGGTGCAGCATTTCCTGTGCACCCTACTAGCATAGCCATTACTAAAATAACTGCTAGCAATGAAAAGATTAGTCTTTTTTTCATTAGATTTTCCCCCTAATAATAAAATTTATAATAAAATCACGCCCTGTGATATGGGCACCTGTTAATGGCATATTCTGTTATGCCTTACGCTTTTTCTGGTTTTGATCAAGTAGTATAGCAAGGATAATGATTATACCCTTCACTATTCTTTGAATAAAAGGTGAAACACCTATAATGTTGAGAAGGTTCGCAATAACTGACAGAAGAGTTGCTCCCACCAGTGTTCCTATCACACCACCAATACCACCACTAGCACTGGTTCCACCAATTACTGACATGGCGATTGCATCAAGCTCAGCACCTTCCCCCGCTGTAGGCTCACCAACACTTAAACGTGATATCAGTATCAACGAGGATAGTCCTGCTAAAAATCCTGAGATTATATAGACAAGCCACTCTGTCCTCACTACATTTATTCCGCTTAGTCTTGCCGCCTCACGGCTATCGCCAATTGCGTATACGCTTCGGCCAAAGGCTGTATACTTCAATATAAGGTGTGCGATAATCAATACCGCAAAGAAGATATATACCGGAACAGGAATTCCGAACAAATCTCCCTGACCTAGGAACTTAATATCTACGCCGCTTTTCCTCCAGCTCTGAGGTGAACCGTTTGCTATATACAGCGCCAATCCGCGGAAGGCTGTCAATGTTCCCAAGGTCATGATAAAGGGAACTATTTTACCCTTTGTTATGCCAAGACCATTGATGAAACCGATTGCCGCGCCTATTACTAGGCCGATAATAATGGCAAGCACCGGATTAACGCCTTTTTGGAACAGCATGGCAACTGTTACTGCTACTACACCGACACTTGCTCCAACCGAGAGATCAATTCCCCCTGTTAAAAGAACAAATGTCATACCAACGGCAATAATGCCATTGATAGCAATCTGACGAATAATGTTTACTACATTACTAAACTTTAAAAAAGTTGGCTCTAAAATTGATGCAATAATTATTATGGCAATCAATACCCATAATATACCGAAAGACTTTAGTTTCTGGATAGAATTATTAAATATCGTATTGCCTGATTTTGCAGAAACTGATGACTTATGTGCCATTTTAATCCTCCTCAACTTGTTGTCCCGTTTGTTGCATTTGTATGATACAATCATTATAACACCGACAATTCTGTTTGTCTATAAGTTTTGCTAAATATTTTTAGCAATTTCTAATAATTAATACCCTCAATAGTCGCTTGGAATTATGGGAATTAACAGCTGTGTTTAATTAGTAGTATACAAATGATACAAATTATATTAATATATACATTAGGGTTTTGTACAATGTAAATTATGGAGACTTATTGAAAAGCATGATAATTATTATTAACTATTGAAGGAAGGGAACAGCCGTGGATACTAATTACATCATGAAGACATTTAAATTCTCGCCAGACACCAATACTCCCCTTTATGAACAGCTTGCTTCATATATTAAGATTCAGATACAAGCAGGAGTTCTAAAACCAGGTGATAGAATAGTCACCGAGAATGCCTTGAGCGAGCTATTAAACATCAGCAGGACAACTGTTCGCCAGTCTATGAATCGCTTAGTGGAGGAGGGGTTCTTGGTTCGCTATAGGGGAAAGGGGTCCTTTGTTGCAGATCAAAAGCTGAAGCGAAACATAAACTATATGTATAATTTCTCTGAAAGCATAACGGATGCTGGAGCAACTCCATCCTCGACTGTACTTATTAACAAAGTAGTTGATGTGGATGAAAATACTGCTCAACTGCTTCAGCTTCCCCGTGGTCAGTCAAAGGCTTTCCATCTGAAAAGACTTCGTTGCGCTGATGACGAACCTATCATACTTGAATCAACTTACATACCATATTATCTTTGCCCCGGAATTGAAAAATATGACTTTTCTACTGCTTCTTTATATAATACATTAAGTAACTACTATAATCTTCAGCTCTATCATGCAATTGAAACCATAGAAGCAATAATCATTGAAAAAGAATATGCGAAGCTTCTAGAAATAAAGACCAAGGCTCCGGGCTATAAAATTAAGCGAATCTCATACCTTGATTCAGGCTTTGTATTCGAGCTGACAACATCAGTTTCCCGGTCCGACAAAACTATTTTCACCCTTGATCTTTATAAGAATTCAAACCCAAACAAGCATTTAGTCGAATTGAACAGACAGATAAACCTATAAATTAACCTTCAAATCAAAGTATAAATTATATTAAAAACTACATAATAATTATTAGCTCTTGGAATATCCCGAAACATACTGATAATCTCAGATTTTGGGATATTTTTTTTGCTTAATCCAAGGATTATTATTATAACTTACTATAATAATCCCAAAAAAATGCTTGATTTTGTATATTATTGCGTATATAATAAATGTATCATACAAATCATACATTTACATTAATGTATAGGGAAAGGGGTAAATAATTTATGAAGCCTACAAAGAAAGCAAGCGAAATGACAGTTAAGGAATTAGCATCCTACATCGACCAGTCGGTATTAAAACCCGAATTTACAGAGAGTGAAATCAGAAAGTATATCCAGGAGGGTATCGATTTTGGCTGCAGAACAGTATGCATTAATCCATCCGCCCTTGATATTGCACGTGAGATGACAAAAGGTACAGAAACAGAAATCTGCGTTGTTTGTGATTTCCCCTTCGGCCTGTCAACTACAAAATCCAAGGTAATGCAAGCAGAAGAAATCTGTAAGGACGGCGATGTTTTCGAATTGGATATCGTCGCAAATTATGGCTGGATTAGAAGTGGACTAATGGACAAGGTTGAAGAAGATATCAGAGCGGTTGTGGAGGTTTGCCACAAATATGNGACTGCAGTAAAAGTCATTTTTGAAACCGACGCTCTTACCATTGAACAAGTGAAACAGGCTACTGAAGCATCAATTGCTGCAGGTGCTGATTTTATCAAGACCTCAACCGGATTCTACACAGGCGGAGAGTCTAAAGGCGCTACCCCTGAGATTATTCAGATTATGATGGATACTGCAAAGGGCCGTTGCAAGATCAAGGGTTCCGGCGGAATCAGAACAAGAGAACATTTCCTACAGCTGATTGATATGGGAATAGATCGCATGGGAGTAGGCTATAGATCTACACCTGTTGTTTTGGATCAGGCTCCTAAAGCCTAAACCGGTATAAAGCATATATAACCTTTTGAAAAATATTGGATTCGAANAAGAGGGGATTGAAAATATCAATTCCCTCTTTTAATTNATAATTGTATGAAGTGAGGAATATTTACCACATTGTCTTCCCATAATCCTACAATCATTTGGAAATAATTACGATTGCCCAATGCTACTGATATCGGCATTAATACAGGTTTTCAGACCGAGATTGTATAGGTAAATTGCACAAATTATTGTTTGTTGTATACCAATTTTTACTTAATCAAACCAAACTTCCCCAATCGCCTTTACATCCATAAAATAGTAATATATAATTGTCTTTGAAATGGCTTGTCTTAAAGGCCTAAAAAAAGGAGCGACGTATACAATGAAAAAGCAAGTTTTTGAAGAAAACGGTGTAATTTTTTCATGTGCTGCAGCTAAAGCAGGAGAAACTGTTGAAATNATCTATACTGGACTATTAAAGAATTCCGGTGCTACTGATGTAAAGGTTCACATTGGCTATAATGAATTATGGGAAAATGCTGAAACCATAGATATGGAATTAAAGGATGATGCATTTGTTGCAAGTGTTAAAATAGCTCAGGCCGGAAGCCTAAATTGTGCATTTGTTGATTCTATAGGAAACTGGGATAATAACTCCGGAGCAAACTATAGCTTGGCAGTAGCTAAGAAAACATCCCGAAAAACAACAACTACCCGAGCTAGAAAAACGGCTGAGACTGAAGAAGCTTCAGCAACAAAGAAAGCTGCAGCTAAAAAGACTACTAAAACAACTGCGAAAAAGGCAACCGCTACTAAAAAGGCTACGACAACAAAGACAGCAGCAAAAAAGACAACTACTGCTAAAAAGACTACTTCATCAAAGGCAGCTTCAACAAAGACTACTACTGCTAAGAAGACCGCTGCGAAAAAGGTAACCGCTGCTAAACCAATCGAGTAATCATTTAGACAATTGCAGTAATTATCTTAAAACTATTAATGGTACGAGAATTTTTACGTGCATATCTTGTAAGTAGCCAGACCAAAAAAGAAACTTCTTGTTTGCTTCACTAAGAACATCGTTTTTATACTTCATCCACTTGACCTCCGAAACAACAAACCTTGGTGAGACTGGTTTACTTGCAATTTTAATTATATGCAGGTATTCGGGTTTTAGTTATATAAAAAACTGCGTTTCTCTAAATAGCCTTGATTAGAGAGTCTGCGCAGTTTTTTGTACATTAATCATTCCCGTTATTTCCCATTAATATGAGTTTATATCTGGAGTTATTTCTCAGGCTTTACCCTACTATAATGATTATAGCCACCCGAAAGGTTGTAAACCTCCTTAAAGCCCTGGTTCATTAAAATACCCTGTGTTGCATTTCCCGTCACTCCCCTATTACAATAGGTGACTGTTACAGCATTCTTGTTGAGATTATTTACGGCGTCTCTTAAGTCTGATTGGGGAATATTCTCAGCCGAATTTATATGTTCATACTCAAATTGATTTTTGGCTCTGTTGTCAATCAATTGGACCTCATAACCATTATTAAGTAAATCACTTAAGGAACCTGGTGTAATCAAAGGTCTGTCCTTATTTATTGCATTATCCAGGATCATGCCGGTATACATAACTGGATCCTTTGCTGTTGAGAAAGGAGGTGCATAGGACAGNTCAAGATGAAACAAGTCTTCTGCCTTGGCCTTAAATGAGATTGCGGTTGCAAACACATCATTTCTTTTGTCTACACCTTCGTATCCTACTATCTGTACACCTAAGAGCCTGCCGGACCTTCTGTCAGCAATACCCTTTATCAGCATCTCCCTGCCACCCATATATTCAGGCTTGTCAGGTTTGAAATTATGACAAACCACAGCATCATAACCCAGCTCAATTGCCTCCCGCTCTGATAATCCCGTTTGAGCTACAGCCATACCAAAAACTCTGAAAATACCTGTTCCAAGGATACCCCTGAATTCCAGCTTTCCACCTGTAATACTGTCACCGGCTATTCTTCCGGTTTTGTTGGCAGTAGAACCCAGCGGCCTATATACAGGCTTTCCGGATACAACATGAAATTGCTCTGTGCAATCACCGCAGGCATAAATATCGGGTTTGTTTGTCTGCATCCTCGTATTTACCTTAATTGCACCAGTTACCCCAAGCTCAATCCCGGCAGCTTGGGCAAGCTCGGTATTAGGGCGTACTCCGGTAGCCAGAATAACTATGTCGGCACTTATCATTTTGCCATCTGATAAGGCTACACCCTCTTCTGTAATCTCAGTTGCTGAGGAATCGGTAAATACCTCAACATCGTTATTTTTGATGTGCTCTTCAACATATATCGCAACATCACTATCCAACCCTGGTGTAACCTGAGGCAGTCTCTCAATTAATGTAACCTCCATGCCGAGCCCTTTAAGATTTTCGCAAACCTCAAGNCCTATAAATCCTGTGCCTATGATGGCAGCTGTTTTAGGGCTATTTATCTGAATAAAGGTTTTTATACGATTCATATCATTAATATTGCGTAAANGAAAAACATTGCCTCGGTCCACACCCTTTATGGGAGGAACGCTTGGCCTGGCACCGGTTGCAATAATTAGCTTGTCGTAATGATCGGTGAAAGTGTTCCCGGTAGTGTTATTTTTTACGATTAACGTTTTTTCCTTCGGGTTTATTGACAGAACCTCGTGTAAGGTGTGGATATCAATATTATAATTGGTCTTAAAGTAGGCCGAATCACGAGGTGTCAGTGCCTCTGCACTTTCAATCTCGCCACCAATATAATAGGGCATACCACAACCCGAATAGGAAATAAAGCTATCCTTTTCATAAATAACTATTTGTGCTTCCTCGCTATTTCTTCTTGCCTTTGCAGCAGCTGAGGTCCCTGCTGCGACAGCACCTATTATTAATAGTCTCATCTCGCACCCTCCTTTACATTTGTGTATAATTATATATTATCCTTCAAAAGATTCTCAACTATCTGGGCTGCATCCCTCACGCATTTATGACATACTGTCGAAAATAACCCCTTCTCTTGTGCTGCTGCCAAATCAAAGCCTAAGATCTCATAACAATTGATAGAACCATTTCTCTTAGCGAATTCTTCGCAAAAGCTTTCCACCGTGCTATATGTTTTCTCATGGGAAGCGGTGTCGCTTGCTACGGTCTTTCCATATTTTAATCCAATTGCCATTATGGCACCGGATACTGCCCCACATATATCTTGTCTTCTTGCTACGCCACCACCAAAACCGTTACCAATCTTCAATGCCATATCTTTCTCAAGACCAAGCATCTCGGAAAAGGCGGCGAAAACCGCTTGTGAGCACATAAATCCCTCACTAAATATTGCTACTGCGCTTTCTACTCTCTCACTCATTTTTTTATCTCCTTTACCATATACGCTTTCTCATCGTCTCAGCTCAAATCCTTTTTCGGGTGACCATTCGCATATCCCTTTGATATGATATCGGCAGTTGCAGCATTCATCTCCATCACCTAGTGTTTTTGTTCGCTCAAATCCATGGCCCATAAAATGTGATAAAAGGTAATCCAGTCGGCAGAGGCCAGGTAATACACCTTCTGCATTAAGATCATGTGCCAGCTTCTTAATAGCACATTCCGTAAAATCAAGTTCAAAAGTGTTCTCGCTAATTTCTCTGTATGTAACTTGCCAATCATACGGATGAAGTTCATTGTTTTGCTGCCGTTGCAGCTGAATTATTAATTTTTTCCTGAAACCATTTAAATATGCTTTGCCTGCAGAGTGACGCAAAAACTTAGGTATAGTAGTGATCATTTTCGTATAGTAGTTTCATAATCCTTACTGCATCAGGGTTGATGCGATTTTTTGTTTCTGTGCCTGCAGAATAGCTTTCAAAAACATCAGACGCTAAATGTTTGCCGAGTGCTTCGGCAATTTGGCTGCGACAAGAATTATGGACGCGGATAAATGCAACCCTTGGTTTATCTATTTCCGCATCTTTGGTTTT
>JGI24710J26742_10000322_pt1 | contig 44281 bp, 39 predicted proteins | sample BioPla2DNA2_FD_26742 | JGI IMG/M metagenome (IMG submission 26742)
ATATCAATTGCACCGAAAGGGCGGACTCGGGGTTGATCGCTGTCTACAGTCGCCAGGAAAAACATGGGGCAAGCCTTCAAATAATCGAAGACTTCTCTTACTTCTTTCATTTCAGAGACCTCCTTTAGTTTTGATAACGTGCATTATGTCATACCATGTATAGTGTATATGAAAACGCAAAGAAACTTCAATATGATCCGGCTATACAAAGTGCAGTTTCTCTGGATAAAACAACGAATAAGGGGCTCATATAAAGATTCGAGACTATCCGTTCTTATACTGAACAATAGACTCAAAAGGTTTAAAATTATACTATGAAATTAATAAACCACATGAGTTAGTAAGAGAGATGAAAAAGACATTGGTGGGGATCAAAAAGAATCGAAAAAGCTTAGGCTGGAGCACTTTCGTTGCCTTCGCAAGCGTCTTTTCAGACAGTGCGATACTACACGATGCAATCGGAGCAGATGTATCGGACTTGCTCATTATTAAGAAGAGAATCCAAGGCAAGAAGGAAATGAAAATGATTGAAAATAAATTCGATTTTTGTCTGCGATCGACGTGATTACTTCCGTGTCGATGTCGTCTTTTGATGCGGCTGTCTTTGAGCTTGTCTTGGCCGGACTCCCGGATTGTTTCCATCGCGGGGCCGGGATTCTTATAGGAATTTTGTTCCTTTTAAGTCGAACATAAAAGACATAAGTAGAACACATTCATGCACTATCCGTGCTTGAGTTTCGGGGGAGGGAGCAATGTATTGCTTTGTAAATAGGAATCATAAGGAGGTTGCATATGCTTAGGAGATGTGTTTTGGAAGACAAAGAGGTATGGCGTCAGCTGAATTTAGAGTTTATGTCCTACGAGTACGAAGACGAAAATGTTTGGGAAAATCCTATTGAGAAGGGAGATCCGGGGCGAATTTTTGAAAAAATAATAGAGGATGAGCATTCTCCAAACGTCTTATTCCTTGTTGAAGAAGAAGGGGAAGTCATCGGATTTATCAACGCCGTATCATTTTTAAGCATCTGGGCGCATGGAAATGTGTTGTTTATTGATGATTTTTTCATACGTGATAAATTTAGAGGCAAAGGATATGGGAAAAAGGCACTGAAAGAACTGGAAAATATGATGAAGGGAGAGTATGCGAGAATTCAGCTGATGGCTGAAGACACCAATCCGGGAGCGATCCGTTTTTATGAAAAAGAAAATTATTCAAGCCAGAGACTACATTTCTTTTGCAAGTACTTATAGCTCTTGAAGTCAAAGCCTGAGCACGTTGCCTCTGTTATTGAACACAGGCTTAAGAGTCTGTCTTTGCCCGGACGGTTCCCAGGAGCATTCCTGCGATGACGAGCACGATGCCGATGACTCCCATAAGAGTTATTTTTTCTTCGAGAAAAACGGCGCTGACCAGAAGCGTCACTAATGGGATGGAGTAGATGTAGAGATTTGTCTTCAGAACGCCGATTCTTCGAATCGCCATATTCCAGAAGAGATAGCAAAGCGCGCTTCCTATAATCCCAAGGTAGGCGATTTTAAGCCCGTTGTTCCATGTCAGCACAAATGACAGATCGATGGGCTTTGCGTTGATGAGAAAGAGAGGAAGAGTGGTAATGATTCCGTAAAACATCAATTTTCTTGTGACCAGGATACTGCTGTATTCGTCAGACCAGCGGCGAAGGAGCAGGCTATATACAGACCAGATGAGTGAGGCAAGGAGCGCCAAAAAGTCACCGAGTGGATGCAACTGAAGGGCGACGGCGCCGTTGAAGACCACCAGCACCATCCCAAAAAAAGCAATCCCAAAGCCGATCGTCTGGAATCGACTCAGGCGATCTTCTTTATGGAAGACGGCGATCAGCAAAGCCGTCATAATCGGAGTGGTCGAGACGAGAATGCTGACATTGGAAGCAAGCGAAATGGTGAGTGCCGTGTTTTCCGCCCAAGCATACAAGGTATTGGCAAGCAGAGCCATCAAAACAAAACGCCATTCTTCTCTCAGGTGAAAATACCACTTGGGATAGATGATCCAAATGGTGATATAGGCAAGGAGAAAGCGTAGGAGCATCAGTTCGGCGGGTAGCAGATGTGTCAGCAGATCTTTGCTGACGACAAAAGTAGAGCCCCATACAATTACACAAAATATTGCCATCAAGTGGCCTGATAGTTGCCTGTCTTTCAAAACAAACCTTCCTCGTCAAGTTGCAATGTGGATTCTTCTATTCAATCACGTTTGAAGATCGCTGGCAAGTGGGGAAGGCAGGAGGAATCAAAAAATTCATATTCATATGAGACAAGGGTGATTTGGATTAAAATCCGATTTCGTTGGAAGCTTTCTCCGAAAAATGTGAGATTTAAGGTATACTGGCAATAACAGGGAGGTGCATATGAACAGCCGTCGATCACAGAGGATTATGTCCCTGACACTTGACTATGTGGCACAGGGGGGCATCAGCGCAACGCCGTCGGAACGAAAGGTAGAGTCATTTCAGAGAGCGTATGCCGAGGAAGTCCCCTATTTTATCGAGCATCCCGAATATTGGGGTTTTTATCCGATTAAAGGAGATCCCTTGGGCAGACACGTTTTCTGGCTGCTCCGAAAAGGGGAGGGGGACAAAACGGTCGTCCTCATTCATCACTCCGATGTTGTTGAGGTGTCCGACTACGGCTCTTTTGAGGAGTTTGCCTTTTCACCTTTGGAATTGGAAGAGAAATACTTGCAGCAAATGGACACTCTTTCCCCTTCTTTTGCTGAAGACGTGCGCAGTGGAAAGTATCTTTTCGGAAGAGGAACGGCGGATATGAAAGGGGGCGGTGCGATTCAATTGACTCTCTTGGAAGAGTACTGCAACGAAAATGATTTTCATGGAAATGTTCTTGTTCTTGCCGTCCCCGATGAGGAGAGCTTATCTTCCGGTATGCGTGGTGCTCTTCCTCTCTTGGAGGATCTCCATGAGAAATACGCCTTGGATTATGTCTTCCTTTTTAATTCCGAACCGTATTATTCGACCGGTGGAAATAGAGTGCTCAGTCTTGGAAGTGTCGGAAAACTACTATTCTTTGTCTATGTCAAAGGGAAATTGTCTCATATCGGCATGGAAAAAGACGGCCTCAATCCTATGGGGCTCTTAGGAAGGGTCATGTCCGAAAGCGAACAGCGTCCGATCTTTTTTGAAAGAGCGGGAGAGGAGATATCACCTTCTCCGGTCTGGGTGTATGCAAGAGACAACAAGCTGCTTTATGATGCTTCCATGGTTACGGGAGCCTTTGGATGCATGAGCCTGTTGTTCTTTCAAAAGGAGCCGCAAGAGCTCTCGGAGATCATGGAGACATTTTTAAAGAAGACATTTCGTGACTATCTGGAATCTTTGCAACAGTCTCATCGTGAATCGGGAGATCATCGAGAGGTTTCTTGGGTTCCGGAAGTGCTCAGTTTTGCAGATTTTTCCTCCGATGTGGAGGGCGTGGACTGGCAGGCGGAGAAGACTCGGCTTGAAGAGATGGTGATGAATGCGCAGATCAACTACGTAGAAGCTACTAGGCGATTGATGGAGACGATGATGAGGGGGAGGCGAAAAGATACGCCTGTCATTGTATATGGACTGATTCCGCCTTATTATCCCGGTGTCTGCAGCGCGCAGGACGATCTGGTCATCTCCCTATTAGAAGAACTCAGGGGCGTCTCTAAAGAGCGTTTTGAGACAGAACAGTACTTCACGGGCATTTCCGATCTAAGCTATACCAGGACAAAAGGTGCGCAAGAAGCGGTAGAGGTGATGAATTCGTTGATGCCGTTTTATGGAAGAGGTTACTCCATTGCCTTTGATATCTTGGAAAAATGGCAGCTACCGGGGATCAACATCGGCCCGATGGGCTTTGATCTTCACAAAAAGGAAGAAAGAGTTCTCAAGGAAGATCTGTTGATCAAAGCACCGAAACTCTTGGATCATGCCATACGCTTTGTGCTTGGAATGTAAGGACAGGACTCCTTTGAATTCGAAGCGCCTTACATCGATTTGTGAGGCGCTTGTTTGTTTGCTTGTTATCCGATGCCTATTGCTGAATAGTCACCCTATCAACGTATGGTCACAAGCTTCGGGGCGGATGTAAACAAAATAACATGATTGAATGTTTTTTTATATTCAAAAAAATAAATCGTTTTTGAGATGGATAACCTCTACTTGAGTTGAAAATAAAGCGTTATTTCCTCAGGCGTTTAAGTAGTTATGTTGAATGATACACTATTTCATTGGGTGAAGAATGCATCACATTACGGTTTGACCTATAACGAATGCCACATATATAATTGATACATGACAGATGACGTCATAAGAAAGGAGAAGAGAATGAATTCTGAAACGAAGAAAAAAAAGAAGTTCAAGGTGCCTCATACTTATGTCATCATAGCTACAATAATTCTTCTCATGGCCATCTGCACATATATTGTGCCGGCTGGAGAATATCAGCGCGTTGTTGATGAGGCTACCGGAAGAACGGTCGTAGATCCCGACACTTTTACTTATGTAGAGCAAAATCCCGTTAAGCCGTTCGAGTTGTTCATGACCATTCCGGATGGATTGGTGGATGCAGCCTCAATCGTATTCTTTATTTTTGTAATAGGAGGTGCATTCGAAGTCATAGCGGCGACCGGAGCCATTGAAAGCGGTATTAGCCGAATAGCTTTACGATTCAGAGACTCGGGTAAATGGCTGATCCCGATATTCCTTGTCATTTTTGCCGTCTTCGGCGCCACAATCGGAATGGCTGAAGAGTGCATGCTTTTCGTTCCCTTGGGAGTTATGTTGGCAAGGGCTGTGGGCTATGATGCCATCGTTGGTGTGGCAATGATTATGCTGGGAGCTGCAAACGGATTTACTTCCGGAGCGCTCAATCCGTTTACGGTAGGCGTTGCGCAAACGCTGGCAGAACTCCCCATGTTCTCCGGTCTATGGTACAGACTCATAATAATGGTGGTGGTTGTTATTGCGACCGCATTGTATATCATGCGCTACGCAGCAAAGATCAAAGCCAATCCGGAACTCAGTGTTGTCCGGGATTTGGAGATAGCAGAACGGGGCAAAGTTTTGGATCTGGACAATCTTCCGGAACTCACGACCAAACATAAACTCGTGCTGGCTACTCTTGCTGCCGGAATCCTCTCTATTGTATTCGGGGTATTCAACTTCGGTTGGTACATCCAGGAGATCTCTACGGCTTTCCTGATCACGGGAATATTTGCCGGCTTCTTCGGTGGAATGGGCCCGAGCAAAGTAAGTGAACATTTTGTTGCGGGTGCAAAGAGCGTCGTCTTTGGAGCGCTGCTGGTAGGTGTCTCGAAAGCGATCCTACTTGTCATGCAGAATGGTCTTATTTTAGATACCGTAGTTCATGGCCTTGCACAAGTTGTCGGCCGTCTCCCGAGCTCTATTACGGCGGTCGGAATGTACTTCGTACAGTGTCTCATTAACTTCCTGATTCCTTCAGGTAGCGGCCAGGCGGCGGCAACGATGCCTATCATGGTACCCCTTGCAGACGTTACGGGAGTTGAAAGACAGGTTGCCGTTCTTGCTTTCCAGCTTGGAGACGGTTTTTCTAACTCGATCATTCCCTACACGGCCTCATGCATGGGATCCTTGTCAGTGGCAAATGTTCCTTGGGAAAAATGGGCGAAGTGGTTTATCAAGCTTCTGGGCATCTGGTATGCTATCGGCCTGATTTTTATCGTCATCGCACAAGCCATCGGTTATGCGTGATTCTGTCATACGGTTTTGAAGCGAACATATTAAAAAGGTTCCTTCCGGAAGAAGGCAACCCACATATTTTTAAAAGAACAGAGGGGCTGTCGCCATGAATGGCGCAGCCCCTTCTTTTTATTGTGTCGATATTGAGCGGTCTACAACATGAAAGCAAGTGCTCGGTGGATGTCGAAGATATTGTCCGCCTTCAAATGCACAGCCGTCTCGCTGATGAGCTTTGCTCCGGGATAATAAGAAGCTTTGTAGGCATGAGAGTGATTAGAGAACGCGAGCTCGAGCAGGAATGACTGAGGAAGGCTTGGAGGTCTGCCGATCTTTTGTAAAGCTTGCTCAGCTGTCTTTTCAATATCGTCCAGAACATCTTGAGGATGGCGGGTATACGTGGCATTTCCGACTCCGCGCGTCGTGGGGACAGTGTGAATGTCACAAATGAGTTCTTTACTTTCCTCCGTCAGCGCTTTGTCGCCGCTGACAAAAACGACCGGAATCCCGAGTGAAGCGGCATAGAGCGTGTTCAGAAGAAACTCGCTGGCTCGGTTGCCGTTTAGCTTTGTCTCTACGAGTTTTTCCACCGTCATCGTATGGCGAAGAGGGTTGCCGTCGCCGCTGCCGGGGCTGTGGTAGGCTATGAGAAAGACGGCGTCATAACTTTCGTCGAGCCCTTCCATCATCATTGCCGGATGTCCACTCCAGCCTCGAATCAACTCCACTCCTTTTGGAAGTTCGTGAGGGAGAATATTTCTCGCCGTATCGTGTGCATCCCGGACAGTGATCTGCTTCGCTCCCGCCGCTCTGGCTCCATTGATGGCTGCGTTGACTTCATTTACCATCTGCCTGCGGAAAGGTTCGTAGTCGCGGGGTTTTGACGCCTCCGTTTCATCCCAATGATTGATGCCGGCGACGCCCTCCATATCGACGCTGATATATATTTTCATTCTACTCCCATCAGTCCTTTCAAATTGGCGTTTTCGTCGAAAAAGCCTTCGAGCAATCCTTTTTTCGAGGTGAGAAGGGTGGTGACGCCGGGCCCGTGTCCGGAGAGGACGCAGTTGCTGTGGATGATGATGCCGATAGTGGCGGCCCCTTTCAGATACTGGCGCCCGAACGTATTGTCACAGTCCTGAAGAAGCACGAGATCGCCAAAACAGAGCTCATGGAGACCGTGCTCGCTGAGGGCTTGCGCATCTCCTGTCATGATGTCATAGTCGCCGCTGTAGCCGCTGCTTGAGCCCTGTCCCGCCCCCATGAGATGGGCGGGGATGAAGGCCTTGACACCTACTTTGAGTTTTCCGTCCTCTTCTTTTATATTCATCTTTTCAAGCAGTTCAGGGTCGAGATTTTGAACGTGGATGTCGGGGTGGTCGGTTAAGGCCAGTCCCTGTCCTTTTGATTTGATGAGAATCTTGTCTCCCGGGATCATTTTCTCAAGATCTTCTTTCGGAAAGTAACACAAAACGTGCTCAATGCCGCCGTGTTTGCCGGTCACAAAACCCACTGCGTCCTTCGCATCTCCCGACACGACGCGTGCCTGATTTCCAACACACGAAAGAGTGTTGAGGGCCTGACTTTCTCGTGTGTTGTCCGCAAATAGACTGACGCCCGGCTCGATATGATCACCTGCCAGATCCATGCAGTTGTCTCCGATGGCAAAGTTGTAGACGATGCCTCCGAGAGAAGGCATCACTTTCGGGATGCCGTCGTGTGTGATCACATAGGGAGCTAAGAGAGTGGGAGCGTGGATGGTTCCAAGAAGGGAGAGCTCTACCAGATGATTCTTATTCGTTTTCATATTAACTCCTGTCAAAGTAAATGTTTTTTGAGCTGATGGACATCGGCAAAGCGATGGCGGTATGGACTTTTTGTGAAAAAATGCCCAAGCTCTGAGCTGCTTTTGCAGCGGAGAGCATCAGCCGGCTGTCGATACCGTAATCCATCGCGGCTGAAAGAGCGGAGCCCAGGGCGATTCCCAGCTCCATTGCCGTCATGGCACATGGCGCATGATCGGGCTTCAGGCTGCATTCTTTATATCCGCACAATCGACATTGGTCGAGATCTCTTTGCGTGTCCTTGCTTCCGATAAGCAAGATGGCGCCTGTTTTCTCGAGCGCCTGCGCATCTCGTATGTAATAGGGCAGATCGGCGAGAGTTCCTAATCGGACAATTTCGTCGGCAATCTTTTGGACTTCTTTCCCTTCGATGAGGATCATCTCCAAAAGATCGAGGCCTTTAATTTTGGGAGCCGTTCGAGCTCGGCTCATCATGGCATAAGCTGCATTTCTCAGAATCTCCGAAAGAGACTCTTTTTCACGGATCATAGAAACCTCCTATAGAAAGGATGAAGGAAAGATCGAAAAATTGTGGTTCATTTACCATTCAATGGTATAATTATTTAAAGAAGTTTTCAACGTAATGGCAGAAAAAGGGAGGCGACATGGAGTTTTATGGCGTTTCAACAGAAGATATCAAAAGGTATGTTGAAGGAAGCCACCATCGAGCTTTTGAACTCTTCGGCTCGCATCGTCGCGAAGATGAGGTTTGCTTTCTTGTCTATGCACCACATGCCAAATCCGTTCGACTGGCAGGAGACTTCAATGAGTGGAGTGCAGACAGGCATTTGATGCAGAGAGGTCCTTACGGGGTGTATGGGATACAGATTCCACAAATTCAAGACGGCTGTCGCTATAAATACGTCATTGAAAAGGAAGATGGAACGCTTTTGTGGAAGGCGGATCCCTATGCCATTCGCTCGGAAAAACCTCCGCTGAGCGCTTCTATCGTCTGTGAATTGGCGCCTTTTCCGTGGGAAGATGAGACTTTTGTTGCAGAAAGATCACACGGCACGGACAAGCCGATGAGCATCTATGAGGTCTGTCTCTCCTCTTGGAGAAAAGCAGGAGATAATTATTATTCCTTTGATTTCCTGGTCGATGAACTCGTTCCCTATGTAAAAGACAACGGATTTACGCATGTCGAGATCATGCCGATAACCGAGCATCCCTATGACGGAAGTTGGGGATACCAGCAGACGGGCTATTATGCTATAAGCTCGCGTTTTGGCCATCCCGGGGGCTTTCAGCATCTTGTCAACAGNTTTCACAAGGCGGGNATCGGCGTCATTTTAGACTGGGTGCCGGCGCATTATCCTAAAGATGCGCATGGATTGGCCTATTTTGANGGACATGCATTATATGAGCCTGATCACTGGCATGATGCGTACAATACGCAGTGGGACACAATCAATTTTGANTATGGGAAAAANCATGTCAGAAACTTTCTTATCTCAAATCTTCATTTTCTTGCAGAGACGTATCATGTTGACGGATTTCGGGTAGATGCCGTGGCGTATATGATTCACCGCCGCCTGGGAAGAAGTGATTCCGGGTTGAATCCTCATGCGATCGAATTTCTCCAGGAACTCAATATCTCTCTCGGCTCCATCAAAGGAATGCTTCTTTTTGCAGAAGAATCGACGGACTTTGAAGGGGTGACAAGACCGGTTCATGAAGGAGGGTTGGGTTTCCACTATAAATGGAATATGGGCTGGATGAATGACACCCTCAGGTATATGAAACTGGATCCCTTTTTCCGAGGGACGAATCACGATCTGGTGACGTTTCCCATGATGTACGCCTTTTCTGAGCGCTTTCTACTTCCTCTCAGCCACGATGAAGTCGTTCACATGAAGGGGTCGCTGATTGAGAAGATGCCCGGAACGTATGAAGAAAAGTTTGCTCAACTGCGTCTTCTGTATCTCTATCAATACACCCATCCGGGAAAAAAATTGATTTTTATGGGTGGAGAATTTGCGCAGTTTCGCGAGTGGAATGAGTTTGTCAGCCTCGACTGGCATCTCCTCGATTTTCCTGCCCATGATGCGATGCTTCGGTATGTAAAGGAACTCAATCTCCTCTATCGAAATACGCCTCCGCTTTATGAAATCGATACGAGCTGGGAAGGATATCAGTGGGTCGAGGTCGACAACAGGGTACAGAATGTATTTGTTTTCCGGCGGATAGATAAAAAAGGGCGAGAGATTCTGGTCGCTTTGAATTTTTCCCCGATTCTCATTACCGATCACCGCATTCCCGCTCGCGCAAAGACATATGAGGTGATTTTTAACACAGATGAATGGAAATACTCGGGCGGCAATCAAGGAAGTCTTGGCATCGTCAAGCCGCACCGCAGGATTCTGTATATAGATATTGCGCCTTTTAGTGGCATTGTCTTAAAGGAGGTCACATGATTCACTCAAAAGTCGTTGCCATGATCCTTGCAGGCGGTCAGGGATCCCGACTCAAAAACCTCACCCGAAAGACAGCCAAGCCCGCTGTCCATTTCGGAGGAAAATACCGCATTATCGATTTTACTCTAAGCAACTGCGCCAACAGCGGAATTCATTCCGTCGGAATCCTCACGCAGTATCAGCCTCTGGCGCTCAATACGCATATCGGCACCGGTGTGCCGTGGGATCTTGACAGGCGAAGTGGGGGAGTGGAAGTCCTCCCACCGTATATGAGTACGGAAGGCGGTAGGTGGTATGCCGGCACCGCCAATGCGATCTATGAAAACATCGATTTTATCGATCTGCACGACCCGGAATATGTGCTGATTCTTTCCGGAGACCATATCTATAAGATGGATTACCGAGAGATGATCTCTTTCCATCGCTCGACCAACGCGGATGTGACGGTATCGGTGATCGAGGTGCCTTGGGAAGAGGCGTCGCGTTTTGGAATTCTCAATACAAAAGACGACGATGTTATTTATGAGTTCGATGAAAAACCGGCCGAGCCGAAGAATAATTTGGCATCGATGGGCATCTATGTCTTCAACTGGAAACTCCTTCGCCGCTATCTGCGAGAAGATCACAAAAACAAAGACTCCACTCATGACTTCGGTGCTGACATCATTCCCGAGATCCTGCGAAAAGGCCATCGCATGATGGCGTATCGATTCAGAGGATACTGGAAAGATGTCGGAACGGTAGAAAGCTATTGGGAAGCCCATATGGACCTCTTGGATCCGAACAATGAGCTGCGCCTGTATGACGATGATTGGAAGATCTATACAAAGAATCTCGATGCCCCGCCGCATTATATTTCTGCGGAAGGCCATGTTGAAAATTCTCTTTTAAATGAGGGATGTGTGGTATATGGTACGGTGCGCAACTCCATTCTTTCGACGTCTTCAGTGATTGAAAAGGGAGCGGTCGTGGAAGACAGCATCATTCTTCCCTATGCGGTCGTCGGAAAAAATGCGGTATTGAAAAAAACGATCGTCCTCAGCCATCACAAGGTGGCAGAGGGAGAGGCGCTGGGAAGCGACGACACGATAACATTTGCCGGCACCCACGATATGGGCATTTTGTAAGGAGGCAGCTGTGAGCATTAATCTTCAGGGCATTATCAATCTCGGCGAACGAGAAGATTATATTCGCGAACTGACCATGAATCGACCCCTTGCCACCATTCCTTTTGCCGGTCGCTATCGCTTGATCGATTTCACGCTATCTAATATGGTCAATTCAGGAATCGACTCGATTTCGCTGATCGTCAAAAACAAATTTCACTCTCTCAACGACCACATTGGCCCCGGAAAAGACTGGGATCTCGACCGAAAAACAGGTGGACTTCGCATTCTCTATCCGGATATGCAGCCTGACCTGAACCTCATCTCTGTCGGGGATATTCCTGTGGTTCGGAGCAATCTCTCTCATTTTTCATCCATTAAAAAAGACTACATCCTGCTCACTCGCAGCAATTACATCGGAAACATCAATTATCGCCCTGCGTTTGAAGAACATGTTAAAAAAGGAAGTGACATTACCATTCTCACCCGCCACATCCGTAATGGCAGAGCGAGGGTGGAGCTTCTGGGGATGGATATCGTGCAGAAGCGAAACAACTCCTATACGATCGGAAGAAACTTAGGCAATCAGAATGATTTTGATCTCTCCATTGAGATGTTTATCATGAAGAAATCCGTCTTTTTGCGCATCATTCACGATGCCATTGAAGAGGGTGCGGAAGCTTTTCTTAAAAAAGCGATCATCTCCCGCTTAGGAGAGTATAAGGTAAGCACGTATACGATAGAAGACGATATCTTGCCGATACATTCGATTCAACAGTATTACAACGCCTCGCTTGCCATTCTCGATCCTGCATACGCAGAATATCTCTTCTATAAGCACGGCAAGATTTACACAAAGGCCAAGGATGCTCCTTCTACGCTTTATGCTGCGGGCAGTGAAGTCAATCACTCGCTCATAGCAAACGGATGTGTCATTGAAGGCACAGTGGAAAACTCCATCATCTTTCGAGACGTGCATATCGGACGGGGGGCGGTGGTGCGCAACTCTATCGTTTTCCAAGACACCGATATTTCTACCGGCGCCAACCTCAATTACTGCATCGTCGATAAATTCGTTCATGTAGGGAAGGGAAAGGTCCTGATGGGCGACGGTGGCCTGCCATATGTCATCAAAAAAGGAGTGAGTATCCGATGAAAATATACTTTGCTGCCAGCGAAGCGGATCCCTTTGCAAAAAGCGGGGGACTGGGTGATGTCGCAGCGGCTTTGCCGCGCCAGTTAGCAAATATGGGTTATGATGTTCGCGTCGTCTTGCCTATGTACTCGAACATTCCTCATCAGTTGAGAAAAGAATTCATCTACAAGTACAATTTTTATGTGGAAATGCCGAAAGTCCACCAGTATGCCGGCGTTTTTACTTATGAGTATCAGGGTGTTCAGTATTACTTTATTGACAATGAGTATTACTTTGCCCGCAACGGTCTGTATGGATTCTTTGATGACGGCGAGCGCTTTTCGTTTTACAACAGAGCCCTCCTTGATCTGTTGATTCGAGAAGAATTTTACCCCGACATTATTCATCTCAATGATTGGCATACGGGGGCGGCCGCCGCACTGTTTAAAGAGTTCTATGCCCATCAGCCGGGATTTGAGAAGACCCGAACGATATTTACGATCCACAACCTCAAATATCAAGGCATTTTTCCCTACAGTGTTCTCAAGGATTATCTCGGCCTTGGAGATGAATATTTCAGCTATGACAAGATGGAGCACTTCGGGAACATCAATTTCCTAAAGGCGGGTTTAAGTCTGGCCGATTTTGTCACAACGGTTTCACAGACATATGCCTCCGAACTGCAGTATGCCTATTATAGCGAGGGCCTTCACTCCTTGATTTTACACAGAGCCAATGATATTAGAGGAATTGTCAACGGAATAGATGTCGAACACTACAACCCGGCTACGGACCCTGATATTTTTAAAAACTATGACAGTGAGCATATTGAAGGAAAAAAGAAAAACAAGACGGAGTTGCAAAAGCTCCTAGGACTTCATGAAGATCCGGATGTGCCGCTTTTAGGGCTCATCAGTCGATTGACGCCTCAAAAAGGGCTCGATCTTTTGGCGTTTATCTTTGATGAACTGATGGAAGAAAATGTGCAAGTGGTTTTGCTTGGCAGTGGAAAAGAGGAGATTGAAAATCAGTTTCTCGAGTTTTCACATAGATATCGCTCAAAAGCAAGCGCCAACATATTTTTCAGTCCTTCTTTGGCGAAAAAGATATACGCGGCCTCCGATATTTTCCTCATGCCCTCTCGCTTTGAGCCGTGCGGTCTTGGGCAATTGATCGCGATGCGATATGGATCCGTTCCTGTCGTGCGAAAGACAGGGGGATTGGCCGATACGGTCGTCCCATACAATCGATTTACAGGAGAGGGCACAGGTTTTGCGTTCCAGAACTTCAATGCACACGAATTGCTCTTTACAATAAAGGATGCTCTCTACTACTACCACAACGATGTCACAGCGTGGAAGAGCATTATTACGCAGGCGATGGAAGCGGACCACAGCTGGAAATCATCGGCTAAAGAGTATGTCCGACTTTATAAGGAACTGATCGCCAAATGACGTATCCCGAAACGAAACGAAAACTGGGGGCTCTCTATTCTGCGGAAGGGACGACTTTTGTCCTTTGGGCTCCGGCAGCAAAGAGCGTGACTCTGCGCATTTATACAAGCGACGGATACGATGAGTATTCCATGACTCCGGCTGATGACGCCACTTTCAGTATCCATGTCCCGGGAGATCTTGCAGGAAAGTACTATACGTATCTCTTAAAAGGCAGCATGGGAGAGAGAGAAATAGTGGATCCGTATGCAAAGGGCCTGTCTCTCAATTCCACATCTGCCGCCGTCATTGATCCGCAGCGAACGGTGCCGGAGGGGTTTTTGGAGCATTCAAGGCCTGATCTCCCCTATCGAGAAGCCGTCATATATGAAGCGCATGTGAGAGATCTGACGATGGATCCGGAAGCGGGCTATATTTTTCCCGGCAGATTTATCGCTCTGACAGAAGAAAAAGAGGTAGAGGGTGTCTCCATCGGCATCGATCATATGGCGGAGCTGGGCATCACGCACTTGCACCTTCTGCCGATACAGGATTTTTTGTCGGTCGACGAGACGAAGGAAGAGTTTAATTGGGGGTACGATCCGGAGTATTACTTTGCAATTGAAGGAAGCTATACCGTCGACAGAGATGATCCCCATGCCCGTGCAAGAGAGCTGAAAACTCTCGTTCAACATCTCCACAACCGGGGAATCGGACTTGTGATGGATGTCGTATATAATCACACATTTCGTGCGCAAGAGTCTGTCTATGAAGCCATCGCTCCGGGGTATTTTTTTCGCATGGAAAAAGGGGAGTTTTCAAACGGGTCCGGGGTCGGCAACGAGTTTGATACACAAAAGCCCATGGTGCGAAGGCTGATTAAAGAGAGCCTTTTGTATTTTGCGCAAGAATTTCAAGTAGACGGCTTTCGCTTTGATTTGTGGGGACTTATGGATATAGATTTGACCCTGGAATTGGTTCAAGCTCTTCGCCGGATCAATCCGAATATCCTCCTTTACGGAGAGCCTTGGGGAGGGGGACGAACTACTCTGCCGCACGATAAAATGACTCTCAAAGGTACACAAAAAGGCAAGGAGTTTGCCCTTTTTAATGATGATTTCCGTGATGCCCTCAAAGGAAGGAATGATGATCCGTCGAAGGGGTATGTCCAGGAAAATATACAGGGAAGAAACGGCACGCTGACGGGCATTGCAGGGAGCATTGCCTTCAGCCCCCATCTCTACGGATTTACCGAGGAGCCGTGGGAGAGCATCAATTATCACTCGTCCCACGACAATCTCATCCTCTACGACAAACTGAAGTTTTCGACGCGGGAAGACGATGAGATGATAGCAAGGCGAACGAAATTGGTGTTTGCCATCCTCCTGCTGTCTTTCGGCATCCCGTTTTTCCATGCGGGCACGGAGTTTATGCGCACGAAGCAGATGCACAGAAATTCCTATAATCTCCCTGATGAGGTCAACGCCATACGATGGCGGAATAAAATCCGCTGGAAAGAGGTAAATGATTATGTCCGCTCGTTGATTGCCCTTCGGAAAAAGGTAAGCGCCTTCAGCCACTTCTGCGCGGATGATATCCGGGAGCACCTCGTGTTTCTCTATAGTGATTGGATCATTGCTTATACAATCGATCTGTTTGAAGGACCGTATGAGCGAATGCTGATCGCACATAATCCCACCTCACAGAGCCGGGATTTGCGCTATGATACAAGAGGAATGTTACTGCTGGCAGAAGAGGGGCGCTTTTTCCCTCATCCCGTCGAAAAAGTCGTAGATAAGGTTGCACCTGTTTCCAGCGTCGTGCTGGCCAAAATCGGAAAGGAATAATATATGGGACATTATCACATTGAAGCAAAACCGGGCGATATCGCCGAATACGTTCTCCTACCCGGAGATCCGCTCAGAGCAAAGTTTATTGCCGAGACTTTCTTAGAGGATGTCTTTTGCTATAATCAAGTGCGCGGCATGCATGGCTACACCGGCACGTATAAGGGAAGACGCATCTCGGTTCAGGGAAGCGGCATGGGGATGCCTTCGGCCGGCATCTACTACCATGAGCTGATCAATGTATATGGAGCAAAAAAACTGGTGCGCGTAGGAAGTTGCGGAAGCTTGCAGGAGCACGTGAAACTCTATGACGTCATCATAGGAATCAGTGCCGCCAGCAACTCCAAGATGATTGAGCGACGCTTCTTCGGCCACACGTATGCACCGACAGCCGATTTTGAANTGGCNGAAAAAGCGGTAAACNTGGCCAGAGAAATGGGTGTGAGATATCATGTGGGAAGCCTCTTGAGCAGTGATTTCTTCTATGATGAGACGGGAGAAGACGTCTTCCGATTTGCCGAATACGGTGTTCTCGGCGTCGAGATGGAGGCGGCGGAGCTTCTGACGCTTGCTGCAAAGTATAAAGTACAGGCTCTTGCCATCTGCACCGTCTCCGACTCCCTGCTCACCTCTGAAATGACGTCATCGGCAGAGAGGGAAAAGAGTTTTACAAATATGATGGAAATCGCTCTGAATCTATAGACCGATAAGGAATACTCGACAAAAACGATCATATTTGCTCCTCATTCTTCTATACTGAAGAAAAAGGAGGGAATATGAGTCAATTTTCCTGTGAGATTGTAGAACACCTGGGCGTCATCAGCCGCAGTGAGAACGGTTGGACCAAAGAGCTCAATTTTGTCAGCTTTGGAGGTCTGCCCAAGTATGACCTGAGGGAGTGGAGCCCGGATCATAAAAGAATGAGCAAGGGGATCCGGCTGAGTCGGGAAGAACTGGACACATTGGGAGAATATATCTCAAGCGTGAAGTAGAGGAAGCCACTTTTGCAGTGGCTACGCTGTGGCTTGTCGAAATCTTTTCGCAAAGAGATAAAAAACTTGAGATTTTCGTGCCTGCACGGAAGAATAAGCGCAAGGCGGTTTAGCTTAAAGAAGCTAGGCCGCCTTTTTTGCAAAGACAATCAAATCATGGTATAGCTCGAAAATTTACATATGACACGGCTCATCTTATGACCTTCCGAAGCGAAAAGCTTCAGCGGTTTTTTATGGATAGCCATGAGCGATTACAGTTGGCTTCTCAGAGTCAAATCATAACGCTCTTCTCCTACGCCGCCTATGATATGGGGAATGGATGTGTGCAGAAAACTGGCTCGAGAGATGGCGTCGTCCCCGAAGCGTTCGCGAAGCTCGTCGATCGTTCGATCCAGACGACGCTCGGCTTCGGCGCGCTGTGGCCGGAAAATTTCGGGCTGAAAGCAATTCGAATCGCTGAAATCGCTGAGGCGAATTCCGATCTGCCGGATAGGTTCTTTTTTCCAGATTTCCTCAAAGAGCTCGCATGCACATTCGAAGATGTGCATCGTCTGATCGATGCCTGAGGGAAGTTTTCTCTGATGTCCCTGTTTATGAAAGAGGGAACTGCGATAGTGGACATGGATGACACTTGCTAGACGCCCGATGGCGCGCAGGCGGGAGCTGACCATTTCGGATATGGCCAGAAGATAGAGTCTGAGATCGCTCCGTTGATCGATGTCGCGGGGGAGAGTGGTGGAGTTTCCGATTCCTTTGGCATCAAAGGGACTATAGTGTCTAAGATCGGATGACTCGATGCCTCGGGCATAATTGCTCAGAAGTATGCCATGGCTTTTCATGCGTTGGTAGAGGAGTTGCGGATCGGCTTCGGCGATATCTCCTATGGTGTGAATTCCCATGGAGTGAAGCTTCTGTTCGCTTCGAGCTCCGACCATAAAGAGCTTGCGCACCGGAAGAGGCCACATTTTTTTCGGAATTTCTTCAGGAAAAAGGGAGTGGACGCGGTCGGGTTTTTGAAAGTCTGAAGCCATCTTTGCCAAGAGTTTATTCGAACTGACGCCGATGTTGACCGTAAAGCCGAGCTTTTTAGAAATGTTGTCTTTTAGCTGATGCGCGGTGAGGATCGGATCTGCAGCATGGCTCATATCCATAAAGGATTCATCGATGGAAAAAGTCTCCACGCGCGGGCTCCAAGATTCCAATTCCTCTTTTAGAGCGGCAGAACAGCGTCTATAGAGAGAAAAATGCGGCCGGACGATATGCAGAGAAGGACATTTTTTCAGCGCTTCCATGAGGGATTCCCCTGTGCGTACGCCGTAGCGTCCGGCGGGAATGCTCTTGGCAAGGACGATTCCACGGCGGGTGAGAGGGTCGCCTCCTACAGCGGAAGGGACAGTGCGCAGATCGAGCGCATCTCCTTGAAGTAGCCGATACGCTGCTTCCCAGCTTAAGTAGGCGCTGTTGACGTCGACGTGATAGACGATTCGTTTCATATCGGAGACCTCCTATCGACAGTATATAGAACAAATGTTCTTATTGCAAGAAGGTGAAAAATAATAGAGAACAGAGATAGAAAAAGGGTATATTGAGGGAGAAATGAGAAGGAGGAATGATGCTGCGCATACGCCAACTGACAAAAAGATATGGAGACAAGGTAGCTGTAGAAAACGTTGATCTCCATGTGGAGGCGGGAAAGATCACCGCTTTTATCGGACACAACGGGGCCGGGAAGACGACGACCCTCAAGTGTTCCTGTGGAATTTTGGATTTTGATGAAGGAGAAATCGAGATCAACGGCATTTCGATAAAAGAGCGGCCGGTGGAAGCGAAAAAACAACTCGCCTACATACCGGACAATCCAAACCTCTATGAGTATCTATCGGGAATCAAGTATCTTGAATTTATCGCCGATGTCTTCGGAATTGATGAAGAGCTTCGTCGAGAGAGGATTGAGGAGTATTCGCAACTCTTCGGATTGAGGAGTGAATTGGGAAATAAGATCGGGACATATTCTCATGGGATGAAGCAGAAGCTGGCGGTCATCTCCGCGCTGATCCATGCCCCTAAACTGATGATGCTCGATGAGCCGTTTGTGGGCCTCGACCCGGTGGCCACACATCAGCTGAAAGTTCTGATGCGGCAGATGTGCGATCGGGGAAGCGCAATCTTCTTTTCCACTCACATTCTTGAAGTGGCGGAAAAACTCTGTGATCACGTCATCATTATCCGAAATGGAAAGATCGTGGTGGCGGGAACGATGGAAGAAGTCAGAGGAGATACATCTCTTGAAAATGTCTTCTTGGAGTTAGAGGAACAACATGTTTAAATCCCTTTTTTGGATTCAGTGGAAAGGCATATTTGCCGGCAGCACGAGTAAGCAGGGGAAAACCGGAAAGAATACGCAGACCGTGATAGCCGTCATCGCCATTGTCGTCTTCTTCATTTCCTTTTCTATTCCTGCCATAATGTTCTTCCGGACGATGTTTTCCGGTCTTGCCGATCAGGGCCTGGAGTGGGTGTTCTGGGTGATGGTGGGGTTTATGAGTGTCTTTATGGGCGTCTTAAGCTCCGTCTTCTCGACGTATCAGGTTCTTTTTTCCGCAAGAGACAGCGAGCTCCTTCTTTCTCTGCCGATTCCTCCGAAAATGATCCTCGGAGTCAAAGTCCTCACTCTCTATTTTTTAAATCTGATCACTCAACTGGTCTTTCTGTTCTATGCCTCCGTCGGCTTTCTCCGGGGAGGCGGTTCGGCCGGTTCTGTCTTCTTTGCTCTTCTTTGCTTTTTATTCCTTCCGCTTTTTGCACAGACTTTCGGCATATTCCTGGCAGCGTTGATATCATTCATCGCGCGCCATATCCCGTTTAAAAACTTCTTCATCTTCATTATCAGCCTGGCTGGAATGGGGGGATATTATTACTTTGTGATCGTACTTTCGGATCGAATGGGAGAACTCATTCAGGCCGGCATTGTGCTTGCAGAGGCGTTCAGCCGCTGGATTCCTCCCCTATATCTTCTGGGAACGGCTATTCAGTACAGAAGTATCACCGCCTTTTTGCAGTATATTCTCTGGATGGTTCTGCCCCTTGCCATTGTCTTCGGAGTCTTAAGTCTTTTTTTCAGAAAGTTGATGACAAAAAAAGAAGCGACGATTCGAGTCGCTTATAAAGGAAAAGTGGAGAAGAGAAAACCTCTATATATGGCTCTGGTAGAGCGTGAGGTTCGCCGACTTATGAGTCTCCCGATGGTGGTTTTAAATACATGCTTAGGGGCGATAGCCGCGGTATTCTTAGCCGGCGTCATCATCGTGCGAAGAGATCTTTTCCTGACGCTTCTCGCCGAGTTCGGCGAAATCATTGATCCTACGATGATGCATGCGGCAGCAAGTGTGATGCTGATGTTTCTCACGATGGCAAACAGCCTGAGTGCCTCCTCGCTCTCTCTTGAAGGTCAGCAACTCTGGAATCTGAAAAGTCTGCCGATCAAAAGTAAGGACATTCTCCTGAGCAAGGCTCTTTATGCATTCACACTGGCCTACGCGCCGACTCTTCTTGTGGTTGCCGTGTATATGGTGAGCTTCTCCGTTCCTCTTAAGATGCTTCCGCTCTTCCTTTTGCCTCCTGCTTCGGCAGCTGTCTTTTCATCTCTTTTGGGTGTCTGGCTAAATGTCGCTTTCCCCAAACTGGAGTGGTCGAATGAGACGGTGGCCGTGAAACAAGGGATGAGTGTCTTTTTGCACATGATGGTGAGTCTTGCTCTCATGGCAGGATTTGTATTCATCTACCTGAAATATCTCATGAAAAACATGTCACTCGTTTCTTATGCATATGTGCTGTCGGCGGTGTTTTTGTCTTTGAGCGCTTTTTTGTATGTTCTTGTCGTCACAAAGAGTGCAGAAAAGTTTCATCAAATGGACGCTTGAACCAAGCGGGGAGAGGGTATATTCACGTTGAGCCGGGTGGACAGATCAACTCTTCGTCCGGTGAGGAAAGTTGCGACCATTCCCAAAAAGGGGTAGAAAATGAAAAATCGATTGTATCGTTCAAGAACCAACAAAGTGCTGGCGGGGGTCTGTGGTGGACTTGCTGAGTATTTTGATGTCGACCCGAGTGCGGTGCGCATCGTCACGGCGCTTTTGATCGTCCCCGGAGGCCTCTCTTTATGGATCTACATCCTTGCCGCCATCATCATACCAAAGGCGCCTCTGACGTATTCCGGAAGCGATCCGCGCGGAGAATACAACATCGTTGATGAAGAAGGCAATGTCACTCGCGTCTTTCAAGACGAGCCTATTGAAGAAGGAGGCGCAAATTCTCAAGTGCCGCGCAATGCCGCTGTCGTATTCGGACTCATTCTCATCGGCATAGGAGTCATGGTGCTGCTTGACAGATTTCTTCCCTATCTGAGAATTCCTCATTATATTCAACAGGCTTTCTTCCCCGTGCTTTTGATCGCGGGAGGAGCATTTTTGGTCTTTGGTGTGAGCGGAAGACGCAAATAACTTGACAGCCGAGTCTGTGCAGGGATATATTTAAGGTGTATTTCTGTGAGAAAGAGGAGTAGTCTCTGTACCCGCACCACAGCAAGAAGGCGTTGTTGAGAGGCCTTCGTGCGGAGGAGATGAAGGTCGCTTTGGAGAAGTGCGGGAGAATCCCTTATCATTCACCATAAGTGCCGAGAAATCGGAAAAAGGGTGGTACCACGCAGATGACGCGTCCCTATGTAGGGACGCTTTTTTTTATAGGAGTTAACGATGAAAAAAGAAATGGAAAAAACGTACAAGCCTCAAGAGTTTGAGTCTCGTATCTATTCGATGTGGCTCGAAAAGCATGCTTTTGATGCAGAAGTGAATCCGGAGAAGACGCCTTATACGATCGTCCTACCTCCGCCAAACATCACCGGCAGTCTCCATGAAGGGCATGCACTGAACCATACGATGCAAGACATTCTCATTCGATCCAAACGCATGCAGGGGTATGAGGCTCTCTGGCTTCCGGGCACCGATCATGCCTCCATTGCCACAGAGGTCAAGATTTTAGACAAAATCTTTCAAGAGGAAGGCCGTACAAAAGATGATCTGACAAGAGAAGAGTTTTTAGAAAAGGCGTGGGAATGGAAAGAGACGTACGGCGACCATATCTTTTATCAGATGCAAAAACTTGGAAATAGCTGTGATTGGAGGCGCATGCGTTTTACGATGGACGATGTCTGCAATCGAGCGGTGACCGAGTCGTTTGTGCGCTATTACGAGGAAGGATATATTTATCGCGGAGAAAGACTCATCAACTGGTGTCCGGTCTGCGGCACGGCCATCAGCGATGCAGAAGTGGACCATGAAGAGAAACAGGGAAACTTTTATACCATTCGCTATCCGATGAAAGACAGTGATGATGTTCTTCGCATTGCCACGACAAGACCGGAGACGATGCTCGGTGACACGGCGATTGCGGTGCACCCGGAAGATTCGCGCTACACACATCTCATCGGCAAGTTTGCCATCCTGCCTCTTGTCGGCAGAGAGATCCCGATCATTGCCGACAGCTATGTCGACAGAGAGTTGGGTACCGGGGCGCTGAAAGTGACACCCGCCCATGATCCCAATGACTATGAGATCGGGATGCGCCACGATCTGCCCATCATTAATATCTTTGATGAAAGAGCGCAGATCAACGAAGAGGGCGGAGTGTATCAGGGGCTCGATCGCTATGAAGCCAGAAAAAAGATCGTTGAAGATCTAAAAACTCAGGGTTTTTTAGAAGAAATAAAACAACACGACCACAATGTCGGGCACTGTTATCGCTGCCACCGAGAGATCGAGCCGCGCATTTCTCTGCAGTGGTTTGTAGCGATGGATGAGCTTGCCAAGAAGGCAAAGGAGAGTGTGGAAAAGGGCGAGATGAAGTTCGCTCCTGAGCGCTTTGTCAAGATATATAACAACTGGCTCGACAATATCCGCGACTGGAATATTTCCCGCCAGCTCTGGTGGGGGCATCGCATACCCGCTTGGTATTGCGAGGAGTGTGATCACATTACAGTGGCAAGAGAAGAGCCGCTGAAGTGTGCGGGCTGCGGGTCGGAAAAAATCACTCGTGATCCGGACGTGCTCGACACATGGTTTAGCTCCGCACTGTGGCCGCTTTCGACGATGGGCTGGCCCGAGGAGACGGAAACGCTCAAGTATTTCTACCCTACCGATGTCCTTGCAACAGGCTATGACATCATATTCTTCTGGGTGGTGAGAATGATGTTCTCCGGACTTCATTTCTTAGAAGAGAGGCCGTTTCATACGACTCTTATCAACGGCTTGGTGCGCGACGCACAGGGGAGAAAGATTTCCAAGAGTTTGAATAACGGAACGGATCCGATTGAGGTCATCGATGAATATGGAGCTGATGCTCTTCGATTCATGCTCGTCAGCGGAACGGCTTTGGGCAATGACACGCGCTTTAGCATCGATCGGGTGGAGTCTGCCAGAAACTTTGCCAATAAACTGTGGAATGCCTCGCGCTTTGTCTTAGGATATATGAAGGAAGAACTTCCTCCGCTTGGCGAAGTAGAGCTGGATTTGTCGGATCGCTGGATCTTGCATCGCAGTGATCGAGCGATAGAGGAGGTCACCGACTTTCTCGATAAATATGAACTGGGAATGGCTGCCGACCGCATTCAGGAATTTTTGTGGAACGAGTACTGTGACTGGTATATCGAGATGAGCAAGGTCACATTGACCGGTGATGATGAGGAAGCCGGGAAAGGGAAGCTGCGTGTTCTTCTGAGCGTGCTCGAAGATGCTTTGAAACTTTTGCACCCGTTTATGCCGTTTATTACAGAAGAGATATGGGGATATCTGCCTAAGCGAGAAGAGCTTCTTGTCAGAAGTCCGTGGCCGGCGTTAAGAGAGGCGTCGCAAGAAGGTCTTGCGGAGATGAACAAGTTGATGGAGGCCGTCGGAAAAATAAGAAATCTTCGCGCGGAGATGAAGATACCGCATCATAAAAAAGGAAGGATTCTCCTTGAGGGGGAAGATTCTTTGATAGAGGTGTTTCTTGAAAACAAGGAGTACTTCCGAGTTCTCTCTTCCATGGATCAAGTCGACAGACTTCAAGAGATGCCCGATGACACATCCGTCATTCTCCTCGATGGCATCCGGCTGATTCTCCCGCTCTCTGATTTGATTGACTACGAGAAAGAAAAAGCAAGGCTTGAAAAGGAGATCGAAAGACTGATTTCAGAAGTCAAAAGGACCGAGGGGAAATTGGCAAATCAAGGATTTGTCACCAAAGCCCCTGCCGAGCTTGTGAGAAAAGAAGAAGAGAAACTTTCCGGGCTCCAAGAAAGGTTGGAACAGAACTCACAGTTGCTTGCGGAGGTGAAAAAGAAGATAAGATGAATATCAAAGACGTAATCGAATTTTTGGCTCAGAGCTATACCTTGGGAAGAAAATTTCGCCTGGAAAATATTCGCGCTCTCTTAAGAGAGTTGGGCGATCCACAGCGTCGTCTGAAAGTTATTCATGTCGCCGGAACGAACGGCAAAGGTTCCGTATGTGCCGCCCTCTACTATATGATTTTAGAGGCGGGTTACAGTGCAGGTTTTTTCTCTTCTCCTCATCTGTATAGTTATCTCGAGAGATATCGTTATAACGGGAAACAGATTTCGGAGAGTGATTTCTGCGTCATGATGGAGCGAGTCAAAGAGGCTGTCGAAGCAACTGTCGCCAAGGGCAGTGATCATCCGACTGAATTTGAGATCCTTACGGCGCTTGCTTATCTATTTTTTGAGGCTAAAGGGCTGGAGTACGCAGTGATGGAGGTAGGACTTGGAGGAAGGCTCGATGCCACAAATGCTATTGAGGAGCCGATCGCGACAGTGATCACGCCTCTGAGCTTAGAGCATACAGAGTATCTTGGTCATACGATCGAAGAAATTGCCCGGGAAAAGGCGGGAATCATCAAGAATAATGTGCCGATTATCATCGCCCCTCAGCCGGAAGGAGCGATGAGGGTCATTGAACAGATTGCCTCAGAAATGCACGCTCCTCTTATAGTGGCAGACGGAGGAGAGCTTTTAGAAAATACATTTGAGGGCATTCGCCTTCGCCTGCGTGAAAAAGAGTACCATTTTTCGCTTGCGGGAAGCCATCAGCTGACAAATGCCGTCCTTGCGCTTGAAACGATGGAAGTTCTTCGTAAAAACAATTGCATCGATATCGATGAAGAAGAGATCCGAAAAGGTCTAAATAATGTGAAGTGGCCGGGGCGCATAGAGAAGATTAACGACTCACCGCCTGTATATATTGACGGCGCCCACAATCCGGCAGCGGCTCTGGCTCTTCAAGATATGCTCAAGGGAAAAAAGGCGATAGCCGTCCTTGGGATGCTGGCGGAAAAAGATGTGGAGGGTGTGCTTGACATTCTTGTGCCGATGTTTGAGCAAATTATTGTGACGCGTCCGGTGGGAGAGCGAGCCGTTGAGGCGGAGGTAATGGCATCGATGGTGCGCGAGCGCGGCAGAGAGGTGATCGTTGAAAAAGATATCGAAAAGGCGATGAGACGAGCTATGAGTCTGGCGCAAGAAGGGGAGATCATTCTCGCCACCGGCAGTTTCTACTTAATCGGTGAAGTGAGAGAGCTGTTTCATCCTTCGAGGAGAAATATATGATCGCAGCGCAGCGGCTTACAAGTCAAAAAAAACTGGTTCTTGCCAGCTCTTCTCCCAGGAGAAAAGAGATCATGTCGCGAATATTTTCAGAAGTGATCATCGATCCTCCGAAACTTCCGGAAAAAGCGCTGACGGAAGTAGAAAGTCCGGAAGAAGAAGTCCTAGCTTTAGCGAGGGATAAGGCGGAAGAGGTTGCCTTGCGTCATCGTGATGCGCTTGTGATCGGATGCGACACGTGTGTTCGAACGGAGCAGTTTTTGGGAAAGCCTCGCGACAGGGATGAGGCGCGAAGGATGCTTCAAGAGCTGAGTGGCGACCATCATACGGTGATCAGCGCCGTCTGGGTGATCGATACAGCGACCAACGAAAGCCGACATGCCATTGAAAAGACAAAAGTGTTCTTTGACCGCATTTCCGAACAAGAGATGGAAGACCTCCTTGAGAGCGGTGAATATGAGGGAAAGGCCGGAGCGTATGCGATTCAGGGATTGACAGGCCTCTTTGTGCGTGCCATTGAAGGGGACTACAATAATGTCATGGGTCTTCCCATGCGCACACTCTATCGTCTCTTGAAAGAACTCGGCATCTGATTTCCTTATTGGGCAATANGACACCTTTTGCTCTATAAAAACCTGAGTAATGGTAGGGTGGAGCAGAGGTGTTTTTATGATTTTAAAAGATCTTCCGGCAAGCGAGAGGCCGAGGGAAAAACTTTTGCGTGAAGGAGCGTCGTCGCTAAGCAATGTAGAACTGATAGCGCTTCTTTTAGGGAGCGGCTCAAGGGGCGAGTCGGTCCTCATCCTGGCTCAGCGAGTCTTACATCTTTTTCCCGGAGGGCTTCGTGAGTTTCGAAAGATCAGTTCGACGAAACTCATGCAAGTTGCAGGAATAGGTCCTGCAAAATGTGCGGTGCTTCTTGCGGCGGTCGAATTCAGTTCGAGATTGGAAAGAGAAGAGATCCCGACGCCGGAGATGATTCGCTCCCCTCAATCCGTATATACATATTTGCGGCCGAAGATAGCGCATCTTGCAAAAGAAGTATTCGTCGTCCTTTGTCTCAATACCGCCGGCGCTCTCATTCATGAAGAAATCATCTCGATGGGTACGATCAATCAATCCATCGTGCACCCAAGAGAAGTATTTGTCAGCGCTGTTCATCATCAAGCTGCCAGCATTCTCGTTGCGCACAATCATCCGAGCGGAACACTAGAGCCTTCTCGCGATGATTTGGCAGTGACCCGGCGCATTTGTGAGGCGGGAGAGCTCCTGGGGATTCCTCTGACCGACCATCTGATCATTACACAAAGCGACTGTCTCAGCTTTCGAGAAAAAGGGTTGCTGTAATCTCCTCTCCGATGTGCTTCTCTTTTCAATCCGAGCGTTTTCCATTATACTGGGAAAAAGGAGAATGCATGGTCATCGATTTTTATCTGGACAGACTTTTGAGCATAGCGCTGTTTCAGGGAATTCGACAAGATATCCTCCTCAGTGCGTTTTCTTCGAAAGATTATCGTATCGGAATGTATGAAAAAGGAGACATCGTTCATCTTGCGTTAGAGAGAATGGTCTATCTGGACGTGCTCCTTGAAGGCAGCCTTCAGGGGTCGAGACAAATGGAGAAGGGCATCAAAAAGATGAGGAGGTGGAGAGCCGGCTCTCTTCTGGGGGCGGAGCTGCTTTTTGCTGAGCGAGACAATATCCCTTGGGGGATCACCGCGGCAACGGAAGCCGTCGTTCTCCACATGAAAAAGCCTCTTGTTCTTCGCCTATGTGCCTTGAGCGAGGATTTTTTGAAGGGTTTTTTAAAGCTCTGCAGCGAGTCGACCTTTTCTCCCCGCGCTCCGAGAACTCTTTTGCGTGAGCAAATTATGGATTATCTGTTAATGGAGTGCCATCGTCAGGAGAATGAAAGAATCCACTTGGCATTTACAAAAAAGGAATGGGCACGCAGAATGGGCGTTCACTATAGCTCTCTGTTTCGCGAACTCAATGCACTTCGCGAAGAAGGCGTGCTCACCTATGATAAGTCAAGTGTCACGTTGAAAGGAAATAAGTGAAAGATTCCACCCTGAAAAGAATTCAGAAGCCCTCCAGATATATCGGAGGGGAGATCGGCTCGGTTGTAAAAGATCTGAAAAACGTGCAGGTTCACATGGCGTTTGCCTTCCCGGATCTCTACGAGGTGGGAATGAGCCACTTGGGGCTGCATCTGCTATATAGTCTCCTCAATTCCCATGAGGCTTTTTTTTGCGAGCGAGTGTTTGCTCCGGATAAAGATCTGGAAGCCATTATACGCGAAGGAGAAGAAGAGCTTGAAACGCTTGAGACTTCCACGCCGCTTCGCCAACTCGACATCCTCGGATTTACCCTTCAGTATGAGCTGAGCTATACCAATGTCCTCAACATGCTCAGTATGGCGGGGATCCCGATTCGCTCGCATGAGCGTGTAGAGGAGATGCCTCTGGTCATTGCGGGCGGCCCCTGTGCTTTTAATCCGGAGCCTATGGCGCCGTTTTTCGATCTCTTTGTCATAGGTGATGGTGAAGAGACGCTCGTTGAGCTTTTAAATCTCTATGCAAAGAGCAAGAGNAAGGAGAGTTTTCTAAAAAANGCTTGTCGGATCCGAGGGGTGTATGTCCCCGCTTTCTACGAAGAAATTCATGATGGTGGGGTCTTTGGCGGCCATCGCGTGCTGTATGACGGAGCGACGTATCCCGTGCAGAAGGCGATACTGAAGTCCTTGAAGTCGAATGATTATCCTATTGAGCACATCGTGCCGTTTATGGACGTCGTTCACGATCGTGCATTTACGGAGATATTCAGAGGGTGTACGCAGGGTTGTCGCTTCTGCCAGGCGGGAATGATCTATCGCCCGGTCCGAGAAAAGAGTAAGGAACAGATCGTCGAACATGCTCTGCAGCTGATAAATAAAGGCGGATACGAAGAGGTGTCGTTGACGAGTCTTTCGAGTCTTGATCACAGTGAAATTAAAGAGATCGTTGCTGAACTTCACGAAAGGATTCAGGAGAAAAAGATTCGGATGTCCCTGCCTTCTCTGCGCCTGGACTCTTTCAGTCTCGACGTGCTCCGGCTGGTGAGCGGCCCGAAGCGCTCTTCGCTGACATTTGCTCCTGAAGCGGGCACGCAGAGAATGCGCGATGTGATCAACAAAAACGTGGAAGAAGATGATATTTTCTCCAATGCGAGGATTCTGTTTGAAGAAGGATGGAGTCGGCTCAAATTGTATTTTATGCTGGGCCTTCCCACGGAGACATTTGAAGATGTAAGAGGAATCGAGGAGACGGCAAAAAGGCTTCGCGCGCTTTATAAAGAGGTGACAGGAAAAGACAGATTGCAACTGAGCATCAGCACCGCCTACCTGGTTCCCAAGCCCTTTACTCCTTTTCAATGGGTGGCCATGGCGCCAAGACATGTCGTCGAAGAGAGGCAGAAGTATCTGGCGAAAGCGCTTCGAAGCCGACAGTTCAGCTATAGTTATCATGAGGGGGTCGTCTCAAATCTCGAGGCGGTTTTGGCAAGAGGCTCGAGAAAGTTAGCCGATGTCATCGAGACGGCCTTTAGAAAAGGCGCTTCTTTTGACGGCTGGAACACGTATTTTCGTCCGGAAATATGGGAGAAGGCGTTTGAGATTTGCGGTGTCGACATACAGAAAGAACTGGGAGAAAGAGACCTTGATGAACCTCTTCCCTGGGATATTGTCGATTCAGGCGTGAGCAAAGAATATTTGAAAAGAGAATTGCGGCGAGCGCTTGAGGAGAAGACGACGCCGGACTGCCGCAAGGGCTGCCACGGCTGCGGCATCAACACGACGCGTACGGGAGGGGTTTGCTTTGGTATGCCGGATCCGCTTTAGAAAAGACGGGCGCATGAAGTTTCTTTCGCATCTGGAACTTCAAAAGGCCTGGGATCGAGCTCTGCGACGCGAAGGGGTTCCGCTCTTGTTTAGCTCGGGATACAGTCCGCGACCGCTCATGACATTTGCTTTGCCAAGTGCCGTTGGCATCAGAGATCACGCCGGATATATGGATGTTCATGTCGAAGATGGATTCGATGTGATACGCCTGATGGAGCTGACTTCTCTCCCTTGCGGACTTGAGGTGATCGGGGCAAAGACGGTGGAGGAGACGAAGACGTCTCTCATGAGCGTCGTCCACTCTGCGGAATACATTTTGNCCGGAGATATANGAGCGCTGGACCGATTCAAGAGCGATGAGCCTCTTGAGTTTGTACGCATAAATAAAAGAGGAAGACGCCATCAGCGCGATGCCCGTGATTATTTTTTGCATGCGCAATGGACTGAGAATGCCGTTCGTGTGCGCCTTCTTGCCGGAAGCGAGAATTCCATCAGGGTAAACGAGTTTCTTGAGGCCATTACCAAGGACGCAGACGCGCATATCTATTATGATGTCCTTAGAGTTGAAATCTATGACAGGGAGGGACGAAGCCTATGGGAGCTCTGAGTTACAGTACAAATCATTTCCTGCGGCGCATGATCGTAGAAGACGGACGGGTACTCAGTGCTGCGTATTTTGAGAAAGAGGAAGTGGAAAAGGGAATGATTTTTCTCGGAAGAGTCGAGTCTTTTCACGCTCCCCTCAAAGGCTATTTTGTGGATCTTGGTAACGGGGTATCGGGATTGTATCAAAGCAGTGAACAGGTGCTGATTGGAAAGCACTACCTGTTTGAAATCCACACCGCCGGCAGGGGAAGACCCCATCTTCTCTCGCGACGCATCGGTTTTGTCGGCAACTATGTCATCTTTCGCCCGGGTAAAAAAAGCGGATTCAGTAAATATTTGAGCGAGAAGGCAAAGAAACGCCTGTATGCCCTTTCACAAGAAAACGTATATTATCGTAAAGAAGCTGAAACAGCAAATACGATGGATATTCTTGAGGAAATCCGATCCCTAAAGGAAGTGTACGAAGAGGTCGCATCGCTTGAGCGCACGCAGAGAAGAGCTCATCCGGTCTACCGTCCTCCATATCCTCAGGAGACGGATGATCTGCTCTTTATCCTCGAGTATGAAGAAGAGATTCTACGCCTGGCGCAGAAGACAGTCTTTGACGATGAAATGACGTATTATGTTGAGCCGACACAGGTAGGGCTTGTCATCGATGTCAATTCAGGCGGAAGCAAACGATCGGTGCCTGAGCTCAACGACAGAGCCGTTTCCTTCATCAGCGACCTTCTGATTCGCATGAATGCAGGAGGGCTGATCCTGGTCGACCTCATCGGCAACGGGGAACAGAAAAATCCGATGAATCTGAAAAAGAAAGACCCTCGGATCACACATGTTGCCCTGTCTGAAATGGGAATATTGGAGATTACAAGAAAAAGAAACGGCACGAACATGTATGATGTGCCGATACTCGTTTTGCTGGCAGACTATATTCAGCTGCAGATTCAACAGAGAGAAAAAGACGGAGTGGAGATAAAAGGAGTCAGCGTCTCCAAACGCTATGCGGGAATCGAGGAGTATCTCGACATCCCTGTCGAATATTCAGAAGTCTTCGGCTGGTTCCGCTTCCTTTAATAAGTCCAGCACGATTTGACGATCGTCATGGGGAATGTGCTTTCCCGCCTGCTCCAGATAGTCTTTGTTGCCAAGGCCTAAGATCAGGAGGATGTCGCCCTTTTCACGATGCGCCACAGCCCATTCCAGGGCTTTTTTTCTGTCTTCAATGACGATGTATTTTCCTTCTGTTTGGTGCATTCCTTCCAGAATGCCTGAAAGAATGGATTCAAATGTTTCACTTCGGTTATGACCTTCTGTGATAATACTGAGATCGGCATAGCTGCCGGCCGCTCTTCCCATGCCTGTGCGTCTGGCGGTATCGCGGTCGCCAAAGACAGCAAAAAGGCAGATCAGACGGCGCGGTTCGTACTGGCGAAGAGCCTGCAACACGGAGCGCGTACTCAGTTCATTATGGGCAAAGTCTAATATGACGCCGTAATCATCGGTGCGGTATATCCATTCCATGCGCCCCGTAATATGAAGTCGATGGAGAGCGGGCGCCGCTTTGTGAACATCCAGACCGAGCATATCAATAGAAGCAAGGGCGGCCAAAGCGTTGAGAGAGCCGATCTCTCCAAGGGAGTGGACGCAAAATTGCCCCTGAAACACTCCTTCTGTCGTAAACTGCATGCCGAGTTCAGTGCCTATTTTGACTGGGGCGCTTTTTTCCAAAAGATAGTCGGCAAAAGGCTGGCGGCCATAGGTGAAACATTCCTTCAGCCCCTCCTTCAGATCGTGTAAAGCCGGTTCTTCCGACCAGATAAGGGTCTTTTTGCACATGGGAAGAAATGCTTTTTTGCAGGCGTAATACTCTTTATAGCTGTCGTGCTCGAGCGGGCCGACATGATCACCCTCTTCAATATTGAGAAAGAGGCCAAGATCAAACGTCAAGGCGGACACTCGCTCAAATTTCATGGCAAAGGAGGAGACTTCCATGACCACAACATCACATCCCTCTTCTTTCATATCTCGAAGGATGTCAAACAACTCGATCGGGTCGGGTGTCGTGAAGCTGAGGGGAAATGTCTTCCCTTTTGTCCAAGCGCCGTTTGTTCCGATCATGCCCGGCTTTTTTCCGCAGGCTTCCAGCATGGCGTAGATCATATGCGCAACCGTGGTCTTTCCTTTGCTTCCCGTGATTCCTATCAGGGTCATGTCCCGAGCGGGATCTTCAAAGAAGTTCTTGGAAAGAACTCCCAGAGAATGCCGGATGTCAGAAAGGACGATGACAGATGCATCCGGTGGGAGGTTTACTTCTCGCTCGCAAAAGAACACGCGCACGCCTTTCTTATATAAGTCGTCGACAGCCGTGTGGGCATCAAATTGTTTACCTTTGATGCAGATGAAGGCGTCTCCCTGCTTCGCCTTGCGCGAGTCGATGCTCAGGGCACTGATGTTTTGGTTCAAGGGACCCGAGGATGTTTGAATCGGCAGACCCCGTAGGAGTTGTTGTAGATTCATGTGCTCTCCTTTTCTCTTGTTAGGATAGCACAACCAAAGAAAAAGAGATACTTGGAAGAAAAACAATCGGAAGGTTAAAATCTATTGTGCAGAAATGATAAGTTGAACCGGTAAAATATGGGAGATTGTTGCAGCAATAGCCATTATTTGAATCCGGAGATGTTCCCTATCCGGAAGAAAGTGCAGTTATAGGGCAAAAACAGGATAGCAGTTGTACATAATGAAAAATCCGCAGAACTTTTACCTGCGGATTTTTAATGTGAGTAAATCACCTTAAGCGGTGTGAATTATTTTTTTCCCCCAAGCGCATAGAGTACGGTTGCGGTTGTGATAATTCCCTGGAGGAAACACTCAACTTGGATATTTTCATTTGGAGCATGGTTATTTTCATCGGGATTTGCATAGGGAACGGAGATAGCGGGGATCTTTAATATATCTGTCCAGACGGCATTTGGCAGACTGCCTCCTATCACCGGCAATACGATGGGCTCCTTGCCGCCAAATGCTTCCTTGACCGCGTCAATCACCTTGAAGCAGATGGGAAGGCGTGCATCGGTCTTTGAAGGAAGCATGTCCTCTCCTTCTTTATATACGAGCACGTTCCCCTTGATATCTTGATTTTTGATGTGATTTTCAATACATGAGAAAACATGATCAGGATCCTGATTTGCGACCAGTCGGATATCAAACTTGGCAATCGCTTTTGCAGGGATCGTATTCTTGACAAGTCGTGCATCACCACTGCCTAAAGCGTTGATACTGAGTGTGGGTTGAAAGCAGATGCGTTCGTAGAACTCATGTTTATCAAAGGGGATTTCTTTTACTCCGTATACTTCAGCCAGTTCTTGTGTGTCATATGGAATATTTGCAATCAGTTCTTCTTCTAAATCCGTTGCCTTCAAGACATCGTCATAAAATCCGTCTATCGTGATTTTTCCGCGTCCATCGCTCATCGTCTGAAGAAGCCTTACCAATTCCCAGGCGGCGTTGGGGATGACTCCCCCTCTGTTGCCGGAGTGATGGTCCGTTGTCGCGGTCTCTACTTCAATTGCAAAGTTCATCACTCCTCGGTTTCCGAGAACAATAAGCGGAACCCCGGACTCATGTAATGGTCCGTCGGAAATATAAACAAAATCTGCCTGCAGCAATTCTTTGTGTTCTTGAACAAAGGGAGTCAGATACTCGCTACCAAATTCTTCATCTCCCTCCATGATGAATTTTACATGGACCGGAAGCTGGCCGATTATTTCCCGATAAGCCTTGACAGCAATAATGTGTGCCAGGTGCTGTCCTTTGTTATCTCCGGCACCTCTTCCATAGAGTCTTCCTTCGCGCAGTTCTGCCTCAAATGGCGGTGAAATCCATTCTTCCAACGGTTCGGGAGGCTGAACATCATAGTGGCCATAGAACAGTATGGTCGGAGCATTTTCGTTTTCTGAAAGTATTTCCCCATATACGATGGGATTTCCGGCAGTTTCAAAAAGAGTAGTAGGAATTCCGGCGTCTTCCATAACAGAAACTAAGAATTCAGCGCATTGATGTGTTGCCGCAGAATCTGTTGCTACACTTGGGTAACTGACATACTTTTTCAGGAGTTCCAACGAAGAATTTCTGTTTGCTTCGGTATATTGTCTGAGTTTATTGAGCATTTCCCCTCCTTATACTTAATACTTATTCATTTTTTACGTTAAGTTTTGTTATTTTTAGAAAATGAGAAGAGCGTACTTCTGTAAGAGTGTTAAAGCAGACGGTTTGCTCAAAGATATTGATGTGTGGATTTAGGAGACCTACTAATTATTGAATACATTATGGGAAGTATTGAAGTCAAGCTCTTTGAGTCGCACAAACGGACTCTGTCGAAGGTTTATTTGATGTGAGACTTCAAGAATAAACTATTACTCACAAAATGGACGTTTTCGCAAACGAGAGTTTCTTTGTTCAACTGACAAACATAGGTCTATAGATAATATATTTGGCAAAAGCAGCCGATCATTTGACTAGGTGCCGAATGAGAGCTTCCATACGGATAAAAGTATCGAAATTCATGAATAGAACTTCTGCTAACGGATCAAGGCAAATGTCGCTTTAGGGCACTGCGCACACAGGTGTTGCAAGATTATTCCTTGCGGTTTAATTATATTCTCTTGGCAGTAAACAAAAGAAAGGAAGCCTGGAAAAGAAGAGCTATAATAAGGTCGTTATTCATCGTTACCTCTTAAAAGAATGTTGTGATAAATCTCGCCTTATGCCCGGCTTTTTCCGCAGGCTTCCGGCATGCATAGATCATATGCGCAATCGTGGTCTTTCCCTTGCTTCCCGTGATTCCTATCAGGGTCATGTCCCGAGTGGGATCTTCAAAGAAGCTCTTGGAAAGAATTCCCGGAGAGCGCCGAATGTCAGAAAGGACGATGACAGATGCATCCGGTGGGAGGTTTACTCCTCGCTCGCAAAAGAACACGCGCTCGGCTTCTTTATATAGGTCGTCGACAGCCGTGTGGGCATCGAATGGTTTGCCTTTGATGCAGATGAAGGCGTCTCCTAGCTTCGTCTTACGCGAGTCGATGCTCAGGGCACTGATATTTTGATTCATGGGATCCGATGAGGTTTGAATCGGCAGATCCCGGAGGAGTCTTCAGAGTTATTTTTTGCGTCGGCTTAATACAGTTAGATAGAAGGGGAAGTCCTGTTTGGAGTCCAATGTTGATAAAATGATCAGCTAAATAGATAAGCCGCTTATTCTTCTCAGTATGTTCTTCTTGCTGATATAAAAAAGGGCTCAGGAGTTGAATCCTGAGCCAAGTTTTCATTCTAAAACTAACGAGCCATATAGCCGCAGTCTATGACAAGTTTTGTTCCCGTGACAGTTTTGGAAAGATCGCTCGCCAGATAGAGCGCTCCGCCGGCAATGTCAATCGGGTCGGAAATATGAGGTGGCAGCGGGGAAGCGAGTTTGTTTGATTCCCAGAGATCCGGCATGGCATTGAACACTTCTTCCAGCATGGGGGTCATGATACCGCCTGGATGCAAGGAGTTCACCCTGATTTTCTTATCTGCCAGAGCTATAGCGGCGTTTCTTGTCACGCTTGTCAAACCGCCCTTGCTGGCACTGTATGCCGTATCTCCGCCGTCAGCGGGGCCTGAAGCCAAGGCTCCGATAGAAGCGACATTAATGACTGAGCCTCCTCCGACTTTTTCCATTTCTACAGCCACTTCTTGAATGCCTATAATAGCTCCGATGGTGTTAATGTCGTAAGCCAGCTTCAAATCGTCTTCAGTCACTGCTAGGAAGGGTTTATTGATCATTACAGCTGCGTTATTTACCAGGATGTCAATTCGACCAAATTTTTCCAAAGTGGTTTTTATGACATCTTTCCAGGTCTCTCGATTGGCAACGTCGTGATAAAGGGGGATCATATTCTTCTGAAGTGATTCGTCGACCTTTGCAAAAGCGTTTTCTACCTTTGACAATGTACGTCCGGTTCCAACGACTTTTGCCCCCTCTTTAGCAAAAAGCTCCGCAATTGCCGCCCCTAAGCCTTGACCGGCTCCGGTGACGATAGCAACTTTACCATCTAAGCAACCCATTTCTCCTCCTTTAACAATGAAAGCTGTGAGATACTTACGCTTCTTAACATTAGGATGATAATAACATAAATTAAATTTTATGTAAAAACAATTTCGTATTTTATGTTAACTTGTCAGTTTTTCTGTCTTGCAAGAGATGGAATGATGTCTGAAAAAGACCGATGCCGGGTTTCCTCAGCTGGAAAGCACCGGCATCGGTGAGTAGGGTTTTGTCACTACCTTACGGCAAAAGTTGTTTCCTTGTTATTTGCACGGAACAATTCGCACAATTGTGTCCGCAGGCGCGGCAAGATTTTTTCTTGCGGTTAACATATATTCTGAAAGCGGTAAATGCCAGGAAAGCAGCCAACAGCAAGATGGCGACAATCAGATCTTTGCTCATAGTTACTCCTTATAATAATGCGGTGATAAATCCCACCACATGGTTTATCAGACCTCCGATAAAGATGGCATTAAAGGTAGTGAGCGCCAAGATCGCTATAGCTGTTTTGGCATTGAACTCTTCTGCGAGGATCCCCATTACTGATAAGCAGGGAAGATATAGGAGAGAGACGACGGCTCCGACAAACATCTGCAGCGGAAGGAGGTTTAATTCCAGTAGAGGCGCTACGCTCATCTCTCTTCGGATGACTCCCAAGAGAAGGGAAAGTGACGCTTCCTTTGGAAGACCCAGCCAGCCCGATACGATCGGCTCCACCAAAACAGAGACCTTTTCCATGAAGCCTGTCTCTGTCACCAAGGCGGCAAATATGACGGCGATGAGCATGGGGCCTTCCGCTTCGACGACAAATTGTTTCACTCTGACGATGAATTTTCTGGTAAAAGAATTTCTCTCCGGCGGCAGGAGATAGGGGATCTCCATGACCATGGGGGTCACCGTTCCTCGAATCAGCTTGCTTGTCACAATAGATGAGATGACAAACATGGCAATTCCGACAAGGAAGAGAAGCAACAGCATCCAATATGAATAGTCTCCCACAAGTGTGATGAGAGCTCCTATCTGTGATATGCACGGCACGGAGAAGCATAAAGCGGTGGTGACGATCAGCCTCTCCTTTTTTGTGGAAGCGGTTCTTGTCCCTATGATGGCGGGGACTGTACAGCCGAAACCGAGCATAACGTTGATCAGAGAACCTCCTTGGATGCCAATTTTACTCATCAGGCTATCACCCAGCACAGAGATCCTCGGAAGGATTCCCGAGTCTTCTAAAAATGTAAAAACCAGCTGGAAAATAATCACATACGGCATGACGAGAGCAATGATCCACTCAAAGCCTATCCTGAAGACGCCGTATTCTCCGATCAAGACTCCTTTTAGAATATCCGAAATGTTGAGCGGCATGATGATCGATTCAAAGAAAGGCACAATGATCTTATTGACCAGGGGGAGGAGCAAGACGGCCCTCAGGACTTTTCCGAGTCCGACTACGATTCCTATAGTAGCGAATAAAATGAGGGCGGTCAGGAGGACTCCCGGCCAAGGACGCAAAAGCGCATCGCCGAATCTGTCAATTCTGCTTAAATCCTTTTGTGTGTAATCGACGGCGTGACGGCTTATTTCATCGGCTTTATCCCATAGCTCCTGCATAGTTGTCTGCGGATCAACTTTGAGTTGGTTGGGGTTGGGCGTTTTAACAATTTTTGCGAGTTGTCTTTCTACCTCATCAAAACCGGTTCCTTTAACGGCAACCGTTGCAATAACGGGCACTCCGAGAGTGTCTTGCAGATAATCAATGTCAAATTGCCTTCCTTGCCTGATGGCAACATCAACCAAGTTAAGGGCAACTACGACAGGAACGTCTTTTTTGAGTATTTCCAGAAGCAGCTTAATTGAACCTTGAAGGTCGGCCGCATGCATGATAAAGAGTACACATTCAGGATCTTTCTCTAAAAAACTAACCGCAATCTTTTCAGCGTCATTTGTCGCTTCTAAGCTATATGTTCCGGGAACATCGATCAAAATATGTTTTTTATCTCGAATAAAATAATCGCCTTTGGTAAAAGACACCGTTGTTCCGGAATAATTAGCACTATTTACATGGACATTCGTGAGTTTGGAGAAGAAGACGCTCTTTCCGACGTTTGGGGAGCCCATAAGCAGAATAGTCGGGTTCTCTTCGAGCATTTCCTCTACGATGTTGTCTTTTCTGAGCTCTTTTTTCATTTCGACACCTCAGATACTTTTACGGTTTTTGCCATTTCTTTGCCGATCGCGACATTTCTTGTCCCCAACTTTATGTGCGCGGGTCCGCCAAAACCGTATGTATACTCTTTCCGTATGATGGAGCCCGGTATGACGCCTATTGTGGCAAGCAAATCGGAATCGGGAATTTCTTCAATCTTGTATTCTTTTTTATCTTCGACTTCATATAGATTTTTCATCCTGCTCTCCTTTAGTGAAACCTATTTTTTTAAGGGTGAAATGGCCCAGCATGAGTATACTCAATGTAAATACGATGATGATGTCTTCTCTCGAATTGACGCTTCTCATAAAAACAGAATCGATGATGTTCTTTAGTGCCAAGATGGCGGCTGCAACGGTGATAGGAAGGCCTTTAATTTTTCCGTCGTTTGTATCGATCAGGTTGAATCGAGCCAGCCGTATGGCGCCTGCGCAGACATATGTGGAGGCGCATAATAAAATAGGGAAACTGAGACTTGCAATGTGTCGGCTGATGAAGACGACAGCGGGAACGACGCCAAAGCTTGACATATCGACAATCGAGTCAAGTTGCTTTCCGAATTCACTCGTCTCGTTTCTCTTTCGGGCAACATAACCGTCCAAAAAGTCACACAGGGTGGCAAGTAAAATGAAGATAGCTGAATACAAATGCCTATCTTCTACCGGAAGAAGGACAAAGACAACAGCAAGAAAGCCGATGACAAGATTGGTCACTGTAAAGAAGTTGGCTACGGTAAAATAGCTCATAATATTTGCATGTGTTTTATCTCTTTCATTTATTCGACGCATTTTTTCTGTGTTTTAAATAACCTTTCTACAACAAGTACAAATGCGCAGAATGCAAACTCAAACCAAAATGTCACTATTCGGAAGACGACAGAGACACTGACGGCAAAAGAGGAGGCGATGCCTGCCAAAGCAAACAGCGCGATCATGCCCGCTTCAAAAGAACCTATACTGCCGGGCAAGAGTGGAATCATTCCGATCATATATGTGATATAGGTAATGGCCGCTGTCATAAAAGGGTTCATTTCTATGCCGAAGGCTTTAGAAACGATATGGAGTTTTACGGCATAAAATACCCATATAAACAACGCCAAAGCAAATTGTACCACAATCTTGAAGTTGTCTTTTTTAAAGTAATCTAACGCTTCATGGTAGTTATTCAGGAAACGACATATTTTATCTTTGGTCATTTCCTTTACTTTCATTTTATTGACCAGCTTATATAAGAGATTCGGCTTCAAGAAGAGAAACGCCAAGAGGGTGATGATGCTTCCAAACACGATGATCGTCACTGAAATAGAGGCGATGAGCGGACTCTCAGTATCTGTATGAAATATGAGATAGACCAGAGACATGGAGGCGAGCAGGAAAAAAGCGCTGACAGAGACGAGCTTCTGAAGAGCGACAACCAGGATGCTGTCTTCCGACAACATTCCAAATCTATTTCGCAGCTGGTCGTATCGAAAATACTCTCCTCCGACTTTGACGCCGGGGTTGAGTGCGTCTGCTACATTTCCTACCGCATTCATTAAAAAGGCCTGAGTAAAATTAGGCTGAAAACCGGCCATTCCCACCATGGAAGACCATTGGATTGCCAACAAAATCATGGTAAATATTTGCATAAGCATGCCGAGCAACAGATACTTCCTGTCTATCAAAGATAAGTAATATATGATTTCACGGACATCTGTTTGTGCTGCTAAGATAATGAAGCCGATGGCAAGAATCACATAGGCAACAAGCTTGATCCCTTTTTTACGATTTAACATTGTGTTTTTACCATTAACAACGAGTCCGACATGGTATTGTACGTGGTGCTGACATCCGCTTTGACCCAATTGTATTTTTTGAGTTGTCTTTGAGAGATATGGCTGTAGTCGTAGGCTAAAGATTCTTTCGGCATTCTCATGATGATCTTTGTTCCGGGCCTGCAGCAGCTGTTCAGATGATCAAGCACCTCTGCTTTTGGGCTGACCTGGAGAGCTATATGAACAGCATCATATGTAACAGCATCTATCCACAGGCCGTTGCTCCTCATCACTCGGACTTTGTTCTGAAGATCGAACATCTTTACAACTTTCTGTCCGTTATAAACGGCTTGATGATCGATATCTACGACGTCAATCTCAGCTCCGGTTAGAAGCGCAAAGAGCATCGCTGTCCAAGGGACGGAGCCCCCACCTACACAAAGTACTTTGTGGCTCTCGTCAAGATCGGCAAGACAGGCTTCTCTCTCCACAATTTTGTTGTAGTATTTTCCGTAGAGTGTCACAAGCTTTTTAGATGAGCAGATGACTTTCTCTAATAATCTCGTAAAAAAACCTCTCACAAGCGCGATGCCTCCTCTAAGGATTATTAGATACAGTTATGCAGACAAGCAAAGTTAGTCTTGGCTAACCCAAACTATATCATCAGGATACTAAATTATCAATAGTAATGAGGAAAAAAAGAAAAAGTTGTTTAGAGTGTCAATACATTTGTAACAGAAGACAGAGACTCAAGGACAACCTGAACGGGGCTTCGAAAACCTAGAACCTTCTTCGCGGTATGGTTGTAACGCCTATAATGCTTTTCGACTTCTTTCTTCAGCTCTTATTTGTTTTATATTTGTGATAAAATCACTGGTATATTAGTTAGAACGGATTAAAAAGCCCGGACAATACTCAAGCTCAGGGCTGTCCGCTTTACCAAGACAGGTAAGCTCGGTGATGACTGTAATTTTAAGGGAGGAGAAATGGAAAGAGTTTACAATTTTTCAGCGGGGCCGGCAAATCTTCCGCTTGAGGTAATAGAAAAGGCACAAAATGAATTGTCTGATTTTAATGACAGTGGTATGTCGGTAATGGAACTCAGCCATCGCTCCAAAATTTATGAAGACATTCATAATGAAGCAAAGGAAAAGCTCCTGAAGCTCATGAAGCTCGGCGATGACTATGAACTCCTGTTTTTACAAGGCGGAGCGTATACTCAGTTTGTGACTATTCCTATGAACTACTTGGAAGACAAAAGCAGTGCGGCATACATAAATACAGGCTCCTGGACTGCAAAGGCGATTGAAGAGGCGAAATTTTTCGGAAATGTCGAGGTAATAGCCTCGTCCGAGAAGGATCATTTCACGTACATACCTGAAATTCCCGAGATAAACAAAGATTACAAATATCTGTATATATGCACGAATAATACCATTTACGGCACGAGGTATACAAAAGATAAACTGCCGAATTCACCGGTTCCTCTGCTTGCTGATATGTCATCCAACATACTCTCCGAAAACTATGACATGACAAAGTTTGATCTGATATTTGCCGGTGCACAGAAAAACCTCGGCATAAGCGGCGTGACGATTGTCGCAATCAAAAAAGACTTTTTGACAAAATCCGCGGAAAATCTGCCTACAATGTTCGATTATAAAATCCACGCAGAGAAAAATTCTCTTTACAATACTCCACCGACTTTTGCTATATATATTACAGGCCTGATGGCAAAATGGCTCATAAATCAGGGCGGTGTTGAGGAGATAGAAAAAATGAACATCGAAAAGGCAGGTAAATTATATGACTTTTTAGATAACAGCAAAATATTCAAAAATAATATTAAAAAAGAAGACAGATCTCTTATGAATGTAATCTTTTTTACGGGGAATAAAGATTTGGACGCGGCTTTCCTCAAAGGTGCTGAAAAAGAGGGGCTTTTCAATCTCAAGGGGCACAGATCCGTTGGCGGTATGAGAGCGAGTATATACAATGCTATGCCCATGGACGGCGTCGAAAGCCTGATTGATTATATGAAAAAATTTGAAATGGAAAATAAACAGGAGGCATAAGAGGGATAATGAAAAACTATAAAGTTCTGACAATTAATAATATTTCCGAAAAAGGACTTGAGCTCCTCCCGGAGAATTACAGCATCTCAGATAATATCGATGACCCGGACGCTATAATCGTGAGGAGCGCAAAACTGCATGATATGGAATTTTCTCCCAATCTTAAATATATTGGCAGAGCCGGTGCAGGTTATAATAATATCCCCGTAGAGAGATGCAGTGAAAACGGCATACTCGTGTGCAACGCACCGGGTGCAAACGCCAACGCCGTAAGAGAACTGCTCATTGCCTCCATGATACTGTCTTCAAGAAACATAGTGGAAGCACATAAGTGGACCGAGAAACTTTTGGACAGTGAGGATATAACGAAAGATGTCGAAAACGGCAAAAAGCAATTCGTAGGAAATGAGATCAAAGGCAAGACCCTCGGAGTGATAGGGCTAGGAAATATAGGAAAAATTGCAATCGATGCCGGCGCCGCACTCGGTATGAAAGTCATAGGCATAGACCCCTATCTCTCAGTAAGAGATGCCATACACCTAAATAAAGACCTGGAGATTCCCGAGAGCATGGAAGAACTCGTTATGAACAGCGATTTTCTCAGTATTCATGTCCCGCTCACGGATGATACCGAAAATCTTATCGGCAAAGATTTAATATATAAAATGAAAGACGGTATCACTGTTTTCAATCTTGCGAGAAACGGCTTGGTAGATAATAAAGCAATAGCGGAAGCATTGGAAAGCGGGAAAGTAAAAAAATACATAGTGGACTTTCCCGAGAGAGAAACTTTAAATATGAAAAATACCGTCAACCTGCCCCATATCGGTGCGTCCACTTACGAATCCGAAGAAAATGCAGCCGTAATGGTCGTCAATGAATTAATGGATTTTATGGAAAACGGAAACATCAAAAACTCGGTCAATTTTCCCGATTGCGACCTCGGAGTTTGCTATTCGGCGCAGAGAATTACTGTAATGCACAGAAATATACCGAGGATGCTTCAAAGAATTCTGAATATACTGGCTGAAAACGAGAAACTCAATGTAGCAAATCTTTTCAACAAAAACAAAGGTGATTGGGCATACACTATGATAGACCTCGATAGCGAGATTTGTCAGGAGACTATAAATAAAATCAAAAACATAGAATCCGTAACGAGAGTAAGAGCATTATGAGGTAGGAAAATGGCAATAATTAAAGGATTTAAAGCTATAAGGCCGAAGAGTGAATATGCGGAAATAATCGCTTCCCTCCCTTACGATGTCTTCAGTGACGACGAGGCAAGGAAAATAGTAAAAGAAAATCCCCTGTCTTTTTTGGCTGTGGATTTACCTGCTTCCGTCATAGCTGAAGATGCCGACCCGTATTCCGATGCGGCATACTTTAAGATTAAAGATATCTATGATGATTTTAGAAATAATTATTTCATGCAAGAAGACGAAGACAGCTTGTATATTTACCAAATCAGCACAGGGAATATAACACAAACAGGCCTCGTATGCTTGGCAGCGGTGGATGATTATCTTAACGAAGTCATTAAAACGCATGAAAAAACGAGGATAGTCAAAGAAAACGACAGAACAAGACATATTAAGACCTTACAAGCCCATACGGGTCCTATCTTCCTTGTCTATAGGGATGATGACACAATAGAAAATATTATGACAAAAAATATGTCCTCTTTACCTGTCTATTCGTTTGAGAAAAAAGATAAGTCCATCCATAAAGTATGGAAAATAACGGATAAGGTTGATATCGAAAAAATTATAAACCAATTTAAAAATGTTCCGAATCTCTATGTCGCGGACGGGCATCACAGAAGTGCTGCCGCTGTCAGATATGCATTGGAGAGGAGAAAAGAAAATCCATCTTACAACAAAAACGAAGAATTTAATTATTTTCTCTCAGATCGGAANANTCTACCCCATGAGTAAGGTAAACATTATGGATTATAACAGGGTAGTAAAAGACTTAAACGGCTTGACGGATAAGCAATTTCTAAAGAAAATTGAAAAGTATTTCACGGTAGAGGAAAAAGAAAAGCAGGTAAGACCGCAAGAAAAAGCTACGTTTGGCCTGTTTTTGAGTAATAAGTGGTATCTTCTGACGGTTGAGGATAAGACATTTGACAAAAATGACCCCGTGGCTTCTCTCGATGTATCTATACTACAAAAACTTATTTTGGAACCCGTACTGGGTATCGAGGATATAAGAAACGACAAGAGAATAGACTTTGTAGGCGGAGTGAGGGGGCTAGGTGAATTGGAAAAAAGGGTAAGTGAAGATATGAAGCTTGCATTTTCAATGTGTCCTACGAGTATAGAAGAAATGATAAGCGTAGCGGACCGGGATAAAACGATGCCACCCAAATCCACATGGTTTGAACCCAAACCGCTGTCCGGTCTGTTCATACATGAATTTTAAAAAAATAGAGTTTTTATATTAAAATAAGTTAAAAAACCACACAAGAAATCAAAATGACCCCAAACTTGTTTCAATGAGCAGAAGCGGCCTTTG
>JGI24710J26742_10000323_pt1 | contig 44159 bp, 37 predicted proteins | sample BioPla2DNA2_FD_26742 | JGI IMG/M metagenome (IMG submission 26742)
AACATAATGTTAATAATTGCTTTATATTATAATCGGTGTTAATATTATTATTGCTACGTTTAAACTTATGAGGTTTGGGAAGATTTATATTTAGTGTAATTTCCAATGTGTAATAATAAAGAAAGAAGGAAGCAACATGGTTGTCAAAGTATATGATAATGCCGCTGAATATTTAATAGATAATGAAGAAGCACTTTTAGAACAGGAGGCAGTAAGCCAACTGGTACTATATGATGCATATAAATCCAGACAAAGCCCTGAGGAGATTCGGGGATTATTCGGCGTGGTTATAGATTACGAACATACCATATTGCATTTTAGCAATTTGCCTTCTCAGAATCTGTCAATTTATATACAGGATTACAGTAAGGATATACGCTCGGCTGTCAGGCTACTGGCCGACTATATGCTGGAAAATCATATTGCACCTAAAGGAATATATGGGAAATATGAGGTATGTGAGGCCTTTATCGAGCAGTATAAGAGAGGAACCGAATGTGAATTTGCAGAGAGAATGGCAATGAATATCATGGAAATTAGGCAGGTCAATGACATTAAGCCTGTTGTCGGCCTGACGAGACTTGCAATACCAAATGAAGTTAAACAGATAACCGAATGGATGGTTCAGTTTCAGATTGAGGCATTGGCTAAGGAAATAGATTATGAATCCGCATTGGTAACCAGCAGCAAATTGATTAATAACAATAAGCTATATGTGTATGAAGATGCTCAAAACACTGTGGTATCCATGGCAGCAGCTACAAGGAAACTTCCTCATGGTATAGCAATCAGCTATGTATATACGCCGGAGGAATATAGAGGAATGGGTTACGCGGCTGCAAATATATATTATATCAGCAAAAAATACCTGGCGGAAGGTAATGAATTCTGTACTCTGTTCGTCGATAAAGAGAATCTGCTTTCAGNAAGAGCATATGAAAAGGTTGGATTTAAAGTNCTGGATGATATTTATGAATATAAGTTACTTCAGGCATAAGCAAATAAAAAGGGATGTTTTAAACATCCCTATCGTTTCTCTCCTCTAAAGCATAATCCGATTGCCCCCGGTCCTGAATGAGAACCAATACTGGGACTTACATAATTTATAAGAATCTTCTTATGGGGTAATGCCTCTTTAACCATGTTGGCAAGATAGTCTGCATCCTCCGGTGCGTCTCCATGGGCTATACAGACNATATCATGGTCATCCTTAAATTTTCCCATGCTTTCTATCATATCATTACAAATAATTGACAGAGATTTCTTTCTGCCTCTGGCATTATTAAGAGGCACAAGATGTCCATCTTCATCTATACGCAGAATGGGCTTAATTCCCATCATCGTACCGATAAATGCAGTGGTTTTGGAGATTCTGCCGCCCCTTTGCAGATGGTTAAGATCGTCTACTGTAAATCTAACGCATATTTCCTGTTTATGCTCCTCAAGCCAGGAGGCTATTTCATCTATTGTTTTACCTTCTTCTTTCATCTGAACAGCCATCATTACAAACATGCCTTCACCCATGGAGGCATTAAGAGTATCTATGACAATAATCTTAGCACCGGGGTTTTCCTCGCACAGCTCACGGGCGCCTGCCATTACATTATTGCAACCCCCGCTTAATGCTGAAGAAAAGCTGATATGAAGAATATCAAGACCTTGATTTAAATAATTTTGAAAGGTCTCCCTGATTACCTCGGGATTACTTGCCATAGTGGTAGGCATATGACCTTCTCTCATCTTATCATAGAATTCCTTTGGTGTGAGATTTATTTCATCCCCATATGTTATACCTTCCAGGTCATAGTAATGAGGAATGATACCAATATTCTTCTCTTTTATGTAATCTTCAAGCAGGTCGGAATTTGAATCAGCAGTAATAACAAAATCTTTCATCCTAAAACCTCCTTCTCCTATATACATACTTATTCTACTAGAGAAACCGCGAATAGGCAATAATTATTTATACTTTATTTAGGATATGTTTATAAATAGTTTATTATTGTATTATATAAGAGCGGCGATTCACAATAGCAATTGGAATCGCCGTGATTTTATCTGGTATATCTTTTTTCGAAGTAGGACAGTATTTTATATAGGCCGGTAGCAACAATACATAGGATAACAACACTCATAATTACCCAGTCGAGCCTAAATACCTGGCTTCCATAGATAATCAGATATCCCAGCCCAGCCTTGGCGGCTAAAAATTCTCCGATTATGACACCTACAAGGGATAATCCAATATTAACCTTCATCAGGCTAATCATAGATGGAATGTTAGATGGAAGGACTACCTTAAACAGTACATCTTTTTTCTTTCCTCCCAGTGTGTAAATCAATTTAATCTTATCTTCCTCAACTGCTTTAAAATCAGAGTATAGAGTAATAATGGATCCGAATAACGCAACCGATACGGCGGCAACGATTATGGTCTTCATATTTGCACCCAGCCATACAATGAACACCGGAGCGAGAGCCGATTTTGGAAGGCTGTTTAAGACTATGAGATAAGGCTCCAGAACCTTAGATAAGCTATCGTTCCACCATAGGAGCGTCGCTATAATTAGTCCTACTATATTAACCAGGGCGAAGCTGACCAGGGTCTCTAACAGTGTGATACCGATATGATAAAACAACTGACCGTCAATCGTCATATGAGCAATTGTTTTCATAACCCGAAGGGGACTTGAAAATATAAAGGGATCCACAATACCAATATGTGTACTGATTTCCCAGAAAGCTATAAATCCAATTAATAAAAGGTATTGATATATTCGAATTTTACGTTTTAGTAAAAGATGCTTCCTGACATAGGCTTTCTGAGCAGCTGAAATGTTTAAGCTTTCGCTTGAAACCTTTCTATTTTTCCTGCTCATTATGATTTAACTCCTTCCATATAGCATTAAAGTAATCCTTGAACTCCGGAGCGCTTCTGGCTGCAAACGGTGTTCTATCCGATATGGAAAGCTTGATGTCGAAGGTCCGCTTTACGGTTCCCGGTCTTTCGGATAGGACTATGACCCGGTCTGACATACTTATGGCCTCAGATATATCGTGCGTAATCAATATGGCTGTTTTCTTCTCCTGATGAATAATGCTCCATATATCATCTGCCACCTCGAGTCTTGTTTGGTAATCGAGGGCAGAAAAGGGTTCATCAAGAAGTAAAATATCCGGTTCCAGCAAAAGGGTGCGTATTAAAGCTGCCCTTTGTCTCATTCCACCGGATAGTTCTGAGGGGTATGAGTTTTTAAATGTAATCAGGCCATAGGTATTCAGCAGTTCGTTAATCTGTACATAGCTGTTCTCGGACAGTTTATGCTGAATTTCCATTCCTAGGGTTACATTTCTCAAGGTGTCACGCCAGTCCAGCAGATGGTCCTTCTGAAGCATATATCCGATATTTTTACCGGAAGATTTGATGTCCTTATCGTTTATATATATGGAACCGCTGCTTGGTGTAAGCAAGCCGGCGATCAGAGAAAGCAGAGTAGATTTGCCACAGCCACTTGGTCCGACGATCCCTAAGAATTCGCCGTCATTAACATGAAAAGAAACATCCAGTAACGCCGGTGTTTCTCCATCCAGACTATGGTAGGTATAACTAATATGATCTATACGAAGTAATTCGCTCATATCGTACCTCCCTGTTTGCTTATACATTATTATATGAAGCCATTAATGTTAGGTTACTTAACAATAGGCAATGTATGTTGACTTTGTAATATGCAAATTATATAATGATTTTAACTAATTTAGGATGGAAATTTAGACATGTAAATGGTTATTTTCTATGGGTTTTACATAGTATAGATAATTAGGATGGGAGGATTGATAGTGTGGAAAAGAAAACACCTCTTTATGATTGCCATATACAGGCAGAGGGGAAAATAGTATCGTTTGCAGGATATCTGCTCCCGGTACAGTATAAAACAGGGGTCATAGCAGAGCATATGGCGGTCAGGAAATCCGCCGGTATCTTTGATGTGTCTCATATGGGCGAGATTATTATTAAAGGAAACGATGCCTTAGACAATATACAGATGCTTGTAACCAATGATTGCAGTAAGATGACGGACGGACAGGTTAGATACAGTCCAATGTGTTATGAGGACGGTGGAGTGGTCGATGATTTACTCGTCTATAGGGTTAATGTAAACGAGTATATGATAGTAGTTAACGCATCTAACCGCCATAAGGATGTGGAATGGATGAAGTCTCATTTATTTGGTGATGCAGAGCTAACGGATATTTCTGATGAGACCGCGCTTATTGCTCTTCAGGGACCAATGTCATTGTCTATTCTCGGTAAACTTACGGACGAAGCTCATCTGCCCGTAAAATATTATACATTCAAAGAAGATGTGAATGTGTCGGGAATAAGCTGTATGATATCAAGGACCGGTTATACCGGCGAGGACGGCTATGAGATATGCTGTAAGAACGAGGATGCGGTAAGACTTTGGGAGCTTCTTTTGGATGCAGGCAAAGAATATGGTTTAATACCATGCGGCCTCGGAGCCAGAGATACACTTCGTCTGGAAGCCGGAATGCCTCTCTATGGTCATGAGATGGATGAGAATATAACTCCCGTAGAGGCGGGACTTGGCTTTGCGGTGAAGCTCAATAAGGATGACTTTATCGGTAAGCAGGGTATCATTGACAGAGGAACCCCTATAAAGACCCGTGTGGGACTTAAGATAACGGGCAGGGGAATTGCGAGAGAGAATTGTACGGTATATTGTTATGATAAGGAAATCGGAAGAACAACCTCGGGTACACATGCTCCGTATTTGGGATATCCCATAGCAATGGCTCTATTAGATATTGATACGGCACATATTGGAACGAAGCTGGAGGTAGATGTCAGAGGAAGAAGAATCGAGGCTGAGATAGTGACGTTACCGTTCTATATGAAATAGATCATATTTTATATTTATATATAACATATACAACGTATACAACGAGGAGGTTATATTATGAGTAATGAGTTCTTGTTTACACAATCCCATGAATGGGTACAGTTTTTGGACGATACAACAGCAAGGATAGGTATTTCCGATTATGCACAGAGTGAGCTGGGCGACTTGGTTTTTATTAGTCTTCCCGAAGAGGGTGACGAGGTTGTCGTAGGGGAATCATTCGCGGATGTGGAATCCGTAAAGGCGGTTTCCAATGTATATAGTCCTGTAACAGGCACTATTAAGGCGATAAATGAGGATCTTCTTGATCAGCCGGAGCTTGTCAATTCAGATGCCATGGATTCTTGGTTTATAGAAGTGGAGAATATCACGGATAAAGCCGCATTATTGACAGAGGAGGAGTATAAGAAGCTTATAGAAGAGTAAATATCATCCGGATTAGGAGGTTAGCATATGGGTACCTATGTTCCAAATACTAAGGAAGAACAGCATAGGATGCTTAAGGCTATCGGGCTTAACTCTATGGATGAGCTTTTTGATGTCATACCTGATGAAGTAAAGCTTAATGGCCCCTTAGATATTCCCAAGGGCATGTCTGAGATGGAAGTGTCCATGAAAATGAGAGAAATTGCAGATAAGAATAAGGTTTTTAAATCTGTATTTAGAGGCTGTGGTGCATATCGCCATTATATACCTGCTATTGTAAAACAGGTTGTCTCTAAGGAGGAGTTTATTACGGCATATACACCTTATCAGGCTGAAATAAGCCAAGGGATTTTACAGTCAATCTTCGAATTCCAGACCATGATATGTGAGCTGACAGGAATGCAGGTGTCAAATGCTTCGGTTTATGACGGTGCCACTGCGGCTGCGGAAGCCGTCATCATGAGTAAGGAGAGAAAAAGAAAAAAGGCACTGATATCAGCATCTGTAAATCCTATGATTATTGAAACCATAGGCACATATATTACAGGTACCGATATGGATATGGATATAATTCCGGTTAAGGATGGATTGACGGATTTAGAGAGTCTTAAGGATATGCTGGATGAAGACACGGCATGTGTACTGATCCAACAACCGAATTTCTACGGGCTTTTGGAGGACGGTGACGGTATCGGTGGCATATTGTCCGGGTCGGATATTAAATATATCATGAGCTGTAATCCCATTTCTTTAGGAGTTTTAAAGGCACCTGCCGAATACGGTGTGGACATAGCGGTCGGGGAAGGGCAACCCCTCGGTATTGGGCTGTCATTCGGTGGGCCATATCTTGGATTTATGGCAACCACTGATAAGCTTATGAGAAGACTTCCCGGAAGAATCGTAGGAGAAACCAAGGATTCGCAGGGTCGACGCGCNTNTGTCCTTACATTGCAGGCCAGAGAGCAGCATATACGCCGTGAGAAGGCTTCCAGTAATATCTGCTCCAATCAGGCACTTTGTGCAATGACAGCGGCGGTTTATCTGGCTGCCGTGGGTAGAAATGGCTTAAANCAGGTAGCCTCTCTTTCCATGTCAAAGGCTCACTATCTGGCAGAGCGTCTGTGCGAGATTGAAGGATTCGATATGGTCTATAAGGGTGAATTCTTTAATGAGTTTGTTACCACGGCAGGTACGGATGTGGATAAGCTGCTTGGAACACTGGAGGAGCATGGAATATTGGGAGGATATCCGTTAAACGACAAACATATTCTTTGGTGTGCCACAGAGCTGAATACCAAGAATGAAATAGATGCCATGATAGAGATTCTTAAAATGGAGGTTAATTAATGAAGCTGATTTTTGAGAAGGGAAATACGAATCGCGGATTAACTTTAATGCCTGAATGTGATGTTCCGGTGGTTAATGTAAGCGCAGGCTTTGAAAGAAAGAGGGAGCTTAATCTTCCCCATGTCTCTGAAACGGAAATCAGCAGACATTATACCGAGCTTACAAAGCGCACCTTCGGAGTGAATAACGGTTTTTATCCCCTTGGATCCTGCACCATGAAATATAACCCTAAGATAAATGATGAGATAGCCAGACTTCCTGGATTTTCTGATGTTCATCCGTTGCAGCCTGAACACACCGTTCAGGGCTGTCTTGAGGTATATTATTTAGCGGATAAATACCTTAGCAAAATCACAGGTATGGATCATATGGATTTTCAGCCGGCAGCAGGTGCTCATGGGGAATTTACAGGATTGAAGCTTATCTGGGCATATCACATGGACAGGAATGATACCAAGAGAGATAAGATAATAGTTCCTGATTCTGCCCATGGTACTAATCCGGCCAGTGCCGCCATGGCAGGCTTTACTGTAATCAATGTGCCTTCGACCGAGGAAGGCTTCGTAGATACAGACGCCCTCAGAGAGGTAGTCGGNGAGGATACCGCAGGCTTTATGCTGACCAATCCCAATACAATTGGGTTATTTGAGGAGAATATACTCGAGATAACCAGCATTATACATGAAGCCGGTGGCTTGAATTACTATGACGGTGCCAATCTAAATGCCATTATGGGAGTGGCAAGACCGGGTGATATGGGATTCGATGTGGTTCATCTGAATCTTCATAAGACATTTTCGACACCTCACGGTGGAGGTGGTCCGGGAAGCGGCCCTGTAGGCTGTAAGGAATTTTTGGCTAAATATCTTCCGACTCCCAGAATTGTATGTAGGGACAATATATATACCTTTGAGGATAAGAGCGAGAAGAGTATAGGGCGTGTCAAGGACTTCTATGGTAATTTCCTGGTAGTCGTACGGGCACTAACCTATATAATGACCTTGGGAAGAGAAGGACTAAAGGATGCATCTGAAAATGCGGTTTTAAATGCCAATTACATGATGCATAATCTAAAGGATACCTTTACAATTCCCTTTGGTAAAGGACGCTGTATGCATGAATTTGTAATTTCACTGGAGAAGCTTAAAAAGGATAAATCAGTATCAGCACTGGATTTTGCAAAAACATTACTGGATTATGATATTCATCCCCCCACAATGTATTTTCCGCTTATCGTTCATGAAGCACTGATGGTTGAACCTACGGAAACTGAGACTAAGGAAACCCTAGACAGGGCTATTGAAATATTTAAGGAAGTTCATAACAAGGCCTATGAGGAGCCCGAACTGCTCCATGCCAGTCCTACGACCAAACCAATCGGTCGTCCGGACGAGGTAATGGCCGCAAGAAATCCTATCTTACGAGCAAACNCTTAATAGTATTGTACCTGACACCATATTTAGGAAGAGTGATGAGTATTAACCGTTTGAAATATTATATTACCAATGAGACGAACCCATATATGAACCTGGCTGTGGAGGAGTATCTTCTACATAACGTAACCAATGATGAGTGCATAATGTATCTGTGGCAGAATGAGAAGACCGTCGTTATCGGCCGAAACCAAAATCCCTGGAAGGAATGTAGGATTAAGGAGTTAAACGAAGCCGGTGGAAGGCTTGTAAGACGCCTGTCCGGCGGTGGAGCAGTCTATCATGATATGGGTAATCTGAATTTTACATTCCTATTGACTAAGGATAACTATAACGTCGATAAGCAGCTGGAGATAATTATCAAGGCTATTAATGATCTGGGCATTCCTGCCGTCAAATCGGGTAGAAATGATATTGCCGTGGAGGGCAGAAAATTCTCGGGTAATGCTTTTTATTCTGTTGGGAATCAATGCTATCATCACGGAACCGTTCTGGTGGACGCAGATATTTCAAGCCTGTCAAAATACCTGAATGTCTCCAAAACAAAACTTAAATCCAAGGGAGTATCCTCTGTTGTATCCAGAGTAGCAAACCTAATGGAATTCAGACAGGATATTACTGTTGAAATGCTAAAGGACAGGCTTATTACTGCTTTTGGTGAAGCCTATAATCTTGAGCCTACAAAGATGGATATGGCCTTGTTGCCCCATGAGAAAATAAAGCATATATCGGAGAAATTTTCGTCCTGGGACTGGAACTATGGGAGGAAGATAGAGTTTAGTGACAGCTTTGAAGGAAGATTTGACTGGGGTGATATTGAACTGCAGCTTATAGTGGAGGGCGGTATCATAAAGGATTGCAGGGCATATTCGGATTCGCTCGATACTGAGCTGTTCGGGGAGCTGCCTAAGTATCTTAAGAGAAGCATTTTTACAGCCGAGGCTATGGAAGAAGCCTTAAGAAACATTAAGACAAAAAATTATAAGAAGCAGATTATAGAGGATATCGTGTCGTTAATTCATGAGGGATTCTAATATTTTAATAATTACCTAATAAATGACAACGGCTTGGAGGATGATTGCATGAAGGACAGCTATGATATAGTTATTATCGGCTCGGGCCCGGGAGGCTATGTGGCAGCCATAAAGGCTGCAAAGTTGGGTAAAAGAACCGCAGTTATTGAAAAAGGAGATATTGGAGGCACCTGCCTTAACCGTGGATGTATACCCACGAAGACATTGATGCACAGCACCCGTTTTCTCACGGAGATTAAGCTCATGGAGGAAGCCGGTTTATCATTTACGGGACTGAATCTCGATTATAATAAGCTGATGGTTAGAAAGAATGAGGTTGTCTCNAGGATTCGTAAAGGAATTGAAGGGCTTTTTAAGGCAAACGGGGTTACCGTATACCAAGGAGAGGCTAAGATTATATCGAAGAATAAAGTAAGGATTACATCCGATGACAATGTAAGTGATATCGAAGCCGAAAATATTCTGATTGCCACAGGCTCTGTGCCTGTCATTCCCCCTATCCCCGGTTCGGATTTAGAGGATGTGGTGACCAGTGATGATTTACTGGACGGTGATAATCGGCTCTATCGTAAGCTCTTAATTATCGGCGGCGGTGTCATCGGTGTGGAAATGGCAACGATTTATAAGGAACTTGGCTGCGAAGTAGAGATTATTGAAGCCATGGACAGAATTCTGTCCGGTATGGATAAAGAGATTTCCCAGAGTATTACCATGGGGCTGAAAAGGAAAGGGATTATTGTTCATACGGGAGCTAAGGTAACAAGGATTTATGAGGATAGCTCCAATGGGCTGATGTGTGAATATATTGAGAAGGACAATGTGAAAGTAACAAACGCCGAGGGTATATTATTGTCAGTAGGAAGACGTTCTAATACGGAAGGATTATTCGGAGAGGATATTTCTCCGAAGATGGATGGTTCCTGTATTAAAGTAGATTCTAATTTCGAGACGAGTGTTCCGGGCATATATGCCATAGGAGATGTTATTCGTGGCAAACAACTTGCCCATGCGGCCTCAGCCCAGGGTATAGCAGCCGTGGAAATAATCTGCGGTCACATACCATCCATTGATTTGGATGTAATACCGTCCTGTATATATACTGTACCTGAGGTTGCATCCGTGGGCATGGATGAAGCAGAGGCTAAGGTTATGGGATATGATATTAAGGTCGGCAAATATCCTATGCTTGGTAACAGCAAAACCCTGTTGTCCATGGGTGAGAGGGGCTTTATCAAGATAATATGCGAGGCGAAGTCAGGAATGCTCCTTGGGGCTCAACTTCTATGTGACAGAGCTACCGATATGATTGGTGAACTGGCTCTGGCAATATCAAAAAAGCTTACTTATAAGGATTTAGGTTCAATAATAAGACCTCATCCTACCTACGAGGAGGCAATCACCGAGGCTGCAGAAGACATTGAAAACATGGCAATCCATATAATGCCCAAAAGACAAATATAGACCTAACATAGATTCGAGTTAAACCGGGGAGATTACAGATTCTTATAATAAAATACCGCTATCTGAGTTCGGTCCCTTAGGTTTAGCTTATCTAAGATACTGCTTATATTATTGCGGACGGTACCCTCACTTAGGAAAAGCTCCTCTGAGATTTCCTTATTAGAGAGGCCGTCTGCGATTTTCTTTATAATATCGTATTCTCTCTCCGAAATACCAAAACTCTCATAATTGCTGAAATTCTCAGACCTACCCATAAGATTTGGTAATTTGACTATGATTTCATTTCCATAAACATTCTGTCCCATATATACAGCCTTAATGGCAGGAATGATGCATTCATAGTTTTGCTTTAACATATAGCCCTTTGCTCCGATATTAAGGGCTTTTATAATATATTCATCATCCAAAAATGTGGTCAAATAAAGGATTTTGGCATCCTCATATTCCTTCAGAATGGTTTCTCCTGCCTCCAGTCCGGTCATATTCTCCATGCGAATATCCATTAAAAGCACATCAGGTCTTAGGCTTTTATACATCTCGATAGCCTCAAGGCCGGAGTTCCCTGTTCCCACCACTTCTATTTCATGGTCTGCCGACAAAATAATCTTTAAAGACGAACAGACCAGCTTATCATCGTCAACCAGTAAAACCCTCATGTCAATTCTCCTTTCTTATTTATCGGTACCCATTTCGGTACCAGGTACCGTACCTGGTACCGTACCTGGTACCGAAATGGGTACCGAAATGGTACCGAATTAAGGTATCGGAATAGTAATAAATATTCTGAAGCCATCCTCCGTAGAGATATTCAGGTTACCTTTGAAGCTTTTAACTCTGTCTGCTATGTTGCGAAGACCCATCTCTTCTCTGTATTCATATGATTCCAGGTGTTGGCGGATATGGGATTTCTTCTGCTCGCTAATGGTTCCGTTATCACTTATGATTAGCTGATAAAGGGCCGGATGCTCTCTTATGATGACATGTGCCCGGGTAGCGTTAGAGTGCTTCATGATATTTGCCAGTGCTTCCTTTGTAATGGCTATAAAGCAATATCTTAAGGCAATGGGAAGAGGCTTCGCCACATCATATTCAAAATCTATCTTACAGAATGTAAATTCTTTTATCATCTGTTCGATCTGGCTATATAAATCTACGGATTCGTCATGCATATTATGGATGCTGTTGCGGATGTCATCCATACCCTGGGAAAGGGAATTTTTCAGATTGGATAGCTCATCATGGATGATCTTTTCTTTTGTGATGGTAAGTAAAGCACCAACCTGCAGAATCGCTCTGGAGAGAAGATGACCGATATTATCATGTATTTCTCTGGATATTCGATTACGTTCATTTAGGGTGGCCAGATTGATTTCATAGTCCTGATTTTTTAATATACTTTGATTTTTATCCTCCAAAAGCTGAGAATAGGATGAAGAAGCATCCCTTAGTTCATTATAATCTGTCAGTAGGCTATTAAGCTTATCTGTCTTAATCTTTAGTAAAATGGCTCCGAGCATGATAAGCATTGTAAATACAAAGTATGTAAGGTCATATTGCCTTATATTTACAATGAACAATAGAATTACAGCCAATGAAAAGGCCTGATATTTTCTACTTATTATATCGTATAGAAGAACCGGCAAAAGAATTATATAGCCGGGGATAAAATAACACATAGCAGCATATACCATACACCCGTACAATGAGATCCTATCGTTCTCGAAGTAATAGGAAAGGCAGCTTAACAGAATGGTAATTATGGCGGGTATTACGGCATATAGGCTATAATCGTGCAGAATATATATTACCATCGCAGATATGAACAGTAGTATTTTATCGAATAACTCGTACATATTGCACTCCTTAGAATTTAGTTCTGACATAATTTGTTACATGTATATTTTCAGTATTACATGAGATGTTTTTATTGTCAATCAGTGAAATACAACAGGATTTGTATTGAGCGGACGGTAGTATATGAATCCCATATATAATGACATTTGTCATGGGAATAAGTGACGCAATTCACTACACAGAACTTTTTAATTTAGGTATAGTGGTATTAATAAAAAATGTATCTAATGACGCAAAATATATATTTAGGAGGCAAACAAAAATGATAGTTAAGGTTGATGGACTCGTAAAGAGATACGGAAAGCTTGTAGCTTTGGACTATTTGAGTTTCGATGTTAAAGAAGGTGAGATATTCGGACTTCTGGGACCTAACGGCTCAGGAAAAACGACAGCGATTAACTGTATTCTATCGCTGTTGAAATATGATAAGGGCAATATTGAGATATTCGGAAAACCGATGGGCCCCGATAGATACGACATCAAGCGTGATATAGGTATAATCATGCAGAACGTGGCTGTATTTGATGAACTGACCGTATATGAAAATATATATTATTTCTGTAGTCTGTATATAAAGGATAAGAGTAGGATAAAGGAGCTTACCGAGGAAGCTATAAGATTTGTTTCCTTAGAGGATTATACCAAGTTCTATCCTAAAAAGCTTAGCGGAGGTTTACTGAGAAGATTAAATATTGCCTGCGGTATCGCCCATAAGCCAAAGCTGATTATTCTGGATGAACCCACGGTGGCGGTCGATCCTCAAAGCAGAAATAAAATCCTCGAGGGGATTAAACAGCTTAATGAACAGGGTGCCACCATTATATATACTTCTCATTATATGGAGGAGGTAGAGCAAATCTGTAACAACATAGCGATTATTGACAAAGGAAAGGTTGTTGCTCAGGGTACTAAGGAAGAGCTAAAGGCTATGATTTCTATTAGCGAGAAGATAACCATTGAGACCTATCAGATTACAGAAGAACAGCTTATGACAATCAGGGATATGCCTAATGTCATATCAGTTACATATGATGACAACCAACTGGAGATTAAGTCCGGAAAGGGTAAAAACAATCTGTTGCAGGTACTTCATTACATGGAGAATAATAACATAGGTTTCGGTAAGGTGTTTACGCAGTTACCTACATTAAATGACGTGTTCCTTGAGATTACCGGTAAGGAGTTAAGGGATTAGAAAGGTGGTAAAGTTATGGCATTTCAATTATATAAAACCAGGCTTAAATGCCTGTTTCGAAATAAGGAGAACATTTTCTGGAGCTATGTATTTCCCATGGCTTTGGTTACTCTGTTTTATTTTGCCTTTAATAATTTGTTCTCATCAAGCGATATAAAGACTATAAATATTGCATATGTGCATTCCCAGACTGAGCANNCCCAGACTGAGCAAGCCCAGACTGAGCATGCTCAAACTATGCAGGATAATCAAATTGAAAACAACATGGATGCTTTAAAAAATGTACTTAAATCAGCTAAGATGTCTAACGGACTTCCGTTGTTTAATGTAAACTATACTGATATCGATGAAGCCGGTAGAGCGCTTGAGAAGGATGAAATCTCGGCATATATCGTTGGTGGCGTTAGCCCCAGCGTATATGTAAAAAAGAACGGATTATATCAAACAATCGTTAAATCCTTTATGGACAGCTATAACAGAGGGGCTTATACGGTTCAGTCAATACTTCAAAAGAATCCTGATGCGTTAAATCAAGGATTGCTTGATGACATTATTGATACTAAGAGCTTTACAACTGAGGTGAAGAAGGATGTAGAGCCGAATGTAGTGCTGACATACTATTACGCATTACTGGCAATGTGTTGCTTAATGGCTGCCAATTGGGGGTTGGATGAGGTGATAAATATTCAGGGAAACCGTACGAATCGAGGCGCCAGAATAAGTGTATCACCGGTTCATAAAGTGAAGTTGCTTCTTATAAATATGTTGGCAGGATTTACCGGCCATGCCGGCAGCATCGCTCTTGTGCTAATCTATATGATAAAGGGATTAGGTATAGATTTTGGTAATCATTTACCCCATCTTATACTGGCATGCGTTATTGGTTCAATAATAGGACAATTTATAGGTGCCGTTGTCGGAGTCTGGGTAAACAAAAGCTATGGGATACAGAGTGCTATAACCACATCAGTCGTAATGATCGGTTCCTTCCTGTCAGGTATGATGTATGTGGACATGAAGCATCTTATAGCAAAAAATGCTCCTATACTTTCATATATCAATCCGGTTAATCTTGTGTCTGATTCCTTTTATAGCCTATATTATTATGATGACTTTAGTCGATTTTACTTGAATATTATAATTCTCGTCATTATGTCGGTCGTCTTGGGTGTTATATCCTATCTTGGATTAAGGAGGAAAACCTATGCCAGTATTTAAAACATATTTTAAAATTATGAAGAAGCAATTAACGGGTCTTATTCTGTATGGAATTATGTTTATAACAATTACCCTAATGGTTACTTTTTTCATAATCAGAGATAGCAGTAAAGAATTTGCCGTAAGCAGGGTTCCNATACTCCTTATTAATAATGACGGGGACAATGAGTTTATCGAAGCNTTTACATCCTATCTTGATGGCTATGTGAAATTCATGGATGTGGAAGATAGTGATGATGCCAGAAGGGATGCATTATTCTATCATGAGGTTAATTATATTCTGACTATTCCCGANGGCTTTACCGTTAGGTTCCTCAGCGGGGAGGAAGNCAGGCTGATTAAGGAAATTCTGCCTGATAAGATGGCTGCCGTACAGTCTGTCGACAGTGCAATCGACAATTATTTAAATATGGCAAGGGTTTATATAAAATATAACCCGGGCTTTGATGTAGCCGAGCTTACCGAATTCCTGAAAAACAATCCCGTATCTGAAACCGAGGTTATTATAGAATCGAAAAAGAAAGATACCNTGGATGCTGCTGAATTTAACTCATATTATTTTAATTATTTGGGATATATAATGATAGTGTGCTTTGTTCTGGGTGTCAGTACGGTTATGATGTCATTTCATGGATTGGATATAAGAAGAAGGCAGTTTGCATCTCCTGTATCATCCAGAGGATTTAATCTACAGCTGATACTGGCTAACCTGATGTTCGTTTTGGTATATCTCGTTATATTTAATGTAGTCGGATACCTGGTTAATCCGTTTCGCAGGATTGACTTCAGTCTGATATTGAACTGGATAAATACCTTTGTTTATGCTTTGGTTATACTCTGTATCAGCTTCTTCATAGGTATCACTGTTAAAGGGAAGAATGCCGTACAGGCTTTGTCAACGGCTCTGTCATTGGGAATGGCATTTCTAAGCGGAATGTTTGTACCGCAGCAGTTTCTTGGCTCGGCAGTCTTAAGAGTGGCAAGCTTCTTACCTTCTTATTGGTATGTAAGAGCAAATGACACAATAGGAAGTTTAACAGAATACAATATCAGGAATCTGACTCCCGTTCTACAGTATATGGCGATTCAAATCGGATTTGCCGCTGTATTTCTGGCTTTTGTNCTGGTGGTAGCCAAGAGAAAGAGACAGGTCGCAACATAATAAACAGAACAATAGTTCGATTTTTTATTGACTTAANCCTNCCGATTTGCTATAATGAAACAGAACAGATGTTTGCAAACCGGGAGGGTTATTATGATTATACAGGAAGGCATGACAATCCAAAGGAAATTAGAGATATTATCCGATGCGGCAAAATATGATGTGGCATGTACCTCCAGCGGTGTGGACCGTAAGGGGACCGGCACCGGGATGGGTAACAGTCTTGCCTGTGGAATTTGTCATTCCTTTTCCGNAGACGGAAGATGTATTTCACTACTTAAGATTCTGTTTACAAATGAATGTATATTTGACTGTAAATACTGTATTAACCGCTCCTCTAATGATGTGGTCAGGGCTTCATTTACTCCCACTGAGGTCTGTGAGCTTACCATGGAATTTTATCGGAGAAACTATATCGAAGGGTTATTTTTAAGCTCCGGAATCATGGTAAGTCCAAATTATACGATGGAGCTTATTTTTGATGCATTGAGAATGCTTAGGGATGAGTACCAGTTTAACGGATATATTCACTGTAAGACCATTCCCGGTACTGATCCGGCTTTGGTTGAGGCAATAGGCTGGTATGCAGACAGGATGAGTGTTAACCTTGAGCTTCCCACGGCCAGCAGTCTGAAACAGCTGGCACCTCATAAGAACAGGAAAAATATACTTAAGCCAATGCGTCAAATTCAACTAAGAAGGGAGAGTAACAGAGAGTATCTGGGCATATATGGTGGAATGAAATACCCCAATGAAATAATCAATGATACCGTCTATAACAAGGCATTCGGTAATTTCAATAACAGACTCAACAGACTACCTAAGTTATGTGATACGAAGAAGGATAATGATATAAATAATCTTATTACTTCCACTTCTGATATTACGCCTTACGTTAAGCCCCCGGTTACAAGAAGCAGATACGTTCCCGCAGGTCAGAGTACACAGTTGATTATCGGCGCTACAGACGAGAGTGATTACCACATTATGTCGGTATCCGAAGCATTATATGACGGTTTCGATTTGAAACGTGTATTTTACTCGGCTTTTATGAATGTTAATAACGACAGCAGTCTGCCATCCACACAAAATGGCCCGCCTCTTCTTCGGGAACACCGATTGTATCAGGCAGATTGGTTACTGAGGTTTTACGGATTCAGAATAAATGAGCTCTTAAGTGAGAGGACACCCAACTTCAATGTTTTGCTTGATCCTAAATGTGATTGGGCTCTTAGGAATCTGGATAAATTTCCTGTGGAGGTAAATAAGGCTGACTATTACACTCTGCTTAGGGTTCCGGGAATCGGAGTGAACTCTGCCCGAAGAATAATAACAGCACGAAAGAGTGCCACTCTTGATTTTAAGGACCTTAAGACATTGGGTATAGTCCTAAAGAGGGCGGTGTATTTTATTACCTGTAAAGGTAGNATGATGTATCCTATTAAGCTNAATGAGGATTTTATCACCAGAGAGCTGTTATCCGTTAAGGATAAGCTTCCCTTTGGCATAGAGAGNGATATTACCTATAAGCAGTTGTCNTTNTTTGATGATGTCAGTTTTCATCCCGATGAAGAAGTCAAGGGCATGTTATTAGGAGGGGTGCAATGAATAATTTGAAAATATTTCAATGTGAAAACAGCATAGACGGTATATTTTCTGCAATTTACCAGGCTTGGAGTTCCGGTTATGGGCATGCTAATATAAGGATTGAAGAACAGAGTGAGAATGATAACTATACTAATATTACATTATTCTCAGATTATATTATTGTCAAAACAGACTTTGAACAGGCAATGAAGGTATCTCAATCAATCAAATCAAAAATTTCATTAGAAGCCTATGAAATGGTATGTAGGGTCGCCTTATCGAATTATCAGTCAAAAGGGGATCTTATATATCGGTTCCTTATTCTGGGGTTTCATGTCGGAAGCAAGGTGGTGGGATACTTAAGCAATGAAGTGGTAAATCGGGTATTTAAGCTGAACCGCTATGTCAATGGTGAAGCCCATCATATAATGGGGTTTTTGCGTTTNTCGGAGCAGGAGAATGGAATTTTGACGTCCGTAATACATCCTAAGAACAACATACTAACTTTAATCACTCCTCATTTTGCCGACAGACTCCCTATGGAAAGATTTGTTATTATTGACGGAAACAGGAATATATGCTCCCTTCATTTACCGGGAAGACCATGGGTTCTTGCAGAGGTTCCTAATATCAAATCGACATATCATGAGACAATAATGGACGATAACAATGATGAATATGAAGAGTTATGGAGGGTGTTTTTCGATAATATTGCCATTAAGGAGCGAATAAATCCGGGACTTCAGAGAAACAATCTTCCTATACGATTTAGACGAGATATGACGGAATTTATTCCTCGGGAAAATATTCAAATTTTATAAATTATATTTTTAACAGATTAATACAGGCTATGTGATAACAATGTATGATGTGAATATGTATAAATCATTTTATGCGTGGGATACTAAGCGAGTAAAAAGAAATTATTAAAAATTTAGGAGGAGTATCCATGAAAAAGAGATTAAGCATATTCATTGCCTTATGCTGTGTTATTATGATTACATTATCAGCATGTGCTGCAGATGACGGAAAGAAAAATAATGCCGACAAAAATAATAATACAACGAATAATAATACAGACATGAATGATAACACAACCGATGGAACAAATAACAATGGCACTACAGGAGGAAACAACGGTACTACCGGTGATACGACGGGCGGAACGAACGGTGTTAATAACGGAGGAACCAATAACAACGGTACCGGTAACGGCACGAGCAACGGGACAAATGGTGGCAACACGGGAGGAACCAACGGGAACCAATAACTAAAAGAATTCCGCAATACAATACAAAATCCTTTCGGTTATCCTATTCCGAAAGGATTTTATTTTGTGTTTTTAGGAGCACAGCTCTTACAAATACCTGTAATCTGTATCTGATGGTCTTTAATTATAAAGCCTTCTTTCTCAATATAATCTTCTATCTCTTTTAATGGACAAGAGGGTAAGTTATATATTTTTTTGCAGCCGTCACAAAGTATAAAGTGTTTATGCTCATCATCGCCCTTATAAAAGTAAAAAATTTCATTGTCTTTAAAATGGTATTTTTCAATAAGGTTCTGCTCAAGCAAAAGGTCTATATTTCTATATATAGTAGATTTTGCAATCCGTGGAAGCTCAAGGATAATTTTATTGTATAGCTCGTTAATCGATAACGGACGCTCGGATTCCTTTAATATAGATATTATAAGCTGCTTTTGCTTTGTGCTCCTTACCTTCATATACTCTCCCTCATTTACTGTTTCCGGTACCGACAGTATACATCTTTTTATTGACTGATTCAAGACCGATGTTATTTCGGGTATTTCGGTTAAGTATTTTTTCATATAATAGTCCGGTTAAGAACCATGCAGGAGCATAATCAAAGCGTATTACTCCTTTAATGTTATATTTTGCCTTACTGTAGTCCCAAGGACACGCTCTGTATTTCTTAAGAATGACACCGGTAATGTATTCTGTAAGATAGATTAATATCGCATATACACCTCCTCTTAGTAGAGCGTTCCTTTTTTCTAATCTAGAGCAAATCGGTGTTAGGCAGGCGGCCAATCCGTATATAGGAAACATCCATATCGAAGTACGACAGGAGAGGGTTCTGTCATTTTTGCTCCAATTTTTTATAGAGGCCAAACCTGTCCAAAAGCATTCAAGGCACCATCCGCATAGACCGCAGGTTATAAAGTTTTTCAGGAAAGTCTTCTTCATAAGGCTATTATTTGCATAACTGATTTTTACTATGCTTTGATTACCGTATAATTTACCAAAACTCAGAAATACTATTTACATAAGTAATAATAAAATTCGAGTATGGCTTATTGAGTATAAATGTGACAGGAGGTGAAGGGTTGGCAAAGGCTGGAATGAGAAGACCGGATCCAAGAGAGCCCCATGGTACGGAGGGACATCAAAAAAATGAATATTCCTAAGAATATTGTTGAGCCGGTTCCTGAAATACAGGGTAAGGCAAAGTCCGGTAAAAAGAAGGCAAATCCCATCCGAGAATAACAAATATGAATCANAANAATAATNTAATTACANTTGAAGAAATATCAAGTCATCTGATGAATGATGAGCNTCCCTCTGATTATTTCAACAGCTTAAGTGAAGAAGTGATTTCACAGTATCCCTTAAGTATGCTAAACAAGCTAAAGAAAGTAGAGCAATCCGCCAAATATCATCCGGAGGGAAATGTATGGAATCATACAATGATGGTATTGGATGAAGCTGCTCTGGTCAGGGAGCAAACCAATGATGATAGAGTATTCATGTGGGCGGCGCTGCTTCATGATATCGGAAAGCCTGATACCACAAGGAACAGGAAAGGAAGGATAACATCATATAATCACGATGCCGTAGGAGCTAAGCTGTGCTCAAAATTTCTTGAATTTTATACTGATGATGAGGTATTTATTAATAAAGTTGCCATGATGGTAAAATATCATATGCATATGCTATATGTGCTGAAAAATCTTCCTTTCGGAAACCGAATTAAAATGATAAGTGATACGGATATTCATGACCTGGCTCTTTTGTGTAGATGTGACCGTCTGGGTAGGATTGGGGCCGATAAAGAGGAAGAAACGAATAATTATTATGAATTTTTGAAACGGTGTCAGGTACCGCTATAAGTGTGAATAAACTTAGTTTGTTCACACTTTTCTGTATATTGCAGGCACTAAAAAATATGCTGGCTTTTTTAACACATCTATCATATAATAAAAACCGTATAATTATTTACTGGGAAACACCCGATATAATATCTGGAATGTAAAAGAGGTTTGAAAAATGACGGAGAACCATAAGTATATTATTACAAGAAAAGAAGCGCTGGCCGATTCGATTTATTTAATGGATATTAAAGCTCCAAGGGTGGCATCGCATTGCTATCCGGGGCAGTTTATCATACTTATTGCAGACGAAAAGGGTGAGCGTATACCCTTAACAATCTGTGATTATGACCGGGATATAGGTACTGTTACCATAGTGTTTCAGGCTTTGGGCAGTTCAACTAAATTATTGGCCGAATATGAGGTCGGAGATGCGGTACGGGATTTTACCGGTCCGCTCGGACAGAAATCCGAACTGGTGAGCATGCCAAGTGATGAGCTGGCAAAGAAGAAGGTTCTTTTTGTTGCCGGTGGTGTGGGAGCGGCTCCCGTATATCCACAGATAAAATGGATGAACCAAGATGGTTATAAGGCCGACTGCATCATAGGGGCAAGAAGCAGGGAGTTCGTCATACTCGAAGATAAAATCAGGCAATTCGCCGACAATGTATATATATCAACAGATGACGGTTCCTATGGCATCAAAGGAAATGTCAATGATGCCATCAAATATCTGATCAAAGAACAGGGTATTCATTATGATATAATAGTAGCAATAGGTCCTATGATAATGATGAAGTATGTTTGTATACTTACAAAGGAGCTTGGTATAAAAACCATAGTAAGCATGAACCCAATAATGGTAGACGGAACAGGTATGTGTGGTGCATGCAGACTTACCATAGGTGGAGAGATTAAATTTGCCTGTGTCGACGGTCCGGAATTTGACGGACATCTGGTGAATTTTGATGAAGCAATGAACCGGCTTTCTATGTATAAAACAGAGGAAGGCAAAAGACAGCTACGGGCCCATGAGGGTGACACCCATCATCATAAGGGCTGCGAATGTCACAAAAATAGCTAATTACTAGGAGGAAAGTATAGTTTGGACGTTTTAAAGAAGGTTCCTGTAAATGAACAGGACCCGACGGTTAGGATAAATAATTTTGAGGAGGTATGTCTGGGTTATACAATAGATGAAGCAGTTGCAGAGGCAGCCCGCTGTATTCAATGTAAGAACCCAAAATGTGTTAAGGGATGTCCCGTATCGATAGATATACCCGGCTTTATTAAAGAAATTGTAAATAGAGATATTGNGGGAGCCTATAAGGTTATTAATAAATATTCTGCNCTACCTGCCATATGCGGAAGGGTATGTCCTCAGGAAACACAGTGTGAGCAGGTTTGCATCCGCGGAATAAAAGGTGATCCGGTTTCGATTGGAAAACTGGAGCGTTTTGCTGCCGATTGGGCAAGGGAGAGTAATATAAAGCCGAAGCCCCCGGAGAAGAAGAACGGAAGAAAGGTTGCTGTCATAGGTTCCGGCCCGGCCGGGCTGACCTGTGCTAAGGAAATGGCGGAGTTGGGCTATGATGTAACNATATTTGAAGCTCTTCATGAGCCAGGGGGAGTTCTGGTGTATGGAATACCTGAGTTTAGACTTCCCAAGGAATCAGTTGTAAGGCCTGAAATCGATAATTTAAGAGCACTGGGAGTAAGGATTGAAACTAATGTTATCGTCGGTAAATCCGTAACTATAGATGAGCTGATGGACGTGGAGGGCTTTGAGGCTGTATTTATTGGCACAGGTGCAGGATTACCAAAATTCATGGGTATACCCGGAGAGAATGCCAATGGAGTATTTTCAGCCAATGAATATCTCACAAGAAGCAATCTGATGAAGGCATTTGATGAAAGCTATGACACTCCAATCATCACGGGAAAGAAAGTTGCTGTTGTTGGCGGAGGCAACGTGGCTATGGACGCCGCAAGGACGGCGTTAAGACTTGGAGCTGACGTAACGATTGTATATAGAAGAAGTGAAGCAGAGCTTCCGGCAAGGATTGAAGAGGTTCACCATGCCAAGGAGGAGGGAATACACTTCCGGTTATTAACCAATCCTAAGGAAATCCTAGTCGATGACAAGGGATGGGTTAAGGGAATGCGCTGTATTAAAATGAAGCTTCAGGATCCGGATGAATCCGGCAGAAGAAGGCCTGTAGAAATTGAGGGCTCGGAATTCGTATTGGAGCTGGATACTGTAATAATGGCGCTTGGAACGAGTCCCAACCCTCTTATATCATCTACAACAAAGGGGCTTAAGACCGATAAATATGGCTGTATCGTTGCAGATGAGGTCACAGGCGTAACATCCAGAGAAGGGATATTTGCCGGTGGGGATGCTGTAACAGGTTCTGCTACGGTAATATTGGCTATGGGTGCCGGTAAAGCAGCTGCCAAAGCGATGAATCAATACTTATTATCAAAGGCTTCAAGATGAGTGGAGGGCATATGCGCGAATTACTAAAGAATCAGTCAATCATATTAATAATAGTATTAATGGCTATTCTGATACTATTATTACTGGTATTCGTATTTTATCGGTTAGGCAAGCTTAGGCGGATACTCGATGAAACCAACAGGGAATATATGTTGATAAGTAAGGAATACAAGGATTTGGAATCCGCTTATAAAGGAGCGATATCTTCTTATAATGAGCTTAATGCCCGTTATGAGGAGCTACATAAAAACAGAGAGAGTATCAGGAAGCTTGCTTATACAGACTATTTGACTGAGTTACCTAATCGAATTGCATTTATTGAAATGCTTGACAGTATCATGCTAACCCTTCGAACCGATGAGATTATAGGGATAATGGATATTGATCTGGATAATTTTAAAAATATTAATGATACCCTTGGGCATTCCTATGGCGATGAATTATTAATAGATGTTACTCATAGATTAAAGCAGGTTCTCGGTGAGAATGACTATCTTGCAAGAATCGGCGGAGATGAATTTGTAATACTTACGCAGAATTTAAAGGATATGGTTTCCTTTGAAGAGAGAATTAGGAAGGTTAGAAATGTATTCTCTTATCCGTTCATATTGTCCGGAAAGGAATATTTTGTAACCGTAAGTATAGGAGTTGCATTTGCACCGAAGGATGGTAAGACCGCACAGACATTAATCAAAAATGTGGATTCTGCAATGTATATGGCAAAGGCCAACGGAAAGAATAATTATGCATATTATGAAGATTCCCTCAATCAGTTACTCACGGACAAGATAGAGCTTCAGTCCGAGCTTAGAAAGGCTATTGAAAGAGAAGAGTTCATACTGTTCTATCAGGCTCAGATGGACATTACAGAGAAGAAGGTTGTGGGCTTCGAAGCATTAATCAGATGGAAACATCCTGATAAGGGATTATTGTATCCTAATGATTTTATATATCTTGCTGAGGAAACCGGTTTGATTGTGCCTATAGGGAAATGGGTGTTAAAAACAGCCTGTCTTCAATTGAAGGAATGGTCAGACAAGGGGCATAATAATATTAATATGGCGGTTAATCTTTCGGCGAGACAGTTTAAGGATAAGGATTTTGTTCAGATGGTGCTGGACACTATTAGTGAGACCGAGATTGACCCCAAGAGACTCAGCCTTGAGATAACGGAAACCGTTGCTTTAGAGGACCTGGAATATACGATTGCAACAATCAAGGAATTGAGGACTATAGGTGTCAGCTTCTCACTGGATGATTTCGGGACAGGCTACTCATCGATGAGCTACCTAAAACGTCTTCCTGTCAGCAATTTAAAGATAGATAAGAGCTTTTTAGATTCGGTTATGGAAGATACCAGTGATCAGAAAATAATACAGACTATTATATGTCTGGCAATGAATCTAAATCTTCATGTTATTGCCGAAGGAGTGGAGAGTCCTGACCAGGAGCAATTTTTACAGGAATCCGATTGTAATTTTGCACAGGGCTTCTTATACAGTAAACCGGTACCAAAGGAAAAGGCTGAAGAATTCTTAGAAGGTTTAGGGCTCTAGGGTGATGTATGGTGAAAGGACTATGTCTTAAGAANATATTTATTGCACTTCAGGTGCTTTTATATGGTGCTTTTCTCACTTTGGATTTATTAGGCGAGAGAATAACCATGTCAAACAGCATTAAATTTNCCGTCGTAGTCCTTTGTTTTATGTATATAGCTATCCGAGGGTATAATAAACGTAGCAGAGAATTTATTTATCTCTTTAGCGCTATGCTTTTTACCCTTATATCGGATATTTTTATTCTGTTGTCGGATTATTATCTTTATGGGGTGATAACCTTTATAATTGCTCAGCAGCTTTATGGTGCCCGAATAACAGAGCTTTTTAACCCAATCAGTAAACTGAAGGATGTGTGCTTAAGGCTATTGTATCAGATAGCCTTAGGCATTTTATTATGTATGTTATTGAATTTTCTGAATGTGAATACGGATACCCTGTTAACAGTTAGTGTATTTTATTTCATCAGTATATGTACCAATGTTGTGAGAAGTATAAAGCTGTCATTACATTATAGTAATAAAAGAGGTATCAGGTGTTTTGCCGTAGGTTTTTTATTGTTCCTACTATGCGACATAAATGTGGGACTGTTTAATTTGTCCGGTTTTCTGTCTGTAGGTCCTGTATATGACATTATATATGGCATATCGTCCATACTTATGTGGACGTTTTATGCACCTTCACAGGTTTTGATAGCTCTAAGTGTTGACACAGACTGATAAAATACACAAAAATCGGAGAAAACATTATGTAAAAAGATGTAAATAAATGCTTGCATATGGTATTTCCGTGTGATATAATTTTAATAAATCTAAAGGTCTATTTCATTTCATTTTATTTTTTCTTTTAATCTTTTTTTATCCAAGAATCACACTAATTTCATAAGGAGGAATGTCTTACATGTTAGCAGTAAAAGAGGAATTACTGGATTATGCATCATTTGTCAGCTTTGTCAGAAATATGGTTTCAGAAAGGATGGGGGAGGGATACAGTATTAAACTGTTCAAGGTGATGAAGAATAATTCCCTTGAACTGGACAGTCTGGTCGTGCTAAAGGAGGGAAGAAATTTTGCTCCTAATATTTATCTGAATGCTTATTATGATTCCTATATAGCCGGCACGGATGTGATAGAAATCGTCGATCGAATATGTATGATATATGATCATTGTTCGATACCAATCGTTCAGGAGGATTTTGAATATACCCTGGAGCATATGAGGCCTTACATATTTTTTCGTCTGGTTAGTCTGGAGAGAAATAAAAAGCTACTTTCAGAAGTCCCGCATACTGAATTTCTTGATCTTGCTGTTACCTTCCATTGTCTTGTACGCAGTGAGGAGGAGGGTATAGGAACCATTCGTATTACCAAAGAACATATGAATCTATGGAACATATCTTTAAATGAGCTTAAGGAGCTGGCGTATAATAATACGATAAGGCTCTTCCCGCCTGTAATCAGAACCATGGAGGAGGTAATCAGAAGTCTATTGCAAAGCGATGAGATGAATGGCGTGGATTTTGATTATGTGAAGCCTGAAGATGAGGCATATCCCATGTATATACTTACCAATGAAAAAGGAATAAACGGAGCATCCTGCCTCATGTATAAGGATGTGATAAGAGATTTCGCAAGGGATATAAAATCAGATATTTACATATTACCCAGCAGTATACACGAAATAATACTAATACCCATGGAAAGCACCGATGATAAGGAGCATCTTCAAAGGATGGTTGTCGAAATAAATGCATCTCAGGTTCCCCCCGAGGAGGTGTTGTCGGACCGTGTATATACATATTCATTAGCACAGGATGCAATTACACTATGATTGATATGTCATTGAATGTCACCTAAATTTTCCTTAATAAAAAAATAATAAATAAGACAGCACAATTTGTTAAATAATATACTTTTTATTATTTCAATATTATATATAATGTGATATAATAATGAATTGACGAATAAAAACATAATTTTGAGGAGATAATCCTCAGTTTTGTTTGTATTAAATTTAAGGAGGACATTTCAATGGCAAGGAAAATGAAGACAATGGATGGAAATACTGCAGCCGCACATGTCTCGTATGCATTTACAGATGTTGCAGCTATCTATCCTATAACCCCTAGCTCAGTTATGGCCGAAGTGACTGACGTATGGTCAGCACAAGGCAGGAAGAACATATTTGGTCAGGAGGTTAAAGTTGTTGAGATGCAGTCTGAGGCAGGCGCAGCAGGTACGGTTCACGGATCATTGGCAGCCGGTGCATTAACAACTACTTATACTGCATCACAGGGTTTATTATTGATGATACCGAATCTTTATAAAATCGCTGGTGAGCTACTTCCGGGTGTGTTTCACGTATCAGCCCGTGCTTTAGCCAGCCATGCATTATCTATATTTGGTGATCATTCGGATGTATATGCATGCCGTCAGACAGGTGCAGCGATGCTTTGCAGCAGCAATCCTCAGGAAGTTATGGATTTAGGAGCCGTAGCACATCTGGCAGCTATAAAGGGAAGATTACCTTTTATACATTTCTTTGATGGTTTTAGAACTTCCCATGAAATTCAAAAGATAGAAACATGGGATTATGAGGATTTAAAGGATTTAGCTGATATGGATGCTATTGATGAATTCAGACGCAGATCATTAAATCCTGAGCGTCCGGTTCTACGCGGTTCAGCACAGAATCCCGATGTATTCTTCCAGGCAAGGGAAGCATGCAATACATACTACGATAAGCTCCCCGAAATCGTAGAAGAGTATATGGACAAGATTAACGCTAAGATCGGTACCGATTATAAGCTCTTCAACTACTATGGAGCCGATGATGCAGAGCAGATAATTATAGCAATGGGATCTGTAAGTGACACTATCGAGGAGACAATCGATTATCTGAATGCCAACGGACAGAAGGTTGGTCTTGTAAAGGTACGCTTATACAGACCCTTCAGAGCAGACCGCTTAATTTCTGCTATACCTTCCACAGTGAAGAAAATATCCGTTCTCGACAGAACTAAGGAGCCCGGATCTTTAGCCGAGCCTTTATATCTGGATGTTGTTGCGGCATTAAAGGGCACTGAATTTGAGAATGTTCCTGTATATAGCGGTCGTTATGGTCTTGGTTCTAAGGACACAACACCTGCACAGATTATGGCAGTGTATAAGAATACAGAGAAGAAGACATTTACCATAGGAATTAAGGATGATGTAACAAATCTATCTCTTGATTTAGAGGACAGCGTAACAACTATTCCCGATGGTACAATATGCTGTAAATTCTGGGGTCTTGGAGCAGACGGTACAGTAGGTGCCAACAAGAACTCCATTAAGATTATCGGCGACCATACAGATATGTATGTTCAAGCATATTTTGATTATGACTCAAAGAAATCAGGCGGTGTTACAATGTCTCATCTGAGATTCGGTAAGAAGCCTATTAAATCCACTTACTTAATAAGTGAAGCCAATTTCGTAGCATGTCATAATCCTTCCTATGTAAGAAAGTATAACATGGTTCAGGAAATCAAAGACGGTGGTACATTCTTGCTTAACTGTAGTTGGGATTTAGATGAATTAGAGAAGCATCTGCCGGGACAGGTTAAGCGTCATTTGGCTACCAATAACATTAAGCTCTATACTATCGATGGTATCAATATAGGTAAGGAAATTGGTCTTGGTGGCCGTATAAACACTATTCTTCAGGCTGCATTCTTTAAGCTGGCTAATATCATTCCTGTAGATGAAGCCGTTAAGTATATGAAGGATGCCGCAACTGCTTCATATGGCAGAAAAGGTGAAGCTGTGGTAAAAATGAACCATGATGCTATTGATCGTGGTATTACTGATGTAAAGGAAATCAAGGTTCCCGAGCATTGGAAAGATGCAAAGGATGAGGAGCTTCATGTTAAGGTTACAGATGGAAGAAAGGAAGTAGTCGACTTCGTTAACAATATACTTACACCTGTGAATGCACAGCGTGGTAACGAGCTTCCCGTATCTGCTTTCGTAGATAATGCCGACGGTACTCTTCCTCAGGGTACTTCAGCATATGAGAAGCGTGGTATTGCTGTTGACGTTCCTAACTGGATTCCTGAAAACTGTATCCAGTGTAACTTCTGTTCCTATGTATGTCCTCATGCTGTAATTCGTCCCGTTGCCATGACACAGGAAGAAGCCGATAAGGCTCCTGAGGGAATGAAGAGGACGAAGATGACGGGTATGCCCGATATGGAATTTGCAATTACCGTATCAGTACTTGACTGCACCGGTTGTGGATCCTGTGCTAATGTATGTCCCGGAAGAAAGGGCGAAAAGGCACTTGTTATGACTCCGTTAGAAGAGAAGCTCGAAGAGCAGAAGAGCTTTGATTATGGATTCTCTCTTGATGAGAAACCTGAGGTTAGCGAGAAGTTCAAGGATATTACCGTTAAGGGAAGCCAGTTCAAGCAGCCTCTATTAGAGTTCTCCGGTGCTTGTGCAGGCTGTGGAGAGACACCTTACGCTAAGCTGGTAACACAGCTATTCGGAGAGAGAATGCTTATAGCTAACGCAACCGGATGTACATCAATCTGGGGCGGCTCGATGCCTTCCACACCTTATACGGCTTCTAAGAGCGGAAGAGGACCTGCTTGGGCTAACTCACTGTTTGAGGATAATGCAGAGTATGGCTATGGTATGATGCTAGCACAGCAGACATTAAGAGCCAGATTAAAGGGTAAGGTGGAAGAGCTTGTTGCAACAACTTCCAATGAGGAAGTAAAAGCAGCGGCTGAGAGATATCTTGATACCTATGATAACGGCCGTGAGAATTCCGGTGCTACTATGGCTTTAGTAAGAGCATTGGAGTCTTGTGGATGCGAGGCATGTAAGGATATCCTAAAGGATAAGGAATTCCTATCCAAGAAATCACAGTGGATTTTTGGTGGTGACGGATGGGCTTATGATATCGGCTTTGGCGGTTTAGACCATGTTATTGCCAGCGGACAGGATGTTAATATCCTTGTATTCGATACCGAAGTATATTCCAATACAGGAGGACAATCCTCCAAGTCAACTCCTACCGGTGCGATCGCACAGTTTGCAGCAGCAGGTAAGGAGGTTAAGAAGAAGGATCTGGCACAGATTGCCATGAGCTACGGCTATGTATATGTTGCTCAGATAGCAATGGGTGCAGATTATAATCAGACTATGAAAGCATTAGTCGAGGCCGAAAGCTATAACGGACCTTCCATCATAATCGCTTATTCTCCTTGTATCAATCACGGAATCAGAGGTGGAATGGGAACGGCTCAGACCGAAGAGAAGAATGCTGTTCTTTCAGGCTACTGGTACAATTTCCGCTACGATCCAAGATTAATTGCAGAAGGAAAGAATCCATTCCAGCTTGACAGTAAGGCTCCGTCACAAAGCTATCAGGATTTCATCAAGAATGAAGTTCGCTTTAGCTCACTCATTCGTCAGAATCCTGAAAGGGCTAAGGAGTTGTTCGAGAGGGCCGAGAAACAATCAGTTGCTAAATACGAACACCTTAAGAGACTGGAAGCATTATATTCTGTAAATGAACAGAGCGAATAGAAATAAATAATTTAATAAAACCAGTGTATAGATTAGGGGTACACGGCGTAAGCTGTGTACCCCTACTATTTTTTAATAAGTATTTATTTAGTAATTACCTAGATTGAATTAGAGGCTTTTACATGTTAAGATGCAAATATCATTAATAATAAGTATAGCGAGGGAAAATCATGAAAAAATACAGTACGGTATTACTCGATGCAGATGATACAATATTCGATTTTACAGCCTGTGAAGGAGAGGCGTTAAGGCTTGCCTTTGACAAATATGGATTTCAATTAAATGAAAATATAAGAAAAGCCTATACTATGATTAATAAGGATTTATGGGAGCAATTTGAGAAGGGCTTAATAGACAAGGCTACTGTTATAAATCGAAGGTTTAGAATATTATTCGACCGATTCGAAATAAAGNGAAATAAGGATGGATTTGAAGAGGTATATCAGGAATTTATGGGGATGCAGCATATTTTTATTGATNNTGCAGAGCAGATTATAGAATACCTCTATAAAAGGTATGATTTGTATATAGTGACAAATGGAGTAACCAAAACACAGCGTAGAAGAATCCGTGAATCGGGTATAGAACCCTTTATCAGGAGAATATTCGTATCAGAGGAGGCAGGCTATCAAAAGCCCATGAAGGAATATTTTGATTATTGTTTTGAAAGAATAGAGAACGCGAACAGAGATGAGACTATAATTATCGGAGATTCTCTGTCATCTGATATAAAGGGAGGTAACAATGCCGGAATTACCACATGCTGGTTTAATCCTAAATCCTTAATAAATACCACCGATTCGAAGGTAGATATTGAGATTAAGAGTCTGGACGAATTATACGAGATATTATAAGGTAGGATTATTACAGAAATCCCCAATGGCATATGCTTTACTCGGAACTGTTTAATGGCATAAATCGTCAAACATATGAGAATAAAGTATATAATTTTCATGGCTTTGATTTGATATAAGGAGGGATATCATGAGGAAAATCGTATTTATTATCCTATTGTTTATAATTACAGGAAGTGGCTTCATTGGGTGTAGTAGGGATGCACATACTGATGATGATGCTTATAATAAGGTGTTCGAAGCCGAGGTTATCGTATCTGATGATGCATTGCTTATAACCCCGGATAAGGATACCTTTGAATACTCATCCTCTGACAGAATATCAGTAGCATTAAGGGATGACGATGGGACAGTCGATTCTTTAAAGCCCGGTGACAGAATAAAGGTAACCTATAATGGCATAATCGCGGAATCATATCCTGCCCAGATTACCGCTGATAAGATTGAGCTCATAGGACGAAATTATATTATTGACGGTTTTATAGCTTTGATTGATGACATATATCAAGAGGACACTGCTTTGAATGACAGTATTGCTATGATTGCCTTTGATACCACTGAATGGACTATGTTTTCTGAGATCGAAAAGNAAATTATATTGGCTATAGCAGGTGAGAAATACGGTTTGGAAATATTAGTGGGTACATTCGAGGAATTAGCCGAGCAGGGACTAATTGATAAGGATAATTTGTATTTTGAAAACGGTATTCTTATAGAGATAAAGGATATAGAAATAAATGAGAATAAAAATAATATAGAGTGCTCCATAAAAAAATGGAGAAGTGGAATCGGTGCAATAGGCTGGGATGCAAAGGCAAAGCTTAATAAGACCACATGGAAGATAACAAGGGATGGAATGTGGATAAGTTAAACAGTTATTTCACATTTATTGTTAATAATACCAAAATGTGTTATACTGTGTTAAGCGGTTTAAATTCGCCATAATTGCTTTTACTGAACGGTGATTGATATGCCAAATAACAGACTTAAGACTCGATATATAATTATTCTTCTGGTTTTTATAGGACTTTTCCTTGGACTATATTTGTTTGTATTGCATAAGAATTCTAAGAAGGATTTATCTTCTGCCTTATCTGAAGGTGAGATTCTTATTGATTACACAATTGATGAAACAACAGCCTATACACTAATTAATAGGAATGGAACAGAGGAGTATGGAGACTTATTTGCAGTCTTTGAGGCAGAAGGTAATACATGGAAAAGGGTATATGAAAATGATTTTAAGAATTTAATGCCCTGGAAAATTGATTTGGCCGATATAGACGGAGACGATTTTCCGGAAATCATGATAGCACTTCGAAAAGCCACCCCATTTGATAAGGAAATAAAAAACCGGATGTTCATATTTAATTATCAGAACGGTATTCTGTCCAGAAAGTGGACCGGTTCAAAGATTGCAGGTATATGGAGANAGTTTTATGTCATGGATTTGTTTTCTGCGCCCGGACATGAACTGGTATTTATAGAGCAAACCGAGGACGATACGGAAAAGATCAGTGTATACTCCTGGTTTAACTTTGGTTTTTTTATGTTAGCAGACAGTAACACATACCCAAAGATTCAGTCTGTGTCTATGCATGATAAGAACCATATTAAAATTATTTACATAGAAGATGAACATGAAGTAGAACTGATTTTAATAGCGGCAAATGGCAAGCTATTGCCTAAAATAGAAGTACATACAGAATAAATGATATAAAATTAAGGGGAGGTAAGAGTCATGAAGAAATGGATGTCAGTTATTCTTTGTATTTGTCTGCTTATTACAGGCTGCAGCAAAGGAAGTAACCAGGAGTCTGTTGATGAAACAGCAGATAACACAAATGAGGGGCAAGAGGTTTCCAATGTGGAGGATGAAACCGACGACAAGACCGATGTGGATGAGACAGTTATAAAGGATGATAGTATTATTCCTGATGAACCACAGGTTCTTAGATTGAATAAGGAATGGAGTGTCGTTACACAGGTTGGAATAAGTCAGCCTGATTTTATAATGCCTGCCTTTGAGGCCAAAGTAGACCCATATGTGATAGAAAAGGATCTGTCAAACATAGAGAACATTCAGTATTTTACCGGATTTACCGATGAACAGAAGGAGATGCTTTCCACGAACGGATTCGTTGTTTTGCCGGGCACGAACACCAGAATGCACTATATATATGATGTTAATGAGTATCTGAAGGTGCCGAATTTTATTACGTCTGATTCGGTTCTGCATATTTACCATCAGTTCTTTGACAAGTCATTGATGCATATTGAATCCGAATATTTATATAACTACATGGATATTCTTACAAATCAAATGTTAGACAAGTCTATTCGTATGATGGATATCTTGGAGGATGAGAAGCTGAAGGGCCTGCAGGAAAAGAATCTCATATATTTTCTTGTGGCAAGAATGGTTATGTTAAATACCACGGATATCGATGTTAAGGTAAGTGAGGAGCATCTTAATATTGCAAAGCAGGAGTATAATCTGATAGAAGAGGCAGATGGATTTACAGATTCACCGTTATTTGGATTTGACCTGGATTATTCTCAGTTTACCGTAAGAGGACATTATACCAGAAATGAGAAGTTGGGACGTTTCTTTAAAGCCATGATATGGTTTGGCACAGCACCACTTCCCTTTACCGATGATGATGGAAACATTCTATTGGACAATGTTTTTCAAGCCTTATTGATGTCATATACCACCTTCTTGGATTCGGAATTTATCTGCGACGCAGAGCTTTGGAATAATATTTATCAGCCCACCAAGCAATATGTAGGTGAATCTGATGATATACATGTATTTATGATGAACGGATTAAGGCTGGAGGTATTTGGCGAGAACGATGACCCGAATATTTTTAATGACGGGGAATATTATGACAGACTGGTTCAAGCGGTGAAGGATTTGCCTGAGCCTAAGATTCAGGGTAAATTTATAAAGGATTCGGATTTAATAGATGATCCAATAACGACTCCTACAGTAAAGCAATTCAGATATATGGGACAGCGTTATATTATGGACAGCTATATTATGCAGGAGCTTATAATACCAATCCTTAGGCCAATGCCTTCGGCCCTTGATGTTATGGGTGTACTTGGCAGCAGTACTGCGGAAGATCTTATGATGAATCATTATAAACCACAGGATATGTGGCCTGAGTATACTGAGAAATATTATAAATTAAAAGAAGAAGTATCAGAATATGATGTGGATATTTGGGGTGAGAATCTCTATAATGGATGGCTCTGGGTAATTAAAGAGAATCTGACCGAGTATGATGAAGATTCGGGTATGCCGTATTTTATGACCAATGAGGCATGGAGGGCCAAATCACTAAGTACCAGCATCGGAAGCTATACCGAGCTTAAACATGATACTGTATTGTATGGAAAGCAAGCGGCCGCCGAGGGAGGTAATGGAGTAATATACAAAAATCATTATCATTATGTGGAGCCCAATGTATATCTCTACAGTAAGCTGCTTTATCTGACCGAATATACCATGGCTGTGTTGAGAGAGAGGAATATGCTGGAAAACAACATAGAGCGGGGAGCCACCTATTATCAGGAACTTCTTCAGTTTCTTATAGAATGTAGCATTAAGGAGTTGCAAAATGAGATGCTGACAGAGGAAGAATATAACAGGCTTCTATACTATGGTGCCAATATGGAGAATATTATTAATTACTTTATATATGCGACAGCAGATAATTATGAGTCGATGGAAATGGCGGATATGCTTGTAACGGATATTGCAACCAATCCGGGAGCTTATCTAACCTTAGGAACCGGCTTCTTTGACTATATCTATGTGGTTATACCGGTTGACGGCAAGCTGTATCTATCCAGAGGTGCGGTTTACAGTACCTATGAATTTATCAGCAGCGAACGTCTTACAGATGAGGACTGGTGGGCGCTTAACGGTTTGACTATTGAGGAAAATGAATATATAACCTATCTGGCACAGACTGAGCCTTCAGAAGCTCTCCCTGCTCAGCCTGAGTGGGTTAGCAGATTTAAATCTTTCGAAAATAATGTCATAGTCGAACAGATAGATGTAGAATGGGAATGGGCGCAATAGTGCACCTGACTGGATTCGAACCAGCGGCCTTTCGCTCCGGAGGCGAACGCTCTATCCACTGAGCTACAGGTGCGGACTAAATTATTCATCTCGAACAGTATAAACTAAATGCATGATAAAGTAAAGATTTGATTGATGCTAAAATGTTACAAAAATGTTAAATGTGTTACAGAAAAGTTAATAATAGTCTTGACTTATGATTAGCAGTTTGTTAAAATACCTATATCACAACTAGATGTTATTAGTGCATGAAAAGGAGATAATCCTACTATGAAATTAAAGTATAAGAAAATAATACTGTTAACAACCTTATGTACTATGGGTATAGGGCTGCTAACATTATCGATAAGTCAGGGAAGTCCAAAAGCACAGGAGAAGAATAGTACCGGTAAGCACGTAGTAGCAGAAGCAGAGGAGGGCGATGCGGATTCGTTAACCATGTCCGCAATGGCTGACACCATGGATGATAATGAAGACGAATCAGCTACACCGGTTCCGACATTATCTCCGACTCCAATACCGACGCCTACACCGATTCCTATATATCCATTAGAGGAGATGGAGGGCTTGGATGCATTTATCGAGGAATTCTATATTGCTAAAACCGCAATCGATATGGATAAATTGAAATCTCTTTATATTAATCCTGACAGGGTCGAAAGCAGAGAGCAGATTCAGAAGATGGTCCAATATATTGAGGATTACAGGAATGTAAAGACTTATACTAAAAAAAGCTTTGAAGAAGGGGCTTATATTGTATATGCTTATCACGAGATTAAGTTCTCCGGCATCAATACCCTTGCTCCGGGTTTATCAAAGTTCTATATTATAACAGATGATGACGGTAACTTTAAGATTGTAAGCGATATGACTCCTGAGGTAGAGGAATACTTCATTGCAAGAGACGGAGACGAGGATGTAATGGAATTAATCAACAGTACCAATGCCAAGGGTGAGGAAGCTAAGGCTAAGGATGAGGATTTAATGGTATTTTGGAACGGTTTAGACGAGCTTTCAAAGGGTACCGAGAATCAGTCTGAACAGGACGATTGATTAAGCAAAACCGTAATTTATATATTATTTTATTAAAGGCTGTTTTGATTATAAAACAGCCTTTTTAGTAGACTAAATGTTTAAAATAATATATAATTACCTCGAATCGGATGCCGGGAGAAAATGAAAGAAAAGGTAGTGTGATAATGAGCAATGCTGATAACGGAATCAGAATAAATAAATATTTGAGCGAGGCAGGAGTATGTTCAAGAAGAGAGGCAGACAGGTATATTATTGAAGGCAAAGTAAAGATTGATGGTGTAATCGCCGAGATAGGTTCCCGGGTAAAACCCGGAAGCAGAGTAACCTTTAACGGGAAGCCTGTTAAGAGCAAAGATAAAAGGGTATTAATCGCCTTTAATAAACCGGCAGGCATAGTATGTACCACATCCCAAAAGGAACCTGATAACATCGTGGATTTTATCAATTTTCCTACCAGGATATATCCAATCGGCAGGTTGGACAAAGAATCTGAAGGACTTATACTGCTCACGAATGACGGGAGTATAGTCAATAGTATCCTTAGGGCGAGATATGGTCATGAAAAGGAATATATAGTTACAGTAAATAAGGAGATTACCGATGATTTTGTAAGAAGGATGTCGGAGGGTGTTCCGATACTTGATACCGTGACAAAGCCCTGCAAGATAATCGTGATTAATAAATATAGCTTTAGAATTATCCTGTCCCAGGGCCTGAACAGGCAGATCAGACGAATGTGTGAATATTTGGGATACAGGGTTGTCAGGCTGGTACGAATTCGCATAATGAATATTACTCTTGGTAATCTAAAGAGTGGTGCATGGAGAAATATTACCGGCAAAGAGTTAGAGGAGCTTAACAGATTAATCGGTGATAATAAAGATTAAATTTTGTTTATTTGTACCATCGTATGGTAAAGTACTGTGATATAATTATTATGATTTAATTGAGATATTATTTAAAATACTAAGCATAATATTTAGATTGAAAGGCTCAGGTGATAAACATATGGATGTAAGGCAGGAAATCGAGGAATTACGGGAGTTGATAAGATATCATAATGACAGATATTACAATCAGGATGATCCTGAGATTTCTGACTATGAATATGATCAGCTTACTTTAAAGCTTAGAAAGCTTGAGGAAGAGTATCCTGAGCTTATAACAGCCGATTCCCCTACACAAAAGGTAGGAGGAGTAGCAAAAAGAGAAGCAGGAGTCCTTGTGGAGCATAGAGTGCCCATGCTCAGTCTACAGGATGTGTTTTCAAAGGAAGAGGTATATAGCTTCGTCGAGAGAATACTTAAGGAAAGAGAGGACACGGTATTCGTTGTCGAAAGAAAGATTGACGGATTATCCGTGTCATTACGTTATCAGGATGGACAGCTGGTTATGGGTGTTACCAGAGGTGACGGTATTAATTACGGTGAGGATGTCACTCAAAATATCAGAATGATTAAGGATGCCATAACCACATTGAAGGACCCCGTACCCTACATTGAGCTTAGGGGCGAGGTATATATGAAGTCCGAGGATTTTAATGCAGTGAATGAAAAGCTCGAAGCCGAGGGTAAAAAGACATTTGCCAATCCCAGAAACTGTGCTGCGGGGACCCTAAGACAGCTGGATCCACGGGTAGTTAAGGAAAGGAAGCTTTCTTTATTCGTATTTAATGTTCAGGATACTAAGGGCATCTCATTTAGCCTGCATTCTGAAAGTCTGGAATGGCTAAAAAAGCAGGGTATTAAAGTAAGCGAAGACTACAAGATATGCAGAACCGCCGATGAGGTATGGGAAGCCATAACAGAAATAGGAGAATCCAGAGGAAGTTATGCCTATGATATAGACGGTGCAGTCGTAAAGGTAGACAGTCTTGCAGACAGAGAGTATTTTGGATCAACCTCAAAGGTGCCAAGATGGGCGATAGCTTACAAATATCCTCCTGAAGAAAAGGAGACTGTTCTGAGAGATATTCGGCTTTCAGTCGGCAGGACAGGTAGAATCACTCCGACTGCCATATTTGATCCCATACGTCTATGCGGAACTAATGTTGAGAGGGCAACTCTTCATAATCAGGATAGAATTGACGAGCTGGATGTTAGAATCGGAGATACCATAGTAGTCAGAAAGGCGGGAGAAATTATTCCCGAGGTTCTATCGGTAGTGAAGGATAAGCGGCCTAAGGAAGCCGCTCCATACAAAATACCCATGGAATGTCCGTCCTGTGGCAGCCCTGCTGTAAGAGACGACAATACTGCAGATATAAGATGTAATAATTTAAATTGTCCCGCACAGCTTACGCAGCATATTCTGAATTTTGTCGGAAGAAATGCAATGGACATAAAGGGCTTTGGTGAAGCATATATCGAAGCCCTTGTGAGAGAAGGCTATGTGAAGGATATTGCCGATATATATTATTTGGGCAGATATAGGGATGAGATGATCGAAAAAGGACTGATAGGGAAGGAAAAAAATACCGACAAGCTTCTGACAGCAATAGAAAGGAGCAAGGATAATGATATTGACCGTCTGATTACCGGCTTTGGAATCCGTAATATCGGCAGACAGGCTGCCACCGAGCTAATGAATTCCTTTAAATCAATTCATCGCTTGAAGGAGGCTTCCTACGAAGAGCTTGTTAAAGTTAAGGATATGGGTGAAATAAGTGCCGGAGCCGTTTTGGATTTCTTCTCAAACCCTGACAATCAGGATATTCTGTCCAGACTTGAACAGGCCGGTGTGAATTTTGAATCGGTAAAGGATGAAAAGGCCATGGACGGAGCATTATCCGGTCTTACATTTGTCATAACAGGTACACTGCCGTCTATGGGCAGAACACAGATGGAAGAATTGGTGAAGAGTCATGGAGGCAGAGTGTCCGGCAGCGTATCTAAGAATACTGATTACCTTATAGCCGGTGATAATGCCGGCAGCAAGCTCACTAAGGCGCAGCAGCTTGGTATTAAAATCATATCTGAGGATGAAATGCTTAAGATGATTGAATCAGCATAATACTAAGGTTTTTACAAAACATAATTAGTACAGAAATGACAAATAATGCAAAAAAACGGTTGATTTATTCATATAACCATGATATTATTAAATTTGACTTTCTAAAAAGGACGAAGATGGTGGTAATATGCCTATAAAGATACAGAGTGATTTACCTGCAAAAAAGATTTTAGAGGACGAGAATATATTCGTAATGGATGAATATAGAGCACTTCATCAGGATATACGTCCGCTACAGATTGCGATATTAAATTTAATGCCTAATAAAGAGGACACAGAGGTGCAATTACTTCGAAGTCTGTCCAATACGCCGTTACAGGTGGATATAACCTTTCTAACTACAGGTACTTATGTAGGAAAGAATACGCCCACAAGTCACCTTGACCAGTTTTATCTGACGTGTGATGAAGTATTTAACCGCAAATTTGACGGTCTGATTATTACCGGAGCACCTGTTGAATTAATGGAATTCGAGGAAGTAACATATTGGGATGAGTTGGTTAGAATAATGGAATGGTCAAAAACCCATGTTACCTCCACTCTGCATATATGCTGGGGAGCACAGGCAGGGCTTTATCATCATTATGGAATTGAGAAAAGGGTGCTCGATAAGAAATTGTTCGGAATATTTGAACATAAGGTTCTCAAGCGTCGGACTCCCTTGGTAAGAGGATTTGATGATTATTTTTATGCTCCTCATTCAAGATATACGACAGTATCAAAGGACGATATATTAAAACATGATGATTTAGTGATTCTTGCTGAATCCGATGAAGCAGGGGTATTTATCGTATTGGCACAGAATGGCAAACAGATTTATGTCATGGGTCATCCGGAGTATGACAGGGTATCCTTGGATCAGGAATATAAGAGGGATATTAACAGAGGATTGAATACAGATCTTCCTGTAAATTATTATCCGTCAGACGCTGCCGGTAAGCGTCCTTATCTAACCTGGAGAGCCCATGCCAATGCTATGTATACAAATTGGCTGAATTATTACGTATATCAAGTGACACCTTACGAGCTTTAGACCACATAGGATGTAATTAAGGTACATTGTTTCTGCTATACTGTGGGGGATAGTATCATGAAAGTGTACAGGTTTTTACAAAACAATCCGACATTTTCNTTAATATTTGTAATTGTATCGGTATGCTTATGTGTAATTTTATTTAGTGTGTTTTTATATTTTAAGCTTGAAAACGATAAAAAACTAACTAATTCAGCAATTGAACTTAACAGAATTACAAACAGTATACGGGCGGGGTTGGTTCATTTCAGTCTAAACGATACATGCAGCATTCTTTATGCAAGTAAAGGATTTTTTGAGCTGTTGGGATATACTAAAAAAGAGGCCCGGGAGGAGAATAAATTCAGTATTATTGATTTTGTTCATTCTAAGNACAGGGACTCTTTTTGGTTACGAATCCAGGATATTGAGGAGGATGCATTTAGCTTTGAGGTTCGTCTCCTGAAAAAGGACGGCAATGTTATATATGTATTAATAAGTGGGAACTGTGTCACTTCTAAGGACGGCAATCAGTCTGTATCTGCCGTATTTGTCGATATTACGGAGCAAAAGAGAATGCAGGAGATGCTTAGGATGGACAGGGAGCGTTACAGAATAGCCTCTGAAATTTCTCATGATGTGCTGTTTGAGTATTATGTGGATATTGACAAAATGGTTTTTACTGATAAGTATTTAGAATTATACGGAAGATATCCGGTTATTGCTAATTATGTCAAGGAGTGCTATGGTCGTAAGGACTATGTGCATCCCGATGATTATGGCATATATCTGGAATTCTGTAGGATGCTGTCTTCAGGCAGTGAATTGGTTGATGCGGAGTTTCGATTNAAGGACCGACATAATAATTATATATGGTGTCAGCTAATAGGTAAGACTATGTACAATGAAGAGAATAAGCCAATTCGCGTTATAGGTAAGATGGTTAATATTGATTACCAGAAGCGGGAGTTGGATTCACTGGAATATAAGGCAACAAGGGATCCTTTAACAGGAGTATATAACAGAGAAGTAACTATTAAGAAGATTGAGAAATATATTAATGGTAATAAAAACGGAAAGCATGTATTGATGTTCATCGATTTTGATGATTTTAAGAAGGTCAATGACAACCATGGGCACCTTCTTGGCGATAAGGTTCTTACCCATGTAATAAAGAGCATCAAAGGAGTGTTTACAGAGGGTGAGATTATNGGCAGAATCGGAGGTGATGAGTTCGTGGTGTTTATGGGCAACATTGAGGATGATGAAGCAGCCCTACATAAAGCAAAGGCTCTTATAGAAGCATTAAGTACAGCCTATGTGGATGGCTACTGTCATATCTCAATCTCGGGTAGTGTAGGTATAGCCTCTTACCCTCAAGATGGTTTACATTATGAGCAATTAATTCAATGTGCTGACAGGGCCTTATATTATGTAAAGAACAGAGGAAAGAATAACTATATGTTCTATAATCCGGCCATTTAGCCAAACAGCAAGTTATTGCTTAAAGTCTGATTTGGATATTGTATCTGTAATTATAAAAAAGATCATGCTTATAACACAGAACAGCAGGCAGAATGATAAAAGAAAGACTGCCTGATGTATCTGTGTTATTTTATGTAAATACTCATAAATGCTTTTAAGAAGGAATCCCGCCGTTGCCACAATTATACCGGGCTTAAGCAGACTGTTAACCGCATCGAATCGAAAACTGATATTTCGTATAATATATACGGAATCCATGATGGTTATAAGCAGCTGACCGACCAGTAGGGCTGTTAAATATCCTCCTATGCCTTTATATGGTATCAGAATAACGATTATGAGAATCTTGGCTATTGTTCCCACAATGGAATTGATAAAGGTGATATGAGCCTTTCCCAGTCCGTTTATAATGCTTCCAAGTGTCGTTGCCAAATATATAAGAGGACATATCCAGGCCAATATAACCAGATAATTTCCNGCCTCCTCACTATGAAACACGCTAATACCAAGATTTTTTCCAAACAGAATGAAAACACCTGTACTGATAATGCCGATTATTAGGCTGTATTTTATTGAAACTGTGGTTGTTCTTCCGATTGCATCATTATTTTCCATGGCCTGAGCCTCCGATACCGTGGGAAGAAGCAGTACAGCCAATGAATTTATAACGGCTGTGGGAAACATTATAAACGGTATGGACATTCCAACTAAGGTTCCATATNTACTTAAAGCATCACCGATGCTTAACCCGGATCTGCGAAGCATAGTCGGTATTAATACAGCCTCTACACTATGTAAAATATTAATAAGAAGTCGGTTGGTCGACAGGGGGACACTCAGAGACAGCAGATTCTTTATAATATTCTTTTTCTTCACGGTTTCGATATTAGGATTTGGCTTTCTGTGGATAATATCTTTATGAGCCCTTGTTACAAATAAGGATAGAAAATTATATATACTGGAGGTAATTTCTCCGATAACCAATCCCAGAACCGCCATCTCACAGATGATTTTAGGATCTCCCTGTCCTATCGTATAGGCGGCGATATATACAATGATCACCCTGACAATCTGCTCCAGTAACTGTGTAGACGCCGGTACACCGGCTTTTTTTAACCCATAGTAAAAGCCGTTAATAGAAGAGGTTAAGCCACAAAAGGGAAATACGACAGCCAGAATTCTAAGGGATGAGGCACTTCTTGGCTCTAAAAGAAACNGAAGTGCAATCACATTGGAGAATCTGTATAATAGTAAGGATAATATTAGAGCTATGGAAAATGAAAGCAGTAATCCCTGTCCCAGGATTTTCCCGATGTTATTATGGTTTTTCTTTCCCATTTCGGCAGCAACCAATCTGGATATGGCTGTTTGTATTCCTGTCGCATATATGGTAAATGCTATACCATAGATCGGAAATATCAGTTGATATATTCCCAGCCATTCGGCACCCATGATCTTCGATAGATATATTTTGTATAGAAACCCAATGACTCTGGTGATGAATCCCGCCAGAGTTAGAATCAGAGTTCCCTTTAGGATATTGCTTTTTTTAATATGCCTTCTACCGGCTATAGTGGCTTGCCTAACCTTCATTCTACTACCTCACCAGTCAATTTCTTTACTATATATATTTAAACAATTTTAAACTTATGTGTTATCAAAATTTTTAACTTATGTGTTATCAAAATTTTTAATTGACAAAACATATCCATAGTGATATATTAATATCCGAGTAATTTAATAGGAATTAAAACAGGAGGATATATAACCGTAATATTGTAGGAGGTTGAATTATGAAATTGACTACAAGAGGAAGATACGGATTAAGAGCTGTAATTGACCTGGCTGTTCATACCGATGATGAAGCGGTAGCATTGAGTCAGATTGCCGAAAGACAAGGCATATCAATGAATTATCTGGAACAGCTNATAGCTAAGCTAAAGAAATCAGGTATAGTTCATGGAATCCGTGGAGCGCAGGGTGGCTATGTACTGGCCATGCCGGCGGATGAAATTTCTGTAGGTGATATTTTGCGTGCTCTGGAAGGGGATTTAAGCCCCGTGGATTGCTACGAGCTAAATAACAGTGATACACCATGCAGTAGTTCAGATATATGTGTAACAAAATATGTATGGAAGCGTATAAGTGATAGTATAAATGACGCGGTGGATGGAATTATGCTCTCTGATCTTGTGGCTGAAAGCAAAAAAGTTCAAGCAGAAGCCGGCATTACACAAGTGAATCAGTCAAAGCAGACATGCTAAGTACACGAAAAAA
>JGI24710J26742_10000324_pt1 | contig 44129 bp, 39 predicted proteins | sample BioPla2DNA2_FD_26742 | JGI IMG/M metagenome (IMG submission 26742)
GTTTCCGAGCTGACAGATACTAGCGTTACACTGGAAGTGATGGCTGGCGCGGAATACCGTCTGAACGATGGCGCCTGGCAGACCGATCCGAAATTTACGGGTCTTACGCCTAACACAACCTACAATCTGTATGCCCGTCTGGCTGAAACCGCCACGCATCAGGCTTCGCCGGAGAGCCCTGCCACGGCGGCAACGACGTTGAAGAGCACCCAGACCGCCCCGGACAAGACTGATCCGACAGAAATAGAAGTAACTCAACCGAAGGATATTATACCGAAAACAGGAGAAGATAGCGGCCAATATCCATGGTTAGCGTTGCTGCTCATATCCATAAGCGGATTAATTTTTATGTTAGTATACCGTGACAAGATAATACCGAAGCAAAGAGACTAGATTTAATCCGACTATTAGGGGAAGTAATTGATAACGGGGGAGCTGGACATTGATTCGGCTCCTCTTTTCATTTGAAAACAACAGGGGAATCGGTCGCCCGACAAAGACTTTCGAGAGATATTATTATCGCGACTTCAGGAAAGAGAAGTTTGACAAGTTAAGATATTTCTAAACTTAACGCTCAATACCGTTATCTAACAGTAAAAACGAGAAAAGATTTTCATGAGCGTTTTTTAATTTATTAATTGCAAGGCGGGTGTTTTGCGTTGCCAGTCGCCGTGGTGTTTGATATACTGTAATAATGTGCAAAAAGAAGGAGAATATATAATATGCTCTAATGTTTTCCATATATGGGAACATATCGCAAAGAGGGAAATAGTCGCAAAGGGTGTTTATTTCATAGACGTAAGTGGATGCAATTGTAAAATTTCTTGACAAGCATATGGGAGTTGATTGAAAGTGAAAATCAGAAAGAATAAAGGATTTACCCTGATGGAGATACTTATCGTGGTCGCAATCATCGGTGTCCTAATAGCGATAGCTATTCCTATTTATAATGGCTTGGTAGAGAAGGCAGGGTCGCGGCGGATGCCGCAACCATGAGAAATGCCCAAACCGCATTTGTAGTTCAGGAGTTGACGACGGGCATAAAGCCCGGGCATAGAGCAGTTTACGACAATATAAGCGGTACATTCATTGAAAGGGGCAAATATGTAGATGACGGACTGTATTTAAAGTATAAGTATTATGGCCAGTCCTATAATCCGAAAGGCGGAAAGAATCAGCAAGGTTTTCATAGCGTAGGTACAAACGCCCATATATACGTTGATCATCTTGCCGAAGAGGGATACGGTCCCGAAGCTTTGGTCTGGTGGGCTGAGAGCAAACAAGCAAACCCCGGACGGTGGGGTAATTGAGAGTTGTGTGCTTTATAACCGGCATGCAATCCGATACACTAATTAAGTTACAGAAACCAGCAAGTTACGGGAAGAATTGATTGCAGACGGCATGTCGATGAATAATAAAACCCCCGGAGCCGCAAGATTCCGGGGGCTTTATTATCAATTAGCAGATTATATGATTTAGAACAAGCCGCTAATCCAATCCACCAGATTGTATCTGCTGAAGAGGGTTACCATAACCAGAGAAACAACGGACATGATCTTAATCAGAATATTCAGTGACGGTCCGACGGTATCTTTAAGCGGGTCACCGATAGTATCACCGATGATAGCGGCATCGTGAGCATCAGAACCGCGACCGTAACCTTTTAACATCCCGGCTTCGATGTACTTCTTGGCATTGTCCCAGGCGCCGCCCATATTTCCTGCAGCCAGCGCCAGCATTACCGCTGACAGTGTGGATCCGATCAGGAGACCGCCGACAAATTCGACGCCGAAGAGAAAACCGCAAATCACCGGAACTCCGACAGACATCAGGGCCGGTATTTTCATTTCATTGAGCGCACCGCGTGAGGAGATCTCAATACAGGTCTTGTAATCCGGATCAGCTGTACCTTCCAGCAAACCTTTGATTTCAGCGAACTGACGACGAACCTCGACCACCATCTCACGGGCGCTTCTGGTTACGGCATTGATCAGGATACCGGAGAATAAGTAAGGCAGTGCAGCGCCAACCAGGCCACCGGCCAGTGTCATGGGTTCAATCAGATTCAAGGACAGAGTCTGATCCGCCGGCGTAAATGAGAAGAGATAGGACACCATCATAGACAGTGCAGCCAGAGCGGCTGAGCCAATGGCAAAGCCTTTGCCGATCGCCGCGGTCGTATTGCCTACCGCGTCCAGAGTGTCCGTGATGTCGCGAACACTGTGATCGAGTCCGCTCATCTCCGCGATACCGCCGGCATTGTCCGAGATCGGACCATAGGTATCAACTGAAACTGTAGCTGTGACAAAAGCCAGCATTCCGGTAGCCGCCATAGCTACACCGTACATACCGCATGCGGCGTAGGAAATGAGGATAGCGACGCCGATAGCCGCAACCGGAGCCATAGTAGATTTGAAGCCGACGGACATGCCCTCGGTAACAGTAAGAGCGGGCCCTTCCTTACTGGACTCGGCAATATTCCTGGTCGGGCTGTAATCATAGCTGGTGTAGTACTCCGCCAGATAACCGATCACGATACCGGACAGCACACCCAAACAAGCAGCCACCCAGGGAGAAAGGAAGCCGAGAGCAAAGCCTGCGCCAGACAGATCATCATCAGACATATTGCGGAACTGCAAGAGTGTAATAAAGAATCCCACAATCATGGTCAAACTGGCAGACAGATAAGTTGAGCGATTAAGCTCCTTGTGCGGGAAATCAGCCAGCTTTTTGCGCGCCAGCATGACGAAAGTACCGATCACGCAGGAGACCATGCCGCCGGCGGCAAGCAGGAAAGGATAGAGCATCATATTCTCCAGCATACTGGCGCTGAAAACAGTATGATGGCTCCGGAACAACTCGCTGGCCAGAATTATAGCAGACATGATGGCGCCGACATACGATTCGAGCAAGTCAGCTCCCAGGCCTGCCACATCACCGACATTATCACCGACATTGTCAGCGATTGTAGCCGGATTGCGCGGGTCATCCTCGGGGATATTAACCTCAGTCTTGCCCACAAGATCCGCTCCCATGTCGGCAGCCTTGGTATAGATACCGCCGCCTACACGGTTAAACATGGCAATGACCGAGCAACCGAGGGCATAGCCGGACAAAGTAAGAGTGAACGAGATCGGAAGCCCCCACCAGTTGGTAGTATCTACAGCATCTACCAGTTCTTGGTATTGACCCAAGAGAACGCCAAAGATCAGGTAGACAATGAAAATACCCAAGAGGGCAAATCCGCCCACGCAAAGTCCCATGACGGAACCGCCGCGATAGGCTAATTTTAAAGTTTCGCCCAAACTATTGGTTTCCCTGGCGCGATTGGTTACGCGGACATTGGCATAAGTTGCTACTTTCATTCCGACCCAACCGGCGGAACCGGACATAAATGCACCGATCAGAAAAGCGGCAGCCATCTGCCAGGAAATAGCCACACCGAGAAGGACAGCAAGAACCAGTGCGATCTTGGCGGCAATCTTGTACTCATACACGATGAAAGTATTTGTACCCAACCTGATAGCGGCCGCGATCCGTTGCATACGCTCCGTACCTTCATCAAACCTCTTGACATAGTAGAAATTGAACATTGAATAGGCTAGCCCCAGTACGGCCGCGAACAGGAGCAAAACCAAAGCAAGTACCATTTCATCCTCCCTTTAATTAAAATACTTATTAAATTAGTTAGTGCCCATTCAAAAATGATACTGTTTTAACGGGCTTAGCGCAAGTGCGCGCCGACGAAAAGAACTGTTTTTGGAAGACTTACCACACAAGCAGAATAGCATCTGTTATGATTTGAAATATAAGGGCAAGGAGATGTCTATGGCAAAATATGATTTTACTACCGTTGTAAAGAGAGTCGATTCATCAAAATGGCTCCGTATGCTAGAGCTGAATCCGGCGGTGGATCGGGATGTGATCCCGCTATCTGTTGCCGATATGGAATTCGTACTGGCGCCGGAGATAAAGAATGGCTTACAAGAATACCTGGATTATGTAGTGCTGGGTTATAGCCAGCCCTCGCCTGCTTATCTGTCCGCTGTACGGAAGTGGATGCAAGAACGCCACGATTTCGCAGTCAGCGCGGAACAGATTGTACCGATCTCCGGCATTGTCCCGGCTCTCTATCAGGCGGTGCAGAGCTTTACAGAGCCGGGTGACGGGGTGATAGTGATGTCTCCGGTTTATTATCCCTTCTTTATGGCGATTGAAAACAGCGGCCGCCGGATTGAGAACTGTCCCTTGTTCTTGAGGGACGGCAGATATCGTATGGATCTGGAGCTGCTGGCTAAAATGACCGCGGGTACTAAGAACAAATTATTATTATTTTGCAGTCCGCACAATCCTGCGGGCAGAGTCTGGGAGCGTCGGGAGCTGGAAGGCTTGGCTGATATCACTCTTAAGAATGAGCTGATCGTAGTTTCCGATGAGATCCATCATGACCTTGTGCTGCCGGGGCACCGTCATACCGTGTTCCAGACTCTATCACCGGAGCTGGCGCAGCGTGTCATCACTTGTACAGCTCCCTCAAAGACTTTTAATATCGCCGGCATGGCCGTCTCCAATCTGGTGATTGTCAACAGCGAACTGAGAGATAAATTCAGCCTGAATCTGGCCAAGACCGGTTTTAGAGGCAGTACCATTCTCAGTTATAAGGCTTGTGAGCTGGCTTACGAGCATTGTGGCGGCTGGCTGGATGAGTTAATGCTTGTGATTAAGCAAAATGAAGAGTTGGTGAGAAATTTCTTTGCCCGGCATTGCCCGGAGGTTAATATCGTTCCGCTGGAGGGCACTTATCTGCTCTGGGTAGATCTCAGCAGCTGGGGTATGACAATAGCCGAGCAGGACGCTTTCCTGGAGCAAGAAGCCCAATTCTTTACCAATCACGGCCATATCTTCGGCAGCGGCGGCGAGGGCTTTGAGAGAATCAATCTGGCCTTGCCGACGGCGGCTTTGTCCGTCCAGCTGGAGCGACTGCATGCCGCTATGCGCAAGAGAGGTCTCTGCTAGTCGGATATATGCTCCGTTGTCAATACCGTTCAGGAGCCGGCCGGCTTCCTTTGTCCTGCCGCCTTTGTTTTGGCGCCGGACCAGCGGATGATTTCCAGAGCTAATTCATGCGTAGGGTCAATAAAATTGCCTGTAAATCCGTATTGCTTAACGGCGACCGGCAGTTCAGTACAACCCAAGATTATGCGCTGGGCACCTTGGTTTTGGAAAAAGTCCAGCAGAGATTGAAAACGTTCCGGCTGTGGCAACGGCAAATCCGCCTTGACTGTGTCATAAATAATTTCTGTTACCAGTTTCTGCTGTTCAGCCGTGGGTATCAGCGCAGTTATGCCGGCTTCTGCCAGTTCGCTCTGATAGACGCCAACTGCGGTCAAGCCCTCGGTGGCGAGCAGCGCCACCGTGTGACAAGTTGCTTCCTTTAATCTCTGCACGGTTGTACTGATCATTGAGATGAAAGGTACCGGCACTGTCGCCCTGAGTTCAGACAAGAAAAAATGCGAGGTATTGCAGGAAATGGTCAGCGCTTCAGCTCCGGCCGTGGTCAGCCTGCGGGCGGAATTGATCAACTCCGGCAAAGGACTGGGGCCGCCTCGGAGCAAGGCTTCTGTCCGGTCGGGGATAGCAGGATTATTATCGATCAGGAGCGGCACATGATCCTGATCCCGGTCAACTTGGGTATTTTCTATTATTTGGTGCATGAGATCGCAGGTTGCCATCGGTCCCATACCGCCTATAATGCCGATTACTTTTTTCATTATTGTTCCTTTACAAGCATAGTTTAGCGTTGCAAGCCTTTGAGTAAAGCTCGGGCGCCAGGCGCGCCTGAACCTATATAGTCAAGCAAATTACAGTAGTGACCTAGGTTTCCCGGGCCAGATCTTTGCACATCAATTCTCTGATTTCCGCCGGATCATCAGTCTGACCCAGAACCCACATCATTTTTGTGACTACAGCCTCGGTGGTCATTCGTCCGGTAGGAATAACTCCTGCTCGCAGTGCTTTTACGGCGACCTCATATACCGTAAGATCAGTTCCTTCAAAGGTCACTTGTGTTCCTAAAGCTATTGTCAGACCTTGCGCCAGCAGTTTTTCTACTGCTGAGAGCAGATCCCGGCGGTGGAAAGGCAAGCCGCCAAAGCCGTAGGCTTCAATAATAATGCCGCGCAATTCCAGATCTGCCAGACTTTCCAGCCATTGGGGTTCAAGGCCGGGTGTCAGCTTAACCAACATGACTTTAGGCTCAAGCTCCGCCATTAGTTGCGGCTCTCTCTGCGGCGCGGCAGTCATTTCTTGGCCGAACTCGGACAGATGCAGGATATTATCGCTGATAGTGCCTATGAGCGGATGATTCACACTGTCAAAGGCGTCAAAAGAATGAGTCTTGATTTTTACGGTGTGATTGCCGCCCATCACTTTGCCGTCAAAGACAACAAAGATACCTTTTAAGTCGGATATGGCAACTCGGAAAGAATTCAGCAAATTGCCGGGAGCATCGCCTTCGGGCTCAGTCATGGATAATTGGGAGCCGGTCAGGACTATAGGCTTCCCGGGATCTTGGAGCATGAAACTGAGAGCAGAGGAAGTATAAGCCAGAGTATCTGTGCCGTGGGAAATCACAATCCCGTCATAGCCTGGTAAAGCGGCATAACATTCCGCAGCGATTAACTGCCATTCCTCCGGCTGGACATTCGTGCTGTCCAGATTCATCAGCACTTTGGTCTCAACTATACATAATTCCGCGATCTCAGGTACTGCTGCCAGCAGATCTTCCGGCGTCAGCTGCGGACTCATCCCGTCTGCGGTCTGAGCCGAGGCGATAGTGCCGCCTGTGGCCAGCAATAAAACCTTTTTCACTGCTATATCTCCGCAAATACTATTTTACTCAATATCCCATTCGTGAACATTGAGCAGGAAGCCGTATGGCGCAGGCACTGCATTGCTCAAGCGCTTGCTGACTGCCCCTAAAGGAGAGATGACATAGAGGGAGACTACGGGCGCATCCTCTTGCACCAACTTGTCGATATTGCTATAGGCCTTGATCAGGGCGTCCGTATCGCCATCGGCTGTAGCTCTGACAGCGTCCAGATAACCGTTCATGGTCTCGGAGGAATACTGTACCCAGTTCTGGAATTCCGGCGTGCCGGTAACCAGCCAATTGACGTCCGGATAGGGGTCAACCGGAACCATCGTATACTGGACGGCCAACAGATCGAAATCATGTGAGCCGGCGGCTTCCAATAGAGAGCCGATATCCAAAGTAGTGATCTTGGCTTCTATACCGACATCTCTCAGCTGTTCGACAACAACATTGGCAGCCTTGACGAAGGTAGGGTCACCGGAATTGATCTTGAATTCCAGCGGCCGGTCCTGTGTCCACCCGGCTTCCTCCAGCAGCGCTCTTGCTTCGTCCGGCGCAAAGGGCAGGGGGATGACGCCTTCGTCAAAATAGGGTGAGTAAGAGGTGATGAAGCCATCGATGATTTCGCCGTTGCCGTTGAGGAAGCCGTCGAGAATCTGCTGCCGGTTGATTGCTTTATTGATGGCGCGGCGAGCGCGGACATCGGATACGCTTTCGGTATTGATAAAGAGCAGCTGATTTGTAACCGGGGGCGCATACACCGGTTGGACATTATCCAGGGCAGCGATCGCTTCGTGGTCGGCATCGGGGATTGAAGCCATCGTAGGTTGAATGAAATCGATCTCGCCCGTCTTCAGACCGGGGAGCAGCTGATTGCCCTGTACGACCTTGATATTGAGCTTGTTGATCTTGGGAGCGCCCAGATAATAATTGGGATTGGCCTCATAAGAGGCAAAATGCTCCATATTGACTTCGTAGCATCTGTAAGCGCCGGAGACGACTTCGGGATTATTGAACCAATCTGTGGTCTTCAGCTCTTCAATAGAAAGCTGATTCAGCTTATGCTCGGGAATGACATGCATATAGCGGGCATAGGTGTTGAGGAAAGAGGTCAGCGGCATCGGAGTGGTCGAGGTCAAAGTCAGAGTCATATCATCGACTTTGTTGAGACCGGGTACACTCTCCAGGGTAGCATCATCAGGCAGATAGCCGCTCTCATTCCAGCCGTCAAAGATGCTGTACAGACCCATCGAGACATTGCCGATGCCGGTGCTGGTCAGCTTTAACAGTGTGAAAATAACATCGTTGGCGTCCACTTGCTCTCCGTCCGACCATTTAATCTCGGGATTGACCTTGATCGTAAAGGTCAGATTGTCTTCGGTGGTAATCTCCGATGCTATCTGCGGCACAAAGTCCAGATTGTTGTCCAGATCAACGAGAGGCAGGAACATGAGGCTGATCGCATATTTATTGACCTCAGTGGCATCAAGCAGCAGCGGGTTCAAGGAGCCGATGACATTGGTAACGCCGATATTGACGATCTTGTCACCGACGGGGCCCGGAGTTTCCTCCCCAGCATCAGACTGTGTGGCACTGCTGTCCGCATCAGTAGCCTGATCTTTCTTTTTGCTGCAGGCGACGAGGCTAATCAGCAATGAGAAGACAAGAATCAAGGCAATAATTGCGGCGATGATCCGCACTATTTTTTGTTGTTTTAGATTCATATTAAAAATAATTCCTCTCTTAATATCAAAATGCGACAATCTTTATTATATACGATATAAGTTCTCCTTGCAGATATGATATTAAGTTGAATTGGTTTTTGATCAGAAGGGCTTGGTCAGTGCTGACAAAGAGCCGGCACCGTGGATAAGCGGTTCGCAGTTAGGATTTTTGTCTGGGCGTACGGCCACAACTGCTGTGGTATGATTAGGAAAAAAGAAAGAGAAAAGGAAGAAAATCGAGGTCAAGTGAACAGAATGACGACTTCTGGATATACTGAGCCAGTACTCTCCGTACGGGACTTGGCAATAAGCTTTAATACCGGGCAGGGAGAGCGCGTTCTCCTGCGCGATGCCAGCTTTGAGGTCAAGCGCGGGGAAGTGCTGGGCATTGTAGGCGAATCGGGCAGCGGCAAAAGCATCACGGCCTTGTCTCTGATGGGGCTGTTGCCGGCCGGCGGACGGGTTTCCCATGGAGAGGCCTGGTTTGAGGGGCAGGATCTGTTCACATTATCGCCGCGTCAATTAGACCGGATTCGCGGCAAGCGGATCGCCATGATTTTCCAGGATGCGTTGACCAGTCTCAATCCTGTTTTTACGATCGGCAATCAGATAGTGGAAGGGATCAGGGCACATCAGGATATTTCGAAGGCGCAAGCGGCTCAGCAAGCCGCCGGGCTCCTGGGCCGTGTCGGCATGGCTGATCCGGACAATGTATTGAATCAATATGCCCATATGCTCTCCGGAGGCATGCGGCAAAGGGCTATGATCGCAATGGCTCTGGCCAGCGAGCCGGCGCTGATCATAGCTGATGAAGCCACCAGTTCCCTGGATGTTACGATCCAGGCTCAGATCATGCATCTGTTGCGCGAGCTGTCTCTGGAGCGTGAAATGTCGGTGCTGCTGATTACCCACGATATCGGACTGATTGCCCAGATGGCAGACAAGGTTATTGTCATGTATGCCGGCGAGATCGTGGAGAACACGGATGTCTTTACGCTCTTTGAAGCCCCGGGGCATCCCTATACGCGTGCTCTGCTGGAGACCGTGCCCAGCATCGAAGATGACAAAGACAGGGAGCTGCAGGCTATTCCCGGGGTAGTACCGGAAGATTATGATGCGATCAGCGGTTGCCGCTTTGCCGGCCGCTGCGCTTATGTCGAGCCAAAATGCCGTGAAACCAGGCAGATCATGCTGCCGCTGGATGAATGCCGGCAGGTTCGCTGTATGCGGGCTCAGAATAATGAGTTGGAGTTCGTGCATTCTACGCAATGTGAAGCTTCCAAGATAGCTTTGGCGCGGCGGCGACAGGAAGATAAAGCCGAGCTGGAGGAGCGGTTGCGGGCATGACTTTGCTGCGGGCGGAAAATCTCTATCGCACCTTCCCGGCTGCGGGAGGTTTTGCCGGGAGGAGAAGAGTCCGGGCCGTGACGGATATCTCGCTGACGATGTATGAGAATGAGACTTTGGGTCTGGTAGGGGAATCCGGCAGCGGCAAGTCTACTCTGGGCCGTATGTTGGTCGGCCTGGATAAGCCTGACAGCGGAGCTGTCTACTATCGGGGACAGGATCTGTCACAACTAAAGGGCCAGGATAAGAAGCGCGTCCGCACAGAGATGCAAATTGTCTTTCAGGACCCCTGGGCCTCGCTTAATCCGCGGAAGCGCATCTACGATATCTTGTCTGCGCCGCTGCTATATCATAATTATGCGACCAAGGCGGATGTCGGCGCAAAAGTCACCGCTTTGCTGGAAAAGGTCGGTTTGTCGCGGGAAAGCGGCGAGCGCTATCCGCATGAATTCTCCGGCGGACAGCGCCAGCGGATCGGCATTGCCAGAGCCCTATCCTTAAATCCGGCATTGATCGTTTGCGATGAGCCGGTTTCTGCTTTGGATGTCTCAATTCAGGCTCAGATTTTGAATTTGCTGCATGAACTGCAGGATGAATACAATCTGACCTTGCTGTTTATCTCTCATGGGCTGGCCTCGATCAAGTATCTGTCCGATCGGATCGCAGTTATGTATCTGGGGAGGATCGTTGAGATCGCCGGAGCCGAAAAACTGTTCAGCTCCACTTATCATCCCTATACCAGAGCGCTGATCATGTCTTCGCCGGTGCCTGATCCCTATCGCAGACAGGAGCCGGCGGCGTTGCTCAGCGGCGAAATACCGTCCAATATCGATCCTCCGTCCGGCTGCCATTTCCATCCGCGCTGTCCGCTGGCGGAAGATTCTTGCCGTCAGGAGATCCCGCAATTAATGCCTGTGCCTGGCGATCACACGCATCTTGTCGCCTGTCCGATTGCTCTGGCTGGAGGCGGCCTATGAATCGGGGCGGATTGCTGCGCTATATCCTGAAAAGGCTGCTGATTGCGGTTCCGGTGCTGATTGGCATTACTCTGATTGATTATCTGCTCATGAATCTGGCAGGCAATCCGATTGATATGCTGATCGGCCCCCGCGTTACGGAAGCGGCCAAGGCCGCCAAAATGGCCGAGCTGGGTCTGGATCAACCTTTTCTGGTGCGTTACTGGCTGTGGCTGACGGAGCTGATGCGGGGGAATATGGGTTATTCGCTTATGACTTATCAGCCTGTCGCCAAGATGATCGCGCAGAATCTGAGCCCGACCTTGCTGTTGATGGGAACCTCAATGCTGCTGTCCTTCCTGATCTCGATTCCTTTGGGCATCTATTCGGCACTTAAGCAATATACTCTGCGCGATTATGCCATTGTCGGCACTGCCTTCCTCTTTATCAGCATTCCCGGTTTTTTCCTGGCGCTGGTCTTGGTATATCTGTTCTCAACCAAGTTGGGCTGGCTGCCCTCCAGCGGTATGAAGACTCTGGGCGGAGCAGGGGGGATGCTGGACACTCTGCGGCATATGATTATGCCGGTTTTGGTGCTGGCTGCCTCAGTTACCGGCAGCAATATCCGCTATATTCGCTCCAGCATGCTGGAGATTTTACAGCAACCCTATCTGCGCACGGCTGAAAGCAAGGGTATCGGTCGCTTTAAGGTCATCGGCAAACACGCCTTTCGGAATGCCATGATTCCGATTGTGACCCTGATAGGTCTGCAATTGCCGATGCTGCTAGGCGGCGCGGTTGTGGTTGAGCAGATTTTTTCCTGGCCGGGGCTGGGCCTGATGACTATGAGTGCGATCTTGAATCGCGATTTCCCGGTTATCATGGGTGTCAGTCTCTTGGCGGCGATTGCCGTTCTGATGGCCAATATTATTACCGATATTCTCTATGCGGTCGTCGATCCGACGATCCGTTATGATTAGAGGCGACAAATGACGGAGAACAGTTATCTGAGAACAATCTGGAAACGCTTCAAGCGGCATAGACTGGCTATGGTCAGTCTGGTCTTTCTGTCTTTTGTCATTATAATTGCCCTGCTGGCGCCTCTGATTGCCCCTTATCATCCCGATCGGATCAGCGGTGACTTCGGCGCTCCGCCTGGCAATGGACACTTGCTGGGCACGGATGATGTCGGCCGTGATGTGCTGAGCCGCCTGATCTATGCAACCCGAATCTCTCTCCTGGTCGGTGTGCTTTCTACCGCAATCTCGACAGCAATCGGTGTGGTGCTGGGACTGGTTTCCGGTTTCTTCGGCAAGTTTATTGATGCGGTCATCATGCGCTTCACCGATATGGTGATGTCTTTCCCCTATCTGTTGCTGGTACTGGTTGCGGCCGCGATTTTTGGTCCCAGCCTGCTGAACATTATTATTATCCTGGGCTTTGTTAACTGGCCCGGCGTGGCCAGACTCGTGCGGGGCAATGTTCTGTCCCTGCGGGAGCGGGCCTTTGTCCAGGGCGCTCTCGTTGCCGGCCTGCCCAAGCCGTATATCCTGTTTTCGGAGATCTTGCCCAATACGATGGCGCCGGTGCTGATCCATTCCAGCTCAGTCATGGCTTTTTCCATTCTGGACGAGGCGGCACTGTCTTTCCTCGGCATGGGTGTACAGACACCTACCGCCAGCCTGGGCAATATGCTGGGCGCCGCGACCTCTCAGGCTGTCCTGACCGATCTGCCCTGGCTCTGGATTCCGCCGGGCGTAGTCATCGTCCTGCTTGTGATGTCTGTCAACTTTATCGGCGACGCTATCCGCGACGCCTTCGATCCTACCAATCCTCTGGTCTGATCCGCATCAGGCAGTAGCTTTTGTTCAGAAATGAATTGCCTTGTATTTCCACCCGTGTTACCATATAAGTAATATATTACCTATATCGGATAGCGGAGGCCCTATGAAATCTTTAATCCTTTATCGCTCGCAATACGGCAGCACTGAACAATACGCCCGCTGGATTCAGGAAGAATTATCCGCTCAAGCGGATAGCTTTGATAATCTGGGCAAATATGATATCGGGGACTATGATCTTGTCATTGTCGGCGAAGGCGTTTATGCGGGACAATTCCAGACACCGAAGCAAATGATTCCGATAATAGAAAAATATCCCGATAAACGATTTATCTTTTTCATAGTCGGGATAGCGGATATGGAAGATCAGGAAAACCGAGAGAAGCTTTATAGCGACCTTGCTAAGAGCATGGGATCCGCTATTGAGAATGTTAAGGTTTTTTTCCTGCGTGGAGTCCTGGATTACGGCAAGCTAAACTTCAAGCATAAGACCATGATGTGGATGCTTGTAAAATATCTAAAAAGAAAACCCGAAAAAGATTTGCCGAAAGACGCAGATCAACTAATCAGCACTTATGGCCGGAAGGTCAGTTTCATCGATAAGGATTCCCTAAAGCCGCTCATAAGATATGCCAAAGAGGAAACTACCGAATGAAAATAGAGGACTATATTGAGCAAAAAGGGAAAACCACAGAGGGGAAGAAGTCTGTTCTCTTTTTCGCTCTCTTTGTTATAACCAATCGTATTGAGACAATCTACAATGCCGGCAGAGAAGAATTGACCTTAAAGCAGTTAATGCTCCTGATCTTAGTTTCCATATCGGAAGGCGGGACCTTCACAGGATACGGAAAGATGATGGGGTCTTCCAGGCAAAACATTAAAACCTTGGCTAAAGCCCTGGAAAAGAAGTCCTATGTCTCGATCAGACAGGATGAAAACGACCGCAGAGCCTGCGGTATCTATTTAACTGCTAAGACGGCAAAACATTTTAAGGACACGGACGATTATTATACAAAACAGATTCTTTCTCTCTTCTCTGAATTTACAAAGGACGAGATTGATTTAATGTTTGCCTTTATGCCAAAGCTTTTTGCAGGCATTCAAAAAATGGAGAAATTACGCAGAGTTTAATCGATTTTTCCAACTCTCGCACCTATTTCGAGATATTCGATATTTTGATTTTCTCGAAATAGGGCAGTACGTTATATATTGCGTGAAAGTTCGCAATATCTGAAAGGTATCTTTTTATACGGCAATCAGCCAGAGCCGCAGTTCTGATTTCATCGAGATTGTCCTTAGGTTCATGCCCCAGGTTAAGACGGATTGCGTATTTCAGCCAGTCATCGCTGATTTCCAATAGCTTTAGATAATCCATTTCCCCCGCCAACCTACATATAAAATTCAAAATTGAATTTATTTCACTAGTTGCTTACTTGAACTGTATTTACAGAACGCTTATCGGACAGTACCATGATTCACGGTTGTATGGGACAAGTTCATCACTCATACATAGCACAATGCCCGGCTGAACTTCCATCTTGAATTGCCGAAGGGCAGCAAAATTCTTGTCGGGATTAGAAGGCTGCTTGCTTTTCTTGATTTCAACGGGAAAGATTTTGTCACCTTCGACTATAAGGAGATCTATTTCTTTTTTATCAATGTCCCGGTAGTAGAACAGATCGACAGGTTTGCCTGCATTGTGGTAGCTTTTGACGATCTCTGAAACTGCGTAGGTCTCGAAGAATGCTCCGTCCATAGCCCCGCTTTCTAAAGTCGAGGCATTTGGCCATCTGCAAAGGTACGCTGCTAATCCGGTATCCATAAAAAACACCTTGGGGGTTTTAACCAGGCGCTTGGTAAGGTTGGAATAATAAGGACGCAGAATAAATATAATGCCGGAACTCTCTAAGATAGATATCCAAGACTTGATTGTCGGCGAGGAAACACCGATTGCGCCGGCAATGTCACCATATTTCAACTCCTGACCGGTTCTGGCCGCCATATAGACCAAGAAGTCATAAAACTCGCTGAGTTTTCCCACCTGTGCCAAATCCCTGACATCTCTCTCGATGTAAGTGTTTACGTAGTCCATGTAGAAACGATCCCGGTCAAGCTCGGCAGAGCGCAGTTTGGGCATGCCGCCGAGAAAAATATCTTCATATACTTCGTGGACGGTTTTTTTCTTGCTGTATTTCAGTCGCTCCCGCAGGGATTTCAAATCGGGACGAAAGATTGCAGCAGGGCGCCCTTCAATCTCCGCGGCAGAGAGACTCGACAGATCAAAAATAGCAATCCGACCGGCCAAAGATTCGGAAACGTCATTCATCATTCTGAATTTCTGTGAACCTGTGAGCCAGAACATACCGCTATTGTCCTCGCCGCTGAGAGCTTTCTTATCGACTATATTCTTCATCTCCAGCAGAATCGAAGGAGCGCGCTGAAACTCATCAATGAGAAGGGGATAGCCATAGGTCTCAAAGAACAGAGCAGGGTCGGTTGTTGCGAGGCGACGTGCGTTACCATCGTCCAAGGTAACATAACCTCGTCCCGGCTCTCTGAGATGATTCAGCAGGGTAGATTTACCTACCTGACGCTGTCCGCAGACCATTACCACGGGATAATGGCGAGAGGCATCGAGGACTTGTCCCTCCAAATGCCGCTGAATATACAATTCAAAGACCTCCTTTGCGAGGAAACTAAAGTGTGACTTTATTTTACTCGAACCTGGCAGCGAAAGTCAATGTCCCGAATTATCTGCCATATATCCGATAAATCGAGTCTCTTAGTGTTAAAACCAAGTGTTAAGAGAAGGCTTCCGGGTCTAACTGATCCTTAGAGTCTGCTCATGCCGGCGGGTCGGTTATTGACGCAGTTCTGCTCCCAGGTGTTTATTGAGTTGCTTGATGATGGCGGCGCGCTTGCCGGCTATCTGCTCTGTCGAGAGGGTCGCCTGATCGGATCCCAGCAGGACATGGAACAGCAATGACTTCTTCCCGGCCGGCACCTGAGAGCCGCGATATTCTTCGACGAAATACAGGTCACGGACCATAGGCGCCACAATCGCGCTGATCTGTTCCCAGGATACTGTCTCGTCGATTACGATTGCGAAGTCTTCTGCGACCAGCGGATAGTGGGGCAAAGGCCGGTATACATTGTCTCTGCTGGGCAAGGGCAGCAATTTACTCAGATCCAATTCACATACCGCCATCTGTACTCTCTTGATATTGGCGAAGTTCATAGCTCTTCTGGAGACAAGACCCAGATGGCCGATAATATCGCCGGCGGCAGTGGTCAGATTCAGCCAGACTGCATCATCCGCCCAGCCCGGTTTTTGGACAGAGCTGAAACAAAAAGGCTCGGCGCCGGTATAACGGGGCAGTTCTTCCAACACGCCCTTGAGTTCGCGGAAGATTTCTACACCTCTGTCGCTGCGATCAACAATAACAGCAGCCAGATTAAGCTCCTGGCGGGGCAGCTTCTCGGCGGGATCGGAAACGACCTCCTGCCCGGCGCAGAATACCTGGGCCAGCTCGAATACCCGCAGATCATCGACATAGCGCAGATTAGCTCTGGCATTGCCCAGCAGACCCGGCACCAGACTTGATCTCAGCCTGGCCTGGTCGGGAGCGGGCGGCTGTTCCAGACTCAGCATTCCATCTTCAGCGATTCCCGCGGCCTCGATCAGATCATCCGCTACCCAGGGATAAGTGAAAATTTCCCGGAAGCCGCAACGGAAGGCCAAATATTCGCGGATTCTTCTCTCCAGAGCGAAATGATCCTGCTTGACTGCTCTTTCCAGCGTCACCCGTGGCGGAATAAAATCAAAGTTTTCGTAGCCGATCAGCCGCGCCACTTCCTCTACGATATCGCAGAATTCCTCGATATCGCCGGTTGAGCGCCAGCTCGGTGCCGTGACGGTAAGAACAGAAGTGCCGCTGATCCCGAAACCTAAGCCGGCCAACAGAGCTTTGACTTCCCCGGTTGACACCTTCTGCCCCAGGCTCCCGGTCAAATCCTCGATTCCGACTTCGACGGTCACAACTTCCGTTGTGGCGGCGACAGCATCTGAAAAGCCCAGCAACTTCGCTTGCGGGAAGTGCGCAAAGATCAGGTCGCAGGCGAGAGCGATCGCCTGATCAACCCGTTGAGTATCCAAAGCTTTCTCGAACCGGGACGAAGCTTCGGTGCGGACATTAAAGCGCTGAGCGGTCTGCCTGACACTCAGGGCATCAAAGGTTGCAACTTCCAGCACCAGTTCCGTGGTATCGTCATGCAGGGAGTCCTTTTTGCCGCCTTTAATACCTGCCAAAGCCATCGGTTCTACGGCATCGCAGATCACCAGATCCTCCGTGGTCAGTTCCAGGAAAGTCTCATCCAGCAATTCCAGTGTTTCGCCGGGTCTCGCTTCTCTGACAATAATCTCATCTTCTACAAAACGGCGGTCAAAACCGTGCGTCGGATTGCCGGTTGCCAGCATGACATAATTGGTGATATCGATCAGGCAGTTGTGCGGGCTCATGCCGGCGGCATGCAGTCTCGCCTGCAGCCAAAAGGGTGCCGGTCGGGAATCAACACCGGAAAAGATCAAACCGGCATAGCGTGAACAGCGGTGGGGAGCCTCGATTGTAATCGGCAGAGCCGCCGCGTTATCCCGCAGCGCCGGGTCGAGCTTGAACCCGGACAGGGGCTTCAGTTCTCGTTTGAAGATAGCGGCCAGTTCGCGGGCGATGCCGTAATGGCCCCAGAGATCGGGGCGATTGGTCAGGGATTTATTATCGATCTCCAATATCACATCATTCAGTTGCAGTGCCTGAGCCAGCGGCGTGCCGGCAGGCTGATCGAAATCCTTGAGGTCGATAATCTCCGCCTCGCTTGCGGCCGGGAACAGTTCTTCCAATCCCAGCTCCCCGGAAGCGCAGATCATCCCCGCGCTCGCGACCCCTCTCAATTTGGTGCTGCGGATCTCAACCGGTTCGCCTTCGCCATGCCATTTCACATAGGATCCCGGCAGCGCGACTGCCACCCGCTGTCCTTCGTAGAGATTGCTGCCACCGCAGACAATCGTCGCCTCTTCTTCAGAGCCGACATCGACCACCGCGACCCGGAGTTTATCGGCATTGGGATGCGGCCTCAGCTCGCGGATCAAGCCGACCACGATCTTATCATATGCCTGCTCCTGCTTGTGTACGTCCTCTACCTCGACCGTCCGCATCGTCAGCTCATACGCAATTTCCTCCGGCGTCAGATCGCTCAAATCAACATAGTCACTGATCCACTGCAATGAAATCTTCATATCTGTAAAGGCTCTAAAGCCTCCTCCTTTTTATCATTTACTGCTGCACGGGCTGCGCCCGGCTCTCCGGCTCTAATATCAGATTCTCTAACGAAGGCGCTATGAATCCATACCGCTCTTTAACTGAACTGCGACAGGAAGCGCAGGTCACCGCTGTGGAACAGACGGACATCATCGACGCCGTAGCGCATCATCACCAGCCGGTCGAGACCGATATTGATATAAAAGCCGCTCCACTCCCGCGGATTCAGACCGGCGGCCCGCAGCACATTCGGATGCGGTGTGCCGCCGGGCATGACTTCAATCCAGCCGACATTTTTGCAGACCCGGCAGCCGACGCCGCCGCAGACCTGGCATTCCATATCGATCTCAAATCCCGGCTCCACAAAGGGGAAGAACCCGGCCCGCATTCTGGTCTTGACCTTATGTCCGAAAACCTTTTCCAGAATCGTGTCGATCAGCAAACGCCCGGAGGCAAAGGGGAAATCTCTCTCCACGATCAGAGCCTCATATTGGAAAAAGGCACGCTCATGGCGGGCATCGGTGGCTTCATTCCTATAGACGCGGCCGGGATAGACAAAGCGCGCCGGCGCGCCGTTTGCTTTCAGATATCTGACACTGGCGCCGGTCAGGTGGGGACGCAGACAGAGCCTGGAGCCGCCGGTCTTGTCTGCCGTGCCGGCCAGCCAATAAGTATCCATGGATTCCCGCGCCGGGTGATCGGGCGGGAAGTTGAGATGGTCAAAGGCGAACAATTCACTGGAGATCTCATCCTCGGCAAAGAGCACAAAGCCGAGGGATAAAAAAGCATCATTGAGATCGTAGCACATCTGCGTAATCGGATGCAGACCTCCGGTCGGAGGTTTGATCCCGGGCAAAGTCAGGTCATATTGATGATCGAGCACCGGGGCATTGTTGCTAAGCTCGATCTTTTTGGCTTCAATCTCTGTTTGCAGTATCAGCTTGACTTGGTTGGCCGCCTGGCCGGTAGTTTTCCTGGCTTCGGGATCCAGCCCGCCCAGTCCTTTCAAAACCGCGGTCAGCTCACCGTTTTTGCCCAGATATTGCTGAGTGATTGCCTGCAACTCAGTCTCTGTCCGGACTTCTTTGAGTGCCGCTAAAGCTTCCCGTGTCATATTATCCAGTAGTTCTTGCATTATATTCCGCTCCTGTCAGCTCATGATCAAAATCGGACAGCAATCAGCCGTCGACTTTGATTATATTATATGAATATTCCCAAATTATAGCCTATTTAGAGTCTGAGTGCTTCCGCTGCAGCCGGCTGTAGCGGATTATCCGACGGGACTATTGGTTAATGGGCTTAATTCGGATCGCTGTTGCGCCCGATTATGAGTTTTGTTTTTAGTAATAAGCAATAAAAGCGGGATCATAATTGATTTCGCCCGCGAATGTAAATTCTTTATTAGCATTCGTTAAAATTGACTAGCAGCTAAGGTTAAATTTGTGTAAGCTATAGGGGAACAGACGGAGAAATTGTTTTCGTCCGTCTTTTTATGGAGTTATCTGCTATGCGCAAGCTGAGTAATAGAGACAATTATTTAGCAGCATTATTGAGGGAGCAGTATGGATTTATTTAGCGTTCTGTCACTGGTAGGGGGTCTGGCATTATTTCTCTACGGCATGAATCTGATGAGTGTCGGACTGACTAGATTGTCGGGCTCAAAATTGCAGTCGATTTTGGAAAGTTTGACTTCAAATCGAATGAAGGGAGTGGTTCTGGGAGCAGGTATTACTGCGATTATCCAGTCTTCATCGGCCACGACCGTAATGCTGGTTGGCTTGGTCAATGCGGGGATCATCAGGCTTCGCAATGCTATTCCGGTCATCATGGGCGCCAATATCGGTACGACCATCACGGCCTGGATTCTCAGTTTAGTCGGAATCGAAAGCAGCAATCTCTTAGTGCGCATGCTGAATCCCGAATCCTTTACGCCGATCATGGCCATCGTCGGCGTGATTTTTATCATGTTTACCCAGAATGAGAAGAAGCATAATATCGCCAGGATTCTGCTGGGCTTTGCCATTTTGATGTACGGTATGGATTCCATGTCTGCTTCAGTGTCCCCCCTGGCCGAGGTGGAAGCCTTCCGCAATCTGTTTCTACTCTTCTCTAATCCTATTGTCGGTGTCCTGGTTGGCGCTGTGCTGACGGCGATTATTCAGTCATCTTCCGCCTCGGTCGGTATTTTACAAGCCTTAGCCCGCACCGGCCTGGTTTCTTACGGCGCGGCCATTCCCATCATCATGGGCCAGAATATCGGTACCACGGTTACCGCCCTGATTTCCTCCGTGGGCGCCAATCGCAATGCCCGCCGCGTGGCGATTTTCCATCTGTCTTTTAATGTTATCGGAACCTGTGTCTTTCTTACCGGATTCTATGCGCTCAATGCAGTTTTAAGATTTAGTTTCTTAAGCGACGAGATAGCTCCGGTTGGCATTGCCATCATTCACTCGATCTTCAATATTTTCGGTACGATCATGTTCTTGCCCTTTGTCGGGCTATTAGAGAAGTTAACACATAAGTTGGTACCGGATGCTGAAGAAGATCGGATAGCCAGCCAGCTCGAAGAGCGCTTCAAGCTACTGGAAGAGCGCTTTCTGGAGACACCGGCTCTGGCCGTGGAGCAGGTCAAAAAGCTGGGCAGCGATATGATCGACAAGACTCTGCAAGGACTATATGTTTCTCTGGCCATGCTGGATGAATACAGCCATGAGGGCTTTGTCGAAGTGACCGCTTTAGAGGGTCTGGTTGATCGCTATGAAGATAGGCTGGGCACCTATATGGTCAAATTATCCGCGCGCGAGCTGACGGAATACGAATATAAAACGATTGCCATCTGGCTGCACAATATCAGCGAACTGGAAAGAATATCCGACCACTCTATCCATCTTGTCCATGCCGCGGCTGAAATGCATGAAAGGAAAATACGTTTCTCAGATAATGCCAGAGCTGAGCTGGCAGTATATAAAGCGGCACTGATTAAATGTATTGAACTTGCGGTGACTGCTTTAAGGGAGGACGATATTGATATTGCGGTACAGGTGGAGCCTCTGGAAGAGGTCATTGACCGCCTTAATGATGAGTTGACTGCCAGACATATAGCCAGACTGACAAATGGGGAATGCACGCTGGAGCTGGGCTTCATTTTCTCCGATCTGGCAACCAGCATGGAGCGTGTAGCTGATCACTGCAGCAATATCGCTGTGTCCATGATTGAGATTCATGCCGACGGTCTGAATACACATGAATATCTGGCGCAGGTGAAGCAGGACGGTACCGGCTTCAGGAAGATGTACGAATCTTATAGAGAAGAATTCCGTCTGCCGAGAGATACCAGAGTCAGAGGCAATGAGGCAACTGTTTCTTTGCCGGATAATTGTCCAATCCATCCTTTTGAAGATATTGAGACAGAAGCATAGATTCAGAATAGAATAGAATAAGAGAAGAAAAAAACTTAATAGAAGGGAGTATTAACTTTGTCAAGAAACAGTCAAGAACATCGTGAAATAGATAATTCCGCCTCGCCGGATTCCGGCGTCGGCCAGATTGAAGAACTAAAACGTCTGAAGTCGGAGGGTCGCTATCAAGCTGAGAGCAGAGGCGGTCTGAATTCGCTGCAGAAGTTGGTAGCGGCAGGTATGCTGGCAGCCCTGACCACAGTAGCGACTTTGCTGGTACAGATTCCCACTCCCTCCCGCGGCTTTCTCAATATGGGAGATGTGGTAGTTCTGGTTTCAGCCTGGGTCTTAGGTCCGGTCTATGGTGCTGCCGCGGCGGGTATCGGCTCAATGCTGGCCGATCTGATTGCCGGCTATACCATGTTTGCTCCGGGAACTCTGATTATCAAAGGGCTGGTAGCCCTGATCGCGGCTGCTTTATTTGCCGCCTTGAAATTCAAAGGCAACGGCGGCCGTATCTTGGCCAGACTTATCAGTGGCACAGTCGGCGAATTATTCATGGTATTTGGTTATTTTATTTATGAGGCCGTTATTTTAGGCATGGGACCCGGCGCTCTGGCGGGCGTTCCCGGCAATTTGGGGCAGGGAGCTTTCGGACTGATTGCCGGTTTTGTCGTCATTACTCTCTTGGAGCGCCATCCCTATATCAGATCACGCTTGCCTGCATAAGCAGTTTGGATTATTGTAAAAATTAGAAAGGAATCAGAAAGGAAGACTAATGGCATGAAAGATGAAGCAGCTAATGCGGAAATTGCAGGCGGTGAACAGGGAATAGTTGATTTTAAGCACCATGAAGACGCGGATTTTTTGGCCCAGATCAAGCAGGAAGCATTATCCGCCGTTAACGAATTTATTGCTAAGGCCTATCTGCAGCCGGGGATGATTGTCGTGGTGGGGTGTTCGAGCAGCGAAGTCGGAGGTCATCATATCGGCTCCTATCCGAGCGCGGAAATCGCTGAGGTAATTTATGATACCGTGAACGGCGTTCTGCAAGAAAACGGCATGCATATTGCCGCGCAATGCTGCGAACATATAAATCGTTGTATAATTATCGAACGGGAAGTCGTTCCGGGCAAAGAAATTGTCAATGTCGTGCCCTGGGCCAAAGGCGGCGGCTCATTTGCTGCCAGAGCCTATGAGACAATGCGTCATCCGGTGGCAGTTGAGAAGATTCAAGCTGATGCCGGAATCGATATCGGCGATACTTTTATCGGTATGCACTTAAAAGATGTGGTGGTATCCGTTAGATTGCAGGTAAAGAGTATCGGTTTTGCTCATCTTACCGCGGCGCGCACCCGGCCGAAATTTATCGGCGGCGGCAGATCAAAATATGATGAGGGATTGGCCAGAGGCTATAAAAGGGATTAATGAGAAAACGGAATACCAAAGAGTTTTTTAACAGCTGGCTCTATATCCTGATTGCCTTGGGCGTATTTGCAATCCTGGCGCTCTATTTGGGTGATGTTGTCAGCTTGGGACGAAGACTCTTTGCTATTCTGGGACCGGTTATTTTCGGCGGTCTCCTGGCCTTTGCGCTGAATTTGTTGCTGGTAAGAATAGAAAGGCTTTACTTTCCCAATAGCGATCATCCCTTAATCAAGAGAAGCCGGCGCAGCGTCTCGCTTTTCTTGTCCATTCTTATAGTACTGGGCGTGATTGCAATTATTCTGGGCCTGGTGATCCCGCAAATGGTCAAAGCGATTGGCATAGTCTCCGAAGGTTTGCCCAAAGTCTATGTCCGATTCATTAATTGGGTCCGGGAAAGTGATTTCTTGCCGGATACGCTGCGGGAGAAAATTCTCTTTTCCGACTTCGATTTCAACAGTATGATCAGCAAGGGAATGACACTGATCCAAAACTGGGTTGGCAATCTGATTGGTATTGCCGGCAGAGTTGTGTCTCATTTCATGGATCTGGTTCTATCTATCATGTTTGCCATCTATCTGCTGGCCAATAAAGAACGGTTAGTCAGGCAATTCAAGAAACTGGGCTATGCTTATTTGCCCGATCGGATCAATATTTCGATCTCGCATATTCTGATCGTAGCCAATGAGACCTTTGCGAGCTATTTCGGCGGACAGTTTCTCAGCGCCTTCATTCTCGGCATTCTGACGGCGATCGGCATGCTCATTCTCGGCCTGCCGTTTGTACCGATCGTGGCGAGTGTGGTCGGCATTACTGCCTTAATTCCGATTCTGGGAGCCTATATCGGAAATATTGTCGGTGTCATCTTGATTATTACTGTCAGTCCGCTCAAAGCCCTGATCTTTTCTATCTTTCTGATTATCCTGCAGCAGATCGAGGGCAATCTTATCTATCCGAAGATTGTCGGAACCCGTGTCGGCCTGGCCGCGCATTGGATACTTCTGGCCATTGTTGTCGGCGGCGGCATCGGCGGAGTTTTAGGTGTTTTAATTGCGGTGCCGATCTTAGCTACGATTTATCACCTGGTCAAGGAAGATGTCGAATTCAAAACCGGCAAGAGACCGGCCGACGGTATCGAGCGCATAATGACTGAGGCAAAAAAGCCGCGGCAGAAGCGAACTTTCGAAGAAATCGAACCTGTCTCCGAGGTCACCGGTTCAGAGGCCGACAGCTGCGATCACACTGGAACTTCCTAGTAATTATCTCTGACTAATCATTTTCCTTTGCCGCAAAAACGCGGATAATAGCGGAGTGTTGACAATTTGCGCCTAAGCAGCGATAAGCGTCTGCGCACAGATTGATCCCGGGCGTAATCCAGTGTATAACTGACTTTCTTCGCTTTCAGCATCCGTTTGAGTTCGGGCTTAAGTTCGGAGGGCGCATAGTCAAGCAATACTTTCTTTGCCACGTTCAGCCACAAATGCTCCTCTGTGTTGCGGACATATTTTGCGGCGCCTTCGCCGAGCAAATCAGCGGCGAGCCAGGCGGCCAGATTGTTGCCGGCGGCAGTCGCGTAGAAACTGGATCTGCCCTGCCTTAAATTGAGCTCAAAGACTTTGTACTGACCGTCCCGATGGTCGAACTTGAGGTCAAAGTTAGCGAAGCCGCGATAGTTGATCTTTTCCAGATAGGACTTGCATTGAGCATCAATAGCAGGGTAATCGCCGGTGAGCAGAGCATTGTAGTTGCCGATGTCGGCGGGCAGGCATTCGTCCAGGGCGCAGCGAGCGGTGCAGGTCATTCGCACCTGGCCTGTCTGATCGACATAAGCGTTTAGTACATACATGGTTTCCATGCCGCCGGGAATAAAATCCTGCAGAATCATGTCGCCGCCGTAGCCCGCTTCATAGACGGTCTCCAGAATCAGCATCAGCTCCGCTCTGTCGGCAGCCTGATAGGCTTTTTTCTTGTCAGCAAAGTGCAGATGGAAATAAGCGATGCTGTCATCAGCCTTGACAGCGACCGGGAAATCAAAGGGCAATTCGACGGTGCGGAAAGACTCTTTGTTGACGACTACAGTGGCCGGATAGGGCAGTCCGTGTTCGGCGCAGCTGCGGTAGAAGTCTTGTTTATTCTCGAGTTTTTGGCGCAGGTCTTCCGATACGCAGTTGAAAAGGAAGTACGGTTCCAGCAGTTCGCGATTTTTGCTTACGAGTTCAACATAAGTATCCGAGCAGGGAACCAGCAGCAAGGGCAGACCGCGCCGGCTGAGTTCCCGGCCGATGCCGGCAATCTGATCGCGAAAGGCCGGATCTGTATCAAAGTTCGGATAGACATCGACATCGAGAATGGCCGAGTCGGATGTTGCGTATTGGCGCGACCGGCCCAAAGCAAGCGAGCGCAGACCGTAGGCTTCATGGAAAGAGCGAGCCATGCCGTAAGTATTGATATCAGTGCCCAGAATGACAGGCAGGAAAGGACGGGAAGTATTCATACTGCTCCTTAGCCGTAGGATTTGAGTGACCTGATGTCCGGTTGTTTTGATCACAGTCAGCGTACAAACTGGCGGAGTTTTTGTCAACCGGGCGCTTGGCGGTGTGGCTTAGAGCAGGGATTGGATCAGCTCAGTCAGCATCACCCCGGCCATGCCGCCCAGAGCCACCGTGAATAATGAATTGCGCAGCCAGGCCAAAAGCAGGGCGATGCCCGCCCCCGCCAGGGCTGAAGGCAAATTAGCCGTTGAAGAGAAGATATCCGGGAAGGTCATGGCAGCGATCACGGCGAAGGGCACATATTCAAAAAAGGCCAGCAGGCGCAAATTCCGGATTGGCCGGCGCAGCAAAAGCATAGGCAAGACCCGCGGCAGATATGTCGCGGCCGCCATTACCAGGATACCGGCAAAAATCCTTTCATCATTCATCGACGATCTCCTTGGGCCAGATTATGGCGGCTGCCCCGGCGGCTATGACCGCTACTATGGTCAGACGCCAGCCGGAAGCCAGATCCTTCAACAGCGGTAGCTTCAGAAACATCAGATTTAAGGCGATACTGGCTGAAATTATCAGCAGCAACTTGGAGTTGTCGCGCGCCGGCGGCACGATGATAGCGATGAACATACAGTAAATAGCGATGCCGAAGGCGCTGGCAATCAAGGGTGGCAGAATAGGTCCGAGAGAAGATCCGATCAGCGTGCCTGAAGTCCAACCCAAGATGGGCAGCGTCATCAGACCGAAGAAAAAGTACTCATCCAGAGTGTCCCTTTCCTGACTGGAAACCGCATAGATTTCATCGGTTATGGCAAAGCTGATCAGTATTCTTTTAGCGGTGGAGAGCTTGGGATCGATTTTTGTCACCAGAGAAAAAGACATCAGCAGATAGCGCATATTAATGATGAGAATCGCTGTAGCCAGCTCGACATAACCGCCCAGGCGGGAGATGATATTAACCCCCGCCAGCTGTCCGGTAGAGGAGAGATTAAAGAGCGAGGTAAGGGTAGCCAGTAATGGTGTAAAACCCGTACTTTGCGCATAGATACCGAAAGTCAGTCCAACAGCAAAGTAGCCCAGTGCGATCGGTATTCCGGCCAGCAATCCTCTTCTGTAGTTTGAGCGGTTTTTCTTCATTCAGTCCCCCAGATGCCCAGGCGGTCTTCTTGGGCCGAAGATTGAGCTTGTCTCAGAACGTCAGCATATTTGATATTAGGGGGAATGGTCAATAGTTTTGCCTGGCCGGCCCGGACAATCGCTTCATTGACAAAAGTTCCGTCCGGCAAATAGAGATAGCAAAGATCACGGCCATATTGATCGAGATAGCCGACATCGTATTCGAGCCGCACTTCCCGATCTGCGAGGAGCGCACGGAGAAAATCGGAGGCAGCCGCTCCCTCCGCCGTATTTTGCTGAGGATCATTATGCACCGATTCCGGAGCGTCTATTCCAATCAAGCGCAGTTTACGGCGCTGACCTGAGATTTTGACAATGACTGTATCACCGTCCACGACTTTAACGACAGGGAAATAGCTCGACTCATCAGGTTTGAACCAATTTGCGGGCAAGTCCCGGTTCTGAGTGCCGGTTTCGCCGCTTACCGTCCCGCTGTCATCAGTCAGATCGGCGGATCCAGAGGCTTTCGGGGCAAGATCAGACCCCGATTCGAAAATGGTAAAGGTGGGGATGGCTTTTTTACCGCAGGCAGAACCGAGGCTGGGGACGACGGACAGAATAGTAATCAGCAGCAGCGTTTTACAAACAGACCTGAAACACCGCCGCCTGAGATCAGGCGAGGCCGTTGTTGCAGTGCGGCTTTTATGCGCTCTATTGAAGGCGTTCAAATGCAAGGTGTTAAAAACCATTCCTCTCCGGTAAAAATTTTTGCGGCTTAATACTTGCTAGTTCTTCTCTATACCTGCCCGGCTCAGCTTAATACTTGCCGGCTGTCCTTTGCCTGATCTTCCTATACCGAATTTTCTACTTAATTATAACCAAGCAAGTCGCCGGCCGCAGAACTTAATACTGATCAGGAATTGTGATCTGATATTAACAGTAATTTTTCAATTAACAATTTTCGAACATGTTATAATCATTAAAAGTTTACGAATCTGTGTTCTTATGCGATTTGGCACGGACGATCGAGGATGGTTCCCCGTTGCGAAATCGACGAGGATACGTAAACAGACGTAGGAGGAGCTATGATTAAGTATACAGAGGTGCTGGGACAAAGGATTCGCATCGGCAATTTTCCGACACCTTTCCAGCAACTCTCCCGCTTGGGTTCGAAGTACAGAATACCCTCGCTTTGGATTAAGCGGGATGACCTGACCGATGTCGGACTGGGCGGCAACAAGATCAGGAAACTGGAGTTCCATCTGTGCGCGGCTCTGGACTCAGGGGCGGATACTTTGCTTACTTTCGGCGGTCCGCAAACCAATCATGGCCGTCTGACAGCGGCTGTGGCGGCGCGTTACGGCCTGAAGTCCATTCTGGTTTTGGATGGTGAGGCTCCGGAGCGTCTTAGCGGCAATTTGATTCTGGATCAATTTCTGGAAGCCGATCTGCGTTTTGTGGCGGACAGGCACAAGAGAACTTATGTCGAAGAAATTATCGCTGAATATGAGGCAGCCGGCCATAAAGTATACGTGGTTCCGATGGGTGGCAGTGACGCTCTGGGCACATTAGGCTATGTGCTGATGATGGCGGAGCTGTCGGAACAGATCAAGGCCAATGGCATTACTCCGACCCATCTCTTCGTAGCCGCGGGTTCAGGCGGCACACTGGCAGGCATAGCGCTGGGAGCCAAGCTGGCTGGACTTGATCAACTGCAGATCCGCGGCATTCCCGTTATACCGGCCGGGAACATCGATCTGCCTGAACGGACTCTGAAATTCATACAGCAAGCGGCAGAGCTGCTGGGACGCAATGACATTATCGCATCCGATCAGGACTTTATACTTGACTATGGGCCGGCAACGGAGCCTTATACAGGGCTCGGTTACAATATTCCGGATGACAAGACTTATGCTGCCTTGAAAACATTTGCTATTACAGAAGCAATTTTTCTCGATCCCTGCTATAGCGGCAAGGCCGCCAGGGCCTTCCTGGATTTTCTGGAGCGGGAAGCTACCGCAGATGATACCGCAATTTTTATTCACACAGGCGGAACGCCTGGATTGTGGGCTGATGTTCACCTGGAGTATATGAATAGATAACACCGGCGCTGAACTGTTGACGGCGGAGACATCTGTCGTGTTTGCAGTGAGCAGCCGGGCTTATTTTGAGGTGTTTTATGAATTTAATTGAACAACTGATACATGATCTGAAAGTATCACACAATTTCGCCGACCTTTTCGCATTGATGATGCGCAATGGCCGGGGCAAGAATATTTTTGAATACTATGATCAGGAGCAGTTAGTCCGGCTTTCCTATGAGGAATATGAGCGGAAAGTAATGGGCTGCGCCAGGAAAATTCGCGAGGCGGTTAGGAGCGAAGAAAAATTTATCGCCCTCAAGCTGCCCAACGGGCCTGAATTTTGTATTTTGTTCTGGGCAATCCTGGCTGCCGGTTTTGATTTGCTATTGCTTAACTCGCTGCAGAATACGGATGATGCTATTGAAATGATGGCTCAAGCCGGCACCGAAACCCTGATTACAAACAAGCTGAATGAGGATTTTGCCTATCTGGCCGCCGCCGATCTGATCGCCGAAGCGGATAGTTTCCCTGAGGAAACAGCCTGGGGCGACCGTATCGCCCTTTGCACCAGCGGCACCACCGGTGATGCGAGAATCTTTGTTCACGACAGCGGCGGCGTTATAAATCTGGCTGCCTGTCTGATCAGGCTCTCAGATCAGACTGACCGCTGGGTACGCCCGGGAGTAAATGAGAAATGTCTGGCATTTCTGCCTTTCCACCATATATTCGGTCTGATGGCGGTCTTTATGCTGACCTATATGCTCGGCAACACCTTTATCTTCATCCCCAGTTTAGCCCCGGAAGTAATTCTGGAGAGCTGCCGCAAGCATCGGGTTACCCAAGTGATCAGCATACCTTTGTTCTGGAATGCGGTAGTCAAGGGACTTTATCGTAAAATTCGCTTAACGGAAGGCGAGAAGACTGTGGCCGCCTTTGACAAGATGATCGATGCCAGTCTCAAGGCACAGGCGGCAGGCAAAAAAGTGCCTTTCTACTATGCCGCCAAACTAAAGTCCATACGCAATCAGATATTAGGCGATGATGTCTATCTCGGTTGCAGCGGCGGCGGCTATATTCCCGTCCAAACACTGCGTGTCATCAACGGTTTGGGCTATTATCTCAGCTCCGGTTACGGGATGACAGAAGCCAGCATTATCTCGGTCTGCAACACGGAAGATGTCACGCTGCGCTGCAATGGCAATGTCGGCCGTCCCTTTGAGCCTGAAAATATTATGATCTCGCCTAGCGGCGAAATTATGCTGCGCGGCCGCAGCATCCATAACGGTGTGATCAAGGGCGGCCAATTACAGCCGGTAGATTACACGGGGGATAACTGGTTTCCCACCGGCGATACAGGCCGCCTTGTCGATGGCGCCATCATGATCGATGGCCGCCTGAAAGAGGTCATTATCGGGCCCTCGGGAGAAAATATCTATCCCGATACCGTAGAAGCGAATTTCCAGGATTTGCCCGGAGTACAGCAAATGACTGTTGTCGGCGTTAAAGCCGGCGACTACGAATATGCCAATTTACTGCTTGAGGTGGCTCCCGATGCGGATCCGGCCGAACTGGATCAAGCGGTGAAAGCCCGCATGGTCAAGCTTCCGCCCTCTTCCGCCATCAGCAATGTACTGGTCAGCCTGGAACCGCTGCCACTATCTACAACCAGAAAAGTTAAGCGTCAGCTGCTGTCCAAGCAATTGAATGCCGGACAGTGGCCGGTGCTCACTCTCTCCGAGTATCTGGAAGCGAAGGCTGCCGGCATGACTGTGTCATCCGACCGGCAGGCCGCGATCCCGGAGGCGCCTGCTACTCCGCCGCCGGCGACAGAGGACAAAGCCAAACCAGCTCCGGCTGCGGAAGGAGGCGCCAAGGACGATGCCCTCAGTGAAGAAAAGATCAAGGAAACTATCCGCGGTTTCTTTGCCGAGGCTCTGGATATTAGTCTGGAAGAAGTTACGGATAGCGGTCATTTTGTGCTGGATCTGGGCGGAGACAGTCTCTCCAGCCTGACTTTGCTCAATCTGCTGGAGCGTGAATACAATATCGCCATCGTAGATGACCAGTATTATAGCTGCATGAATCTCAACGATATTACTTCGCTGATCCATGAGCATCTGTCCGGCACAGACTACGCCCCGGGCCGGAAAGCCGGCATCAGTCTGGAAGGACGGGCGAGGACGCCGGAAGAGCGAGTTGACGCCTTCGAAAAAATCAGGGAAATTCAGCAATTTGTCCAGCGCTCCGAACAATTGCTGGCCAGCAGCAATATGCTCAATCCCTATTTTATTTCGCAGGAATCTGCCCTCAAGGATGTTTCCTATATGGGCGGGCGCGAGATGATCAATCTGGGGTCATATAATTACCTGGCTATGTCGGGCGATCCCGAGGTCAATGCCGCCGCCATAGCGGCAGTGGAAAAGTACGGTACTTCGGCCAGCGGCAGCAGATTGCTCGCCGGCGAAAAGGATATCCATAAAAAACTCGAGGCTGCGATCGCTCGCTGGAAGGACACGGAGGATGCTCTGGTTCTGGTCAGCGGACATGCTACCAATGTTACTTTTGTGGGCAATTTCTGTGGCTCCGGCGATCTGATCATCTATGACCGCCTGAGTCATAATTCGGTGATTCAGGGACTGATGCTCTCGCGGGCCAGAAGCCGCTTCTTTCCCCATAATGACTATGAGGAGCTGGAGAATTTCCTCAAGCAGCACCGCGATGAATATGAGAAGGTCCTGATTATTGTCGAAGGCGTCTACAGTATGGACGGCGATGTCGCGCCGGTGCCGGAATTTGTGCGGATCAAAAAGGAATACGGCTGTTTCCTGATGGTTGATGAGGCACATTCGGCCTGTGTGCTCGGAGAGACCGGCAAAGGCGTGGACGAGTACTTCAACCTCGCTCCTTCGGATATTGATATCAAGATGGGAACTCTGTCCAAGGGTCTTGGCACCTGCGGCGGTTATCTGGCGGCGGATAAACTGTTGATCGACTATCTGCGCTATAATCTGCCGGGCTTTACTTTCTCGGTCGGACTTAGTCCCGCCCTGACCGGCGCGGTGCTCAAAGTGCTGGAGATCATGGAGAGAGATAATAGCCGCGTGCGAGCGCTCCACAACAATATCGCTTATTTCATGAAACGGGCGCATGAATATGGTTTTGATACCTGTCTGGCCAAGGATTCAGCTATTATACCGATCATGATCGGACCCGATGATCTGGCTTTTAAGCTCAGCATCGAAATGCTGGACGATGGCATAATCGTGCCGCCGGCTATCTTCCCGGCTGTGCCTATGGGCAAGGCGAGACTGCGCTATTGCCTGACTTCGGCTCATAAGCCGGAGCAGATTGACTATGCTCTCGAGATGCTGCGCCGGCGGCTGGCCGCTGCTGCGCAGTAGGCGAGTATAAGTTTTGGCCGGTTTGGGCACAATAGTAAATGTCGTCGCTGTCGTCGCGGGTGGCGGAGCAGGGCTTTTACTTAAGCACGGCCTCAAGGATCGATTTCAGCAGATTTTGCTGCAGGCGCTGGGACTGTCCGTTCTCTTCGTGGGCATTACCGGCGGCCTGCGCGGCCTGCTGACAGTCAACGGCACTGTGCTGGAGACGCAAAATACGCTGCTGATGATTGCCAGCCTGGTGATTGGGGCCTTTCTGGGCGAATGGTGGCGTCTGGAAGACCGCCTGAACTCAATCGGAGAACGCTTGAAAAACCTGGTTAAAGCCGGGGATAGCAACAATAAGTTTGTCGAAGGCTTCGTTACCACTACGGTTATCATCTGCGTCGGTGCGATGGCGATAGTCGGCTCCATCCAGGATGCTCTGCTGCGCGATCCTACCATGCTCTATGCCAAATCCGCCCTGGACGGTATTATCTGTCTGGTTTTGGCCTCCAGTCTGGGGGCGGGCGTGCTGTTCGCCGCTCTGCCCATGGGATTATATCAGGGCAGCATCACACTGCTGGCCGGCCTGATCGAGCCATATCTCAGTGATGTCCTGATTTTCAATCTCTCCTTTGTCGGCTCTCTGATGATCTGCTGCATCGGCATCAATATGCTCTGGCAGACAAAAATCAAAGTGGCGAACTTTCTGCCCGGCCTATTGGTAACAGCGCTCTTAACAGCAATCTTAAATTAGAGCCGACGATAGTTTTGTATGAATCTTGTTGTCCTGGGCTATGGCGGCTAGTCGTCATCGTCGACGCTGTCATCGTCCGGATCGCCGTAGTTGCTGTCGTCGTCCGGATCGTCGTAGCCATTGTCGTCGTCATCGTGATTGGAAGTGGTAGTCTGTCTGTGAGTAGGTGCCGCGGTTGGCATCGGTTTCGCAGTGGGTTTTGTTGTAGTTGGTGAGGTTGCCGGCTTATCATGTTTAGGTGTCGGAGCGGACTTGGTCGAAGTGCTGTCCGGATCAGGGTCCGCCTGATGACCGGTTATATCTGCAGTGTCATCATCATCGGGGCTATTGTAATCAGATTCAGGATTAGCCGGTTCTTCAGGCTCCGGTTCGGTCTCGAAAGGACCATAGGCATAATTGACCAGCCAGCGCAGATCGGGATCATAGACACCAATTCTGAGCGCGATATGAATATCATTGTGATAGAGAAGGCGGTCAATATCGCTTTGTAATTGATGCGCCCATTCTTCCGGCACTATTTTGGCGGACAAATCGCCTGTAATTATGATTCTGCCGCCATCAGACAGGAAATCCTGTCTAAGCGATTCGCCTACCAGATCAAGGATCACTTGATGCCCGGTCTTGCCCCGATAGGCGTAATCTGCCGTTAAATTTTCCGCATCTTGATTTTCGGCCTGAAGTGAGACAACTTTGTGCAGCGAATTTAATTTGATCGTGACGGCAGGATTGATCTTCAGATTAATTGTGGAGACCGGGCGCAAAGCGATCAGATAATAAATGAAAAATGCCAGTAGCAACGAGGCGGCCACAGCAGACAGTGAGCGCGCAAAGTACACTATCCGTGACGGCTGGCGTCTACCAGCCGGTAATAAGGTGACCCGCTCAACTTTTTGACCCACCTGATAGTCATTATTGACGACACTCAGGAAACGTCCCTCATCATCGAGGGCAATAGCGTCATTTTCAGTACATTCCAAAATTAAATATTTCATATTGGCCTCGCATATATCACAGGGTCATAGCCTTGAGGTGGTCTCTGATATTATCGTAGCCATTACTGTAGACCAGTAGGAGGGCGATCAGATACTTACGGTGGCGCTCCAGTGTTTTTCGTGCCACATTGGCACCGCCGGATAGCTCGCTCAGAGGCAGTTTGCGGGTTCTCAACAGGGTCTGTATCAGCTGCGGATGTTCTTTGGCATAGCGGATCGCTTCTTGACAGATCTTTAGGCTGCGTTTTTGACGAGGAGATTGGTCAACAACATCCGCTAGCGTTATACCATAATCTTTAAGCTGTGTTTTCAGTTCGGAGATCTCAGATGCCGCCGCTTGCCGCTGAAGCTCACTATCCGTCGATTTTGGCTCTTGGAGCCTATCTGCCACAGTTGTCGGCACACCTTCCGCGTCTTGTTCTAACGGCTGATCGAGCGAGATCACTTTGCGATGCTTGTTCTCCCGCCTGCTGTAATCGATCAGTCTGTTTCTGATCATTAGGCCGGCAAAGCTGATAAAAGCGCCGCTATTGTGATCATACTTTTGGATGGCATCATAAAAGGCAAGCATGGCGATACTAAGCTCATCATCCTGATCCGTGCAGAAGCGCCCTAAATGGCGGGCTGTTTCTGCCTTGATGAAGCCCATATAATCCACGATCAAGTCATCCGCTTCCGCATTATCTGTTTTGGCAGCATAGACTCGGCGTACGATTTCATTGCCCGGATCAGCTTTCATTTTTACTCCTTATGCATAGTATACGCAGCCGGTGTTGTCAAAGCGGGGTGAGCAAGCAAAATACACCGCCCTTATAATATGCCATAAAGACAATCATCTGCCATGTCTGTATTTAAGCCTGGGGTATAAATGCTGATCCGAACAATAAAATTATCGACCGCGTCTGTGTCTATGTTTACGGCAGCCACGACCGCAATTATCGCCTGAGCCGTCACAAAGCCGGTATTCGCCGCCTCCGATCAATAGCAATTTCCCGTTTACCAGGGATTCAGCCAACTTTTTTCTAGCTCCGACATAGATGCCTTGAACGGTGCTGCGCGCAATATTCATTTGTTTAGCGCATTCTTCTTGGGTAAAGTTTTCCAGATCGATCAACCTGATTGCCTCATACTCGTCAACCGTCATCCGGATAAGATTTTGGGCATCAATAGTTGAATCAAGTGGCCCGAAACGATTATTTTCAGGCAGGGAGCAGACTTTTCTCCATTTCATAGGTCTCGCCATAATCTATCATCCCTTATTTTTAATCAGGGATAGGCGGAGCGTCCTCCGCTATCCCTGATATATATTATAGATCTTCTAATTGCCTGTCGATCTCTGCGAGCCGATCTTGCAAAAAACTTTTTTGTTCTTGAAGTAGATCTTTTTGATCTCCCGAGTAGCCGCGGCCAAATCCTAAACCTCTGCCGAAACCTCGTCTGCGGTTAAATCCGGGACATAATCCTCTACCCCGGCCTCTGCCGCGACCGCCGCTATATTCCATTCCGGGTGCACCGGCGCAAGGCCCAAATCCTCTGCCGGTCATTTCTCCGGCGCCCATAGGGCCGGTACCATCTCTTTTTGGCATACTATTCACCTCCTTATCATTACTGACATATGCCATTTACTCTCATTATACATTGTTTATGTCATATGTCAATAACGATTTTGAGATTGTCTCTGATTTGCCGCGATGTACTGCAGTATTATCGCAACTAAGTGAACAGGGGCGTCTCCTTTGAGATCGCCCCTGTTTGCTTAACGGTTTGTCAGAGCGGACTAATCAGCTACGACATTTATTCTTCAAAAACAGTTTGTCCGCTGACTTCCGTCTGCAGGGCATCGAGCCCTCTTTCGACAAGATGGCGTCTTAAGTTCTTGCTCTTTTCTTCACCGAGATGAGGATCGCCCAGAGGATAAGGGATGGCGACAGTCGGCAGGATTCTATTAGCTCCGATTGTCAGGGAAATAGGTACTATTGTGCACATATGAACTACGGGGAGGCCGTATCTTTCTATCTCTTTAACCATCGTTGCGCCGCAACGTGTACAGGTTCCTCAGGTCGAGGTGAGAATGACTGCGGTCACTCCATCCGCCAGCAGTTGTTTGCCGATCTCGGTACCGAAGACTTCGGCATTGCCAACGGAAGTACCGGTGCCTGTGGTAGAGTAGAAATAATTGGCTAATTCTCCGATCCGGCCTTCTTTTTCCATTTCTCTGAGGACGTCAAGCGGAATAGCCAGATTCGGATCCTCCAGAATATACGCGGTGTCATAGCCGCCGTGAATAGAGATGAAATCATCTTTACTCATGCGATCCATGCCGGTGACATCGTATTTGCCGAACTTAGTGGCACTGGAAGACTCAATCCGGTCCGGATTGCCAACCGGTACGATGCCGCCGGAAGAAACAATGGCGACTTTAGCCTTCGACATATCAGCAATCGGCGTGGCAGGCGGCACACGGTCAAAGTATGGCATTGGATATTCAGTCTGATATTCCTCTCCCTTGACTTTCTGCAGCAGCATATCAACGGCTCTGGCAGACCCTCTCTGGTCATGGAAATAATTGACGCGGATTCCCCGCTCATGATAACCATCCACAGCCGGTGGCAAGATTTCATCGCCTTTAATCAGCTTTTGAGCCAGATTGGCGATTTTGGGCATAGCCTTTCTCATGCCCGCTGCTGAATTGGCTGTTTCGATGATATAGAGATCTTTTTTGAACATTTCAACGCCGGGGTTCTCAACATACATGCCGGTTAGGGCAGGTATGCCGAATTCCTTTTCGACGGCGGCGGCGATGGTTCCGCAGGCAACACCATATCTGCCGGCATTAAATGCGGGCCCTGCAATAAATAATTGCGGACTGTAGGGCTTAATAAGTTCCAGGATTCTGCTTTGAGCCTCTTCCAGATTGCTGCCGAAGTAGTTATCGCCGCAGATTACTGTAGCTACAATCTCATAGTCGGCACCCAAGGCCTGTTGAAGCGCAAGACCCGGCCCGATCAGCCCCTCGCGAATTTCAGGCTCAATATCGGCCATTTCCTCACCGCCGATCTGAGCGAAGAATTGATTAAGATAATGTACTACTTTTATTTTACTCATACTGCGCTCCTTAATGCCCTCTGGCGGCTAGCCTATTGTAGCCATTGGCAATGGTGGAGGCAATGACAATCTGCAGCTCGGCTTCGATGCTGCCATCAGGCTTCAGGCTTCCCTCATAGCCACCGATCATAGTCTCAATAAAATCCAATGTGCCAATGACTTTTTCCATGGGCGGGAAATGAATAATCATATTGCCGTTGCCGCAGGAAACCAGTGCGTCGGCTTCATCGACAGTATCGGCCAGAGACTGCGACTTGCCGTCTCTGCCCGGGAATTCATCTGTGATCAAGACCACTTTGATGCCTTTTTGACTGACTTTCTGGCAGTTCATCATTAAGTCGGTATCGGGATTGCCATAGCCCTCCTCAGAAATAATTACTCCCTCGAAACCCAGGAAATGACAGAGCTTGGCTGTCATATCCGAAGATCTGTCTTTGTCTGCCAGGAAAACATTTTCGTTTGTTAGTACAACCCCCATAAAGTTGAGATCTTTGCCATGTCTTTTGAACAGATCTTCGATAATAGGATTGTTGAGATGATGGAATGTTGTTACTTTGTCACAAGGCGCTACGCAGTTACCGCTCACAATAGCTCCGTCCATGATCTCTGTCGGGTACATAAAAGTAGGAACCAGCTGCTTGGCATCGACGCCGTAGTAATAGGTGTCATGCAGCAGTCCCTGTGATTGAAGCATATGAACATATCCTATCTTAGGCAGATCAGGATATTGCAATGCTTGTTCCAGCAGGGGCTTTGTCTCATAGACTACGACCTCATCCGGTTCGATATTTCTTCCTGCTTCGCCGACATAGGCGGCAACTTTCAACCCGGCTAGTCTGCCCGCAGTTTCGTAGTCATGGGTCTCCAGACCATCTGCGGGTTTAATTACCAAAACGACATTATTTGTTTTGGAAAACGGACAATACTTGGCTGCCGGTCCCGACATGTCAATCAGGCCTTCCTGAAAGCCGACAATCTGTCCGCAGGTGATGACTGTGGCTCCTACCAAAGCATGAGTTCTGCCGCTGCCGACTTGTTCGACTTTGTTGATCATGCCGGGGAATAATGCCCCGCCTCCTGTTACTTTAACTCGGGGTTCGATTACATCCTTGACCGGGGCTATACGAACTGCCTCACCTGGTCGCGCCAGTTCAACATCGGCGCCGATCAGTCTGTCATCTTCCAGAACGAGCTCTACGATTTCTTCTTTGTTCACGAACAGCGTTCCGTTTACAACTTCGGTTTTGTCGCCGAATTGAACATCTTGAATCAGGATTTTTCCCAATTCCAGCTTCACTATTTTCACCTCTCTTTCCTTAGATTGTTTTAGAAAAGACAATTGTTATTCATATAGCAATTAATGATCTTTTCTGAATTGCATCCTCCATTAATGATAAATCAACTGTCCTGAAATCGCTGAGAATTTTTTCGCTCCAAGAGGGCGTGCCCCTATCCCGCAAAAATTTTTGCGCCGCTGAAATACTATTCTCAATTAAGACCACACTCTCAATATCTAAACCGTTTTCTCCCTGAGCTACAATAATACTCTTATATGGTGTCTGATTTGGTTTCAAGCTGCCTGCCATGGGATGGGTTAAAAGCACATAGGACAGATGGATCCTGTCTCTTGCGGCATAGAGCACATCCAGATAACCGGCGTCTTTTAAATATATAACATCATAATTGCTATGATATTTCTCAAATACCAGCGAGTTATTTGTTATGATCAGTTTATTCACAAAGACACCTCTAAACAACAAGAGTAAAAGCGAGATAGATGTTCAGAATCTGACTGTTGTTAAGACTATTTTAGACTATTGTTAAATAATATATTAACTTAGATAGTTAGATAGTAGCAATAAGAATAGCAAAAAGCAGCAAATTTGTATTTAAACACAGAAATTTTCTTCAGCTACTTCGATTCCGGACTAATTCTATTCCCCCTCTTGCTTGACTGCAAATAATTGGAACTGGTAGTGTAGGGTGGGTTAAATAGAGGTCGGTCCAATTATGTTTTTATATAAAAATTGTTTTTATATAAGAATAATGTATAATATAGTGCGGTTAATATAGCGGTTGAAAACTGCTAATAATTTTATGGAGGTTTTGAAATGAAAGGTTGGCAATTTGTAGGTACGAATCAGCCATTGAAGTTGGTGGAGCAGCCCGATCCCAAGGCAGTTCCCGGCAAAGTCGTTATCGATGTAAAAGCAGCGGGTCTGTGTCATTCAGACGTTGGTGTTTTGAGAGATCCGGGCTGGCTTGTTATGATGACCGTGCCCGTAATCATGGGTCACGAAATCGCCGGTGTCATCAGTGAAGTTGGCGAGGGTGTCACAGATTTTAAGGTTGGCGACAGAGTGGCTGTCTGTCCGACAGGACCAAGCGGCGCCGGAGCACCTGGCTATAGCTATGACGGCGGCTTTGGAACCAAAGTGCTGGCTCCTGCCGCTGATTTGGCCCATATACCAGATAATGTGACCTTTGCACAGGCAGCAGCGAGCACCGATGCCGGCATGACTTCTTATCATGCGGCTTTTGTCAAAGGCGGCATAAAAGAAGGTATGACGGTCGGCATGATCGGTATTGGCGGTCTGGGCATGATTGCGCTGGAAGCAGCAGTCAATATCGGAGCCAAGGTTTATGCGGCTGATACCAGTGCCAACGCTCGCGAATTGGCGAAAAAGCTTGGTGCGGCAGGTGTAGTTTCTGATTGTAAAGAACTGGCTCAGTTTGAACCCGAAGTGATTGTTGACTTCGCAGGTTTTGATGTCACAACCCGCGAAGCTCTGAAAGCGGTAGCTTTCCAGGGCAAGGTGGTACTGGTCGGCATGGGTGTGCTGACAACAACAATTGAGGTTACACCCATGATTCTCAAACAAACTACGCTGGTAGGCAGCAATGGCGGTACCTTACAGGATGTGATCGATGTCAATAAACTGATCAGTGAAGGCAAGATTAATCCAGTGATCACGACAATCACCTTCGATCAGATTCCTGAGGGAATCAAGTTGCTGGAAGATAATAAGGTGACAGGACGTCTGGTTGCTCTCTACGACTAAAGATTTTCTTAAACCAGGGTATTATTTAAAGAAAAATAAGGGGGCTGCCGGCCCCCTTATTTTTGCAGTTTTGCGCTGCAAACTGCGAATAATTGTCCTTACAACTTTTTTTGCAGACTGACCATTTCTTTAGCAAAGTCGCCTAACAAGATAAAGCCGACCAGCTTGTCATCCTTGTAGACCAGTTTTTTGTAGCTGTAATTTTCGGCATCTTCCGTAATCTCAAAGCGGTAACCTGAGCCTTCTTCCCGGGGCAGATCGCCCTGCGATACGATGCGGGTATTCAGTGTATTTACGATATAGGGTGGCACAGCTTTCTCAAAGCGCAATTGAGCGCCGGCGGCATTGGCGCCTGCGATTTTACCCTGGCTCATGGAGATTGCCCACAGACCGAACCAGAAGCCGTCCTCATCCACTTCGCTGACATCACCGGCAGCGAAAACATGCGGACAGGAGGTCTCCATTGCGGTATTAACTTTGATCCGGCGACCGATATCAAGGCCGGCCTCGGCTGCTACTTCCGTATTGGCTCGCACCCCGACGGACATCAGGACACAATCACAATCGACGGAGCGGCCATCTTTTAGTACGATTCCTGTCACAGGGCCGACGGCGTCTTCACCGATGATTTCCTCTGAGTCAGCTGCCAACAAAACAGTGATACCTAGGCTTTCGACATACTGCCGTACCAGTTCGGAGGCTCTGGGGTCAAGCTGCCGTGCCATTAAACTGGGGGCAAATTCCAAAATTTTGACTTTCAGGCCGGCCTGAATCAGTTGCCAGGCAGCTTCCAGTCCGAGCAGACCGCCACCGATAATGGCACATGTTCGCAGATTGTGTTCGCGGATCGCTGCCGCAAATTTTCTGGCATCAGCCAACGACCAGAGCGAGAAGCAGTTTTCCCGCTCGAAACCTTTGAGCGGCAAGATAAAACTTCTGCTGCCGGAGGCCAAAATCAAACGATCCCACGCTAATACATCATTATTATCCAGAACCAGCTTCTGATCTTGACAGTCGATCCCAACCACATTAATTCCCGGTATCAACTTGATCCGGCGCTCCTCATACCAGCTTGCCGGATGAAGATAGAGCTTCTCGGCATTGGCCGGATCCTTCAATACCTCAGCTACGCGCAGACGATAAAAAGGGAGATCGCTGTCATTGGAATAGATGATAATCTCTGCCTCGGCATCATTCGTCCGGGCGGCTTCCGCCGCGGAAACACCCGCAATCCCACTGCCGACGATTACAATTTTTTTGTTAGCCATTTTCCACCTCAAATTAGTGATTATTTTTCTCTTATTTAAATTTAATTGTACGCTATTGTGTACGCTATTAGAATGTAAATGTATCCAGGTCGGTTATTTCCTCCAGCTGCGCTCCTGTCATCTGAGCGATCGTGTCGAGCCGATCCTCGCCGCCGGGTGATAGGAAAGTGACGGCAATCCCGCTTTTGCCGGCCCGTCCCGTCCGGCCGATACGGTGAATATAATTCTCATTTTCCAGGGGCAAATCGTAGTTGAAAACAATATCGACATTTTCTATATCCAGTCCGCGCGAGGCCACATCCGTTGCCACCAGGATGCGCAGATTGCCTTTGCGGAAATTGCTGAGGACTCTTTCTCTTTGTTGCTGTCTGATATCGCCGTGAATGGCTGCGGCATTGATTTTTAAGTGCCGTAATTTTTTTACTACCATATCGGCTGACTGTTTCATATTGACGAAGACGATCCCTCGTTTGACATCAGCCAGGCTTAGGATTTTTCGAATGGCGGTTATTCTTTCTGCGCCGTTCGCGGGAAGCAGATACTCTTTGATGTCAGGCTTGTCCTGACCGATTTCTTCGACTCTAATCTCAACCGGTTCACGCTGGTACAGATATGAAATATCCATTACCTCGCGCGAGAAAGTGGCTGAAAACAGGGCAATTTGGGAGACACGGGGCATCTTGTCCAGGATAAAGCGCACATCTTTGATGAAGCCCATGTCGAGCATCCGGTCCGCCTCGTCCAAAATAGCAATTTCAACCTCATCCAGTCGCAAACTGCGCCGTCTGAGCAAATCAATCAAGCGCCCGGGGGTAGCTACGGCAATTTGCGGCTTACGCCTGAGGGCTTCAATTTGTGTACGTATTGGCTGTCCGCCGTATAGGACAGCTACTTCGATCCACGGTCTGTTGACGGCAAAACCGGATAAATCTTGCCCGATCTGCAGTGCCAGTTCTCTGGTCGGGGAAAGGATCAGTGCCTGCAGTGCGCGGCGGTGTTTTTCGATATGCTCAATAATCGGAATACCGAAAGCCAGCGTTTTGCCGGTTCCGGTCGGTGCTTTTGCCATCACATCATACCAACGCATCATGGGCGGTATTGCTTGCTGTTGGACTGAGGTTGGCACCGTAATGCCCATTCTGTTGAGTACATCCAAAGTTAGATCGGACAGCCCCAGCTCCCGGAAAGAAGTAATTTTTTTATTATTATCTGTCATTAAGTATATGATAGCAGAAAGACAATTGGCAGCGTATGATTTAGACAACAGTAGCGGTATCTGAGGTAAGATATACGAAGATATTTGATTTAGAACAGGACTTAGGTGAAAGGAGCTAAAGGAAATAGTGAATCCCGGCACTGATAAAAAAGCTGTTTTGGCTGGGCTGCAGTTAGGAACGGATCCGCTGTCCGATCTGGTCAGCGAAAGGAGGCTGGCCGAGCTGGAGAGTTTGGCGCGCGAATGCGATATTGAGACGGTCGGTACTCTGGTACAGAAAAGGGAAGCTCCTGATCGGGCGTACTGGCTGGGCAAGGGAAAATTGTTAGAGTTGGCTGAACTGGCAAAAGCTCTTGAGGCCACAGTTTTGATCTTTGATACGGAATTATCGCCGACACAGGTGCGTATGATTGAGGATCTGGTTGAGCTGGAGATCGTTGATCGCAGCCTGGTTATTTTCGATATCTTTGCCCGGAGAGCCAAAACAGATGAGGGCAAAATACAAGTCGAGCTGGCCCAATTGCGATACCGACTGACCCGCTTAAGCGGTCGCGGACAGGAATTGTCCAGACTGGGCGGCGGAATTGGCACCAGAGGTCCAGGCGAGACTCAGCTGGAAACGGACCGCCGCCATATCGTGCGGCGTATTTCCTGGCTGCGAAGATCATTACAGGAGATTTCTACCCGCAGATCCCGAACCAGGGAATATAGAAGTTCCCGTGAGATTATTACAGTTGCGGTCGTCGGCTATACCAATGCCGGCAAATCAACGATCGTCAATGCGCTGTGCGACTCGTCAATTGAAGCTGAGGATAGGCTGTTCATGACTTTGGATCCCACGGCGCGGCGCCTGATTACCGATCAGGGCCTGTCATTGGTACTGGTAGATACGGTCGGTTTTATCCGTGATCTGCCGCGCTATCTGCTTGACGCTTTCGCTGCCACTTTGGAAGAAGTTGCGGCAGCAGACTATATTATGCAGATTACGGATATTTCCGATCCGGATTATCGTCAGCAGATCATAGTTGTGGAAGAACAGCTGAAGAGGCTGGGCGCGGCGGCTAAACCCAGATTACATGTACTGAACAAGGTCGATCAGGCACAAGATGATGAGTGGAAACTACTCCTGCACCAAAAAACCGATGCAGACCAGAAAACTATTGCAGCCTCAGCACTACAGGGCTGCGGATTGTCTGAGGTAAGGACTGCCCTCTGTGAATTGGCCGCGCGTACAACTCTGTCCTTTTCAATCCTGATCCCCTATGAGGAGGCCGGCCTGGTTAACCATATTCAAACTAACGGCATTATCTCCGAGCTTTCTTATCTGGAACAGGGCATTGAGCTCAAGGGCAGAATAGCCCGCTCTCTGTCTGGTCCTCTGCAAGCATATCTATAAAGCGAATTTTTCTGATCAAAGATAGGCGGGCGAACAGCAGTTATTAACCGGTTATGCCTGTTCTGCAGCAGTCTGTCTTTGCAAATACCAGTTGCGGAGAGCATCTGTCAATTCATTGACATCGGCAAACTCAAGTGGATCTAAAGGCTGACCGTATTCAATCGTGACTTGCTTGCGACGGAATTTTTTCCAGTCAAAGGGATGTGGAACAGACATATGACGGGAGAACACTTCATAGCCGCCGTGTATATATACGGGAACCGTGGGGATCGAGGATTTCGTACTGATATAGGCTGCACCGTTCTGCAATTCTCCCAGTTTGCCGTCGTAAGTTCTGGTGCCCTCCGGATGAATCAATAGGATATAGCCTTGGTCGGCGGCCTTTTT
>JGI24710J26742_10000326_pt1 | contig 43902 bp, 38 predicted proteins | sample BioPla2DNA2_FD_26742 | JGI IMG/M metagenome (IMG submission 26742)
AGAGTGTAAACTATGAAACCGCCGTATACGTGAACCGTACGTACGGTGGTGTGGGAGGTCGGTAAATAAAATAATTATTTACCTCCTACCCGATTGGGATTTCACGAAGTGAAATTACCAAAAAGCGATGGGACTCGATGTCCCCGGAGCTATAGAATACTTGAATTTATTGATTATGGGTTTCACTTGAAGTTTTTGTGTGATAGAATATCATAAAGGGAGCGGAGGAGTATCTTTAATGCAAAGGGCCAAATATAAGAGAGTAATGTTAAAAATAAGCGGTGAGGCTTTAGCGGGAGAGAAAAGGCAGGGAATTGACACAGAGACGATAAACGAAATCTCTTCAAGGATTAAAGAGATCTATGACATGGGAGTGGAGGTTGCAATTGTTGTAGGTGGAGGCAATTTTTGGAGAGGTAGAAGCGGAAAGGGAATGGATCGTACGACAGCAGACCATATGGGGATGCTTGCAACGGTTATTAATGCATTAGGACTTCAGGATGCTCTTGAAGCTAATGGAATTCCCACAAGAGTACAGACAGCGATTGAAATGAGACAAATAGCAGAACCTTATATAAGAAGAAAAGCAGTAAGGCATTTAGAGAAGAAGCGAATAGTTATTTTTGCATGTGGTACTGGTAACCCATATTTTTCAACCGATACCACGGCGGCTTTGAGGGCGGCGGAAATTGATGCAGAGGTTATACTGCTGGCAAAGAAGGTTGATGGAGTGTATGACTGCGATCCAATGGTGAATCCAAATGCCAGAAAATTTGACAGACTTTCCTTCCTGGATGTACTTAATAAGGAATTGGGTGTTATGGATTCGACTGCTGCTTCACTTTGCAAGGACAATAATATTCCGATTATAGTTTTTGGTTTAAATGAGCCGGATAATATTATTAAGGTTGTACTTGGTGAGAATATTGGTACAACAATAATGTAATAACAAAGGAGGAATATAGCATGTCAAGGGAAGAGTATAAGGTTTTTGAGGAAAAGATGAAGAAAACTTTAGGAGTTTTAAAGAATGAGCTTAATACTGTAAGGGCAGGCAGGGCAAATCCATCTATTCTAGACAGAATTATGGTTAACTATTACGGAACGCCTACACCGATTAATCAATTGGCTAATGTATCGGTTCCCGAACCAAGAGTAATAGTAATACAGCCTTGGGATTCCAGTATTTTAAAAGAAATTGAAAAGGAGATTCAAAAGTCCGATATAGGTATAAATCCCAACAATGACGGCAAGATTATACGTTTAGTTTTCCCGGTTCCTACTGAGGAAAGGAGAAAAGAGCTTACAAAGATTGTTAAAAAATATGGTGAGGAGTCCAAAATTGCTATCAGATCAATTAGAAGAGATGCAATTGAGCAGATGAAAACTTTAAAGAAAAACAGTGAGATTACTGAAGATGACCTTAGAAATGCTGAAAAGGATATTCAAAACCTTACAGATAAGTATATTGAAGAAATTGATAAAACCATTCAATTAAAAGAAAAAGAGATACTTGAGGTTTAGTTAATGGAGGCTGAAGGAATAATAGGTTTTGCACTGAAAGATGCAAAAACTATGCTAAATAAAAACGGTAAAAAAATTGGAAGAATAATACTTGCATCCCAGCCCAAATCAGATCCTGTAGAGATTGAAGAGTATTTCAGGGTGATTAATGTGGCTAAAGAAGATGAAGAAAGTTATGTTCTTGTTGTATGCAAACCCCTCTAATAAAGAGGGGTTTGCAAATATTAAGGGGTACATATTATTTTCGTGAAGAAAAATATGAAAGAAACATTGTGGAGCACGAAAAGGTATTTATTGATTTTGATAAAGCTTATATATATAATAATAATTACAGTTCGAAGGTCTGTCAGCAGTATTGGAGGTTATAATGATTTTTTTTAAGAATATATTTAAAAAAAGCCAAAAAACTGAAATAGATTACAGCAATTTGCCGCAGCACATTGCAATAATTATGGATGGAAACGGAAGATGGGCTAGAAAGAGGTCATTGCCCCGTTCGGTAGGGCATAGGGAAGGTGCAAAAACTCTGAAGAAAATTACAACCTTCTGTGGGGAAATCGGTATAAAATACTTGACTGTTTATGCTTTTTCAACCGAAAATTGGAGGCGTCCCCAAAGTGAGGTTGATGCATTGATGTCGCTTCTTCTGGATTATTTAAAAAATGCAGAGACCCATATTGGGGGCAAAAATGTACGAATAAAGACTATTGGTGATGTGAGCGTTTTCAACAGTGAAATTAAGAAAGAGATTAATCGTGTGACAAAACTTACCAGCAAGAATACCGGTCTTGAGCTAAATATAGCTCTCAACTATGGTAGCAGAGATGAAATTGTACATGCTGTAAAAGAAATTGCAAAGAAAGTAGTTCAGGGTAAAATAAAAGCTGAGGACATCAGTGAGGAGATGTTGAACGATAAGCTTTATACTTCGGATACGCCGGATCCCGATCTTTTAATTAGACCTGGAGGGGAGAAGAGGTTGAGCAATTTCTTGTTGTGGCAGTCGGCTTATACCGAATTCTGGTACACTGATACGCTATGGCCTGATTTTAAGGAGGAGCATATAATTGGAGCCATTTTGGACTATCAGAACAGAAACAGACGATTTGGAGGGATTTAAAATTGCTTAAAACCAGGGTGGCAAGTGCTGCTGTGGCAGTTTTTATACTTATTGCTGTTGTGTGTTCAGGTAAAACGGTTGTTGGAATATCGGTTTTTTTTGTTTCAATAATTGCTATGTATGAGTATTTTAAAGCACTTGAAAATGCTGCGTATAGACCTATAAAGCCTATAGGTTATATTTCATGTCTATACATACTTTTGATTTGCTTCGATAACATTTCCTTTAACTCTTTAAAATTGTTTCAAAATATGTTGTCGTTAGAATTTCTGTCAATGATAATTTTTCTGATGTTGGTGGCTTTATTGTCCTACACTGTTTTTTTACATCAAAAATACAATATAGTGGACGGTGCTGTTACATTTTTTGGCGTTTTTTATATAACTTTTTTATTTTCCTTTATTGTTCTTATAAGGAATTTGGAAAACGGATTCTTTCTTATATGGCTAGTTTTTATTGGAGCTTTTTCCACAGATACCTTTGCATACTTTTCGGGACGTTTTTTTGGCAGGCGAAAGCTTATGACGGCGATAAGCCCGAAAAAAACTGTGGAAGGAGCAATGGGTGGGATGCTCGGATGTACAATTGTAACGGTGTTGTACGGAATGTATCTTAGGGAAAGCGGCAATATTTCGGATATTTCACTGTATCATTACATAGTGTTGGGGGTTTTATGTGGCACAATATCTCAGTTGGGAGACTGGACGGCATCTGCCATAAAGAGATTTGTCAAGGTTAAGGACTTTGGAAATATTATGCCTGGACATGGTGGGGCTCTTGACAGGTTTGACAGTATATTGTTTACGGCTCCTGTGCTTTATTTTTATATCAGCTTTATTGTGTAACAGCGGAAAATTATTAAAGTGAAAGTTGCTTTTGTCCTACTGGAATGTTTCATAATAAATAATTAAAGGATATATATATGATGGAGGAGCAAAGGGACTCTATGAGGGAAAAATATCCAAAATGTAATTAAAGGAGATATATATGGTGGAGAGAATATCGGTTTTGGGTTCCACAGGTTCGATAGGTGTTCAAACCTTAGATGTGGCTAAAAACCTTAATATAAAGGTTGATGGATTGTCGGCAAATAAAAATATTGAACTGCTTGAAAAGCAAGCGAGGGAATTTAAACCCAGTATTGTTGCAGTAATGGATGAGAACCGGGCAGCTGTTTTGAGGGCAAGACTTAAAGACACTTCCATTAAAGTGGAGCATGGAATTGAGGGTCTAAAAAAGGTTGCTTCAGTTGAAAGTGCCCAGACTGTTGTTACATCTATTGTTGGAATAGCCGGGCTTGTGCCTACGATGGAAGCTATTAAAAGCGGTAAAAATATTGCCCTTGCAAATAAGGAGACCCTTGTAACCGCAGGCTCGATTGTTATGGCAGAGGCTCAAAAAAGGAAAGTAGAGATTCTACCGGTAGATAGCGAGCATTCGGCTATTTTTCAAAGCTTAATGGGCAATAATATAGAGGATGTATCAAAAATCATTTTGACTGCTTCGGGAGGACCCTTTAGAGGAAGAAAGAGGGATGAGCTTAATAATGTATCGGTCAAAGAAGCGTTGAAACATCCCAATTGGAGTATGGGAAGCAAGATAACCATTGATTCTGCGACGATGATGAATAAGGGTCTAGAGGTAATTGAAGCCCGTTGGCTTTTTGATATTCCCTTAGACAGGATTGAGGTTTTGATCCATCCCCAGAGTATTATTCACTCAATGGTGGAATACAAAGATGGGGCGATAATGGCTCAGTTGGGCTCTCCTGACATGAGAGTTCCGATACAGCTTGCACTTACATACCCCAAAAGGCTTACGAACAGCTTTTCAAAGCTTGACCTTTTAAAGAACAACAGCCTTACCTTTGAATCTCCTGACGTGGAAACTTTTCCATGCCTTAAGCTTGCATATGAGGCATTAAGAATTGGTGGAACAATGCCAGCAGTGTTAAATGCTGCAAATGAAGAGGCGGTAAGGTTGTTTTTAGAAGAAAAAATAGGCTTTTTGGAGATACCGCGGATAATAGAAAAGGTTATGGAAAGCCATTCGGTTATGAGTGTACCGGATCTTGATGCTATAATTGAAATGGATTTATGGGCAAGAGACAGGGTTAAAGAAATGAATTACAATTAGTGCCTCTTAAGTCAAGTTCGTATGTGTTACTTGGTTGTTGGGTGATATAGAAATGAATTACAATTAGTGCCTCTTAAGTCAAGTGCGTATGTGCTACTTGGTTGTTGAGTGATATAGAAATAGATTATAATTAATGCTTGTTAAGGAGGTTTTAGATGAGACTTTTAATGGTTTTTATGGCGTTTAATTTAATTATTATAGTACATGAATTGGGACACTTTATTGTTGCAAAACTATCAAACATTAAGGTTGAAGAGTTTTCCCTTTTTGTCGGACCTAAGATTTTCAGTTTCAAGAGAGGAGAAACAACATATTCTTTAAGGGTGTTTCCTATACTTGCCTATGTTAAAATGGAAGGCGAAGAGGAGGAATCTTACAGTGAAAGGTCATTCAGTAACAAGCCTGTGTGGGTGCGGGCTTCGGTTATAGCAGCCGGGCCTTTAGCCAATTTGCTTTTGGCATTTTTAATTATCTGCATTGTGTATTCTGCCACCGGTTATAGCACCAGAACCATAGACCGGATACAGGAAGGTTCTGCTGCTGATAATGCAGGCATTATGGAGGGAGACACCGTTATCGGTTATAACGGCAAGCGTATATATGACCCAATGGAAGTAATACAATTTTTGTACATTTCAAAGGGAGAACCCGCAACAATTGCAGTTAAAAGAAAGGGAGTAAAAGAACCCATTGAGATGGATATTGAGCCTACAGTTTACAAAGAATACCTTCTGGGTTTTTATGCCGATGACGCACTGGGAAAATCCAATGTTGTAGCCGATCTGGCGATGGGAGGACCGGCGGAAAAGGCGGGTATGCAAGTGGGTGACAGAATAACAGCTTTAAACGGTACAGAGGTTACAAGTATAGAGGAGATAAAGGCTTTTTTAAAAGAAAACAAGGAAGCATCGGTGGATGTTACCGTAGACAGACAGGGAAACGAGCAGGTGTTGAAGGTTACACCTAAGTTAACGGAAAACTATTACCTTGGAATAGAGTTTTCCAGTGTGGAGAAAGGCAGCCTTTTAGGTATAATGAGTAGTGCTGCCGGATTTACCTATTCCAATATCCGCATGGTACCTTACAGCCTGTATTGGCTTGTGACTGGTCAGGTGTCCGTAACGGAAATGACAGGACCTGTAGGTATTGTCAGCACTATGAATAACGTTGCCCAAAAGAGTGAAACCTTTATGGAGGCACTTTTGCAGATTCTTCTCTGGACGGGTCTTATAAGTGCGGCAATCGGTGCCACCAATCTTGTACCCTTTCCGGCTCTGGACGGAAGCAAGCTTTTGATTTTAGCTATCGAAGCTATAAGCAGAAAGAAGATTCCTGTAGAAAAGGAAGCAATAATTACAACAATAGGGTTCTTTATTTTGATAGGGTTTTCAATATTTGTTATGGCCAACGATATAATGAGATTTATTATAAAATAATCCCACTAATAATGTAATTGGCCTGTTTTGGATATATCCTATGGAGTTGAGGGTATCCGAAATTATTTGATGAGGGAGAAGTATTGAATGGATTATATTGATAGAATAAAAACAAAGATGATAAGGGTTGGAGATGTTTGCATAGGAGGCAGATCGCCCATAGCCGTTCAGTCTATGACCAATACCGACACAAGGGATATAAAAGGTACTGTTAATCAGATAAAGATGTTGGAAGAAGAAGGATGTCAAATAATAAGACTGGCAGTACCGGACAATGAGGCGGCAGAGGCCATAGAGCATATAAAAAAATCTATAAAAATACCTCTTGTAGCTGATATACATTTTGATTACCGGCTTGCCATAGAAAGTATGGAAAAGGGTGCTGATAAAATAAGGATTAATCCCGGCAATATCGGGGACAAAGAAAGGGTTAAAAAGGTCGTTGAGGTTGCAAAGCAAAGAAAAATACCCATTCGCATCGGGGTAAATGCCGGGTCTTTAGAGAAGAATATTACACAAAAGTATGGGCTAACTGCCCGTGCCATGGTGGAGAGTGCATTAGAGCATGCACGGATACTGGAGGAATTGGATTTTTACGATATTGTCTTTTCTTTAAAGGCATCTAGTGTGCCAATGACCATTGCGGCATACAGGCTTATGTCGGAAAAAACCGATTACCCGCTGCATATTGGTGTAACCGAGGCGGGGACATTGTTTAGGGGTACAATTAAGTCCTGTGCAGGTTTGGGGTGTTTGCTTGCGGAAGGCATAGGGGACACAATAAGGGTATCCCTCACCGGCGATCCAAAAGAGGAGGTAAGAGTCGGACGCGAATTGTTAGGGTCTCTTGGGCTTTTGAAGGTAGGAGTTGAGTTTGTTTCCTGTCCTACATGCGGAAGATGCCAGATAGACCTTATAAAAATAGCTTCTGAGGTGGAAAAAAGGCTTGGAAAGCTGGAGAAGACAATAAAGGTTGCTGTTATGGGGTGTGCCGTAAACGGACCCGGTGAGGCAAAGGAAGCCGACATTGGTATTGCGGGAGGTAAGAATGAGGCACTTCTTTTCAAAAAAGGGGAAATAATAAGAAAAATTCCTCAGGACAGAATAGTGGACGAGCTTATGGAGGAAATCATAAAAATGTAGTGCAAAAAGAGGGGTTTAATTATGCAAAATGTAACAATAGAGGATAAGATGCTCCCGGAACTTTTCCCGGAGATTAAGGACAATGATATTGTAAAGAAATATTTTGGTTCTGCGAGAATCCGGGGTATAAACCTTTATAAAAAGTCAAGGAAGCTGGAAATCCAAATAATATCCGATAATCTAATACCGGCAGAGGCCTTGGAAAATTTGGAACGAACCTTAAGGATGATTTTTAAACTTGAACAGGTATATGTCAAGGTTTTTTTTAATGTAAATTTTCCCATTGAAAAATTAATTGCAAAATATTGGAAAAGCATTATGTACATGGTTAAGAAGAAAATCGCCCTATGCAGGGGAATAATGGACGGTTGTATATGGTGCATTAAAGATAAGAGGCTTCAAATACAACTTAAAACAAAGGGATGTGAGATTTTAAAGAGCAAAAAATGTGACAGCCTGATAGAAAAAATACTAGAGGACAGTTTTGGTATAAAGATCCGGGTTGAATTCATAGATTGCATGATAAATGAGGAAGTAATAAACGAGTATATAGAGTTTAGGGAAAATCAAGAAGCCAAAGTTGTGACCGATACTGTCATAAACAATATTCAAAATGAAATAAAGGCAGCGGAGTCTTCCAAGTCTTATGTTTCGAATACAAAGGCAGGAAATTCGGAGATAATTTTAGGAAAAAGCTTCAATGACAGTATAATGAAGATGTCCGAGGTTACGCAAGATTCCGGCAGAGTTTCAATATGTGGCGATATAATAAGGACGGAGGAACGTACACTTAACAGCGGTAAGACCCTTTACATATTTGATATAACCGACTATACCGGTTCAATTACCGTAAAGATTTTTCTGGACAAAAGCAAGCATGGGAACGTTATAGAGCGGTTGAAGGAAAATGTTTCGGTGAAGGTTCGGGGTGAAGCACAGTATGATAAATTTTCTAAAGAACTTACTGTTATTGCCTCAGACATTATCCAGGTTCAGAAAAATACTAAAAAAGATAATGCTGCAAAAAAAAGGGTAGAACTCCATCTCCATACACAGATGAGTGCAATGGATGGTGTTACATCGGTGAAGGCATTGGTAAAACGGGCTCATGAATGGGGACACAAGGCAATTGCCATAACCGACCATGGGGTTGTGCAGGCATACCCTGATGCCTGTGATGCTGGAAAAAAACACGGAATAAAGATAATTTATGGTATTGAAGCATATCTTTTAGATGATGCCGTTCCTATAGTCTACTATGCCAACGGACATTCCATTGATGGCGATTTTGTTGTATTTGATATTGAGACCACGGGTCTTCAAGCGGATAAGGACAAAATTACCGAAATTGGTGCAGTTAAATTGAGGAATGGAAAGGTAGTGGATACATACAACGCCTTTGTAAACCCCCAAATTCCAATACCAGAGTTTATTGTAAAACTCACAGGCATTACCGACGAAATGGTAGCGGAGGCACCAACTATTGAATCGGTTTTACCGAAGTTTCTAGAGTTTTCAAAGGGAGCAGTGTTGGTGGCACATAATGCATCCTTTGACATAGGATTTATAAGGCACAATGCAAGGCTTTTAGGAATAGACCTAGAAAATCCTGTTGTGGATACCCTAGAGCTTTCCCGGCAGATGTTTCCCGAACTTTCAAAGCATAAACTCAATATTGTTGCAAAGCATTTAGGGGTTGAATTGAAAAATCATCACAGGGCTCTTGACGATGCTATGGCTTGTGCAGGTATTTTTACTAAATGCATTGATATTTTGAAGGGAAAAAATGTTAAGACCATTGATGATATAGATAATACTTTTGGGGATTGTGAAAACAGTTATAAGTCTCATTCCACATATCATGCAATTATACTTGTAAAAAATTATATAGGTCTTAAAAATTTGTACAAGATTGTGTCCCAGTCGCATCTTAAGTATTTTCACAAAAGACCGAGACTTCCCAAAAAGCTTTTTATGTCACATAGAGAGGGGCTTATTCTCGGAAGTGCATGTGAGGCGGGAGAACTTTATAGGGCAATAGTTAACAAAAAAAGCGACGAGGATATTTCAAAAATTGTAAGATTTTACGATTATCTTGAAATACAGCCTCTGGGCAATAATCAATTTATGATTAATAACGGGACGGTAAACAGCCAGGAGGAGCTTAAGGATATAAACAGGAAGATTGTAGCGTTAGGAGAGAAGTATAAAAAGCCGGTGGTTGCAACCTGTGATGTTCATTTTATGGATCCGGAAGATGAGGTCTTCAGAAGAATACTTATGGCAGGACAGGGATTTTCCGATGCGGACAATCAGGCTCCCCTCTATTTGCGTACTACCGAGGAGATGCTTGAGGAATTCAGCTACCTTGGAGAAAAGAAATGCCATGAGGTGGTTGTTGAAAATACAAACAAGATAGCGGATATGTGTGAGGCGATAATTCCCATACCCGATGGCACTTTTCCGCCCCAAATAGAAGGTGCTGAGGAAGAAATTAAGACTATGGCGGAAAAAAAAGCAAAGGAAATTTATGGCGAAAAACTTCCTGAGGTAGTAGAAAAACGAATGGAAAAGGAATTAAACTCGATTATTAAAAACGGTTTTTCGGTGATGTATATTATTGCACAAAAGCTGGTAGCCAAGTCCTTAAGTGACGGTTATCTTGTGGGCTCCAGGGGATCTGTTGGTTCTTCCTTCGTAGCGTATCTTACCGGTATAACCGAGGTTAATTCTCTGCCACCGCACTATATCTGCGAAAACTGTAAATACTGTGAATTTATCCAGGACGGAAGTTATGGCTGTGGTTTTGACCTGCCTCAAAAGGTTTGTCCCAATTGCGGCAATGAGCTTAAAAGGGATGGATATGATATTCCCTTTGAAACTTTTTTGGGATTTGACGGAGATAAAGAACCGGATATTGACCTAAATTTCTCGGGGGAATACCAGCCGATTGCCCACAAATACACAGAAGAACTGTTTGGGATAGGGCATGTATACCGAGCGGGTACAATTGGAACCATTGCGGAAAAGACAGCTTTTGGATTTGTTAAAAATTATCTTGATGAACGGGAGATAGTTAGAACCAATGCAGAGATAAGCAGGCTTGTAAGGGGCTGTACCGGCGTGAAGAGGACTACAGGGCAGCACCCCGGTGGTGTTATGATTGTTCCTCAGGATCGGGAAATTTACGAGTTTTGCCCGATACAGCGTCCTGCAGATGATACAACCTCAAGTATTATCACAACCCATTTTGATTATCACTCCATAAGCGGACGTCTATTAAAGTTGGACATATTAGGACATGACGACCCCACGGTCATAAAAATGCTTGAGGATCTTACCGGTGTTAACGCCCGGACAATTCCCATAGGAGAGGAAAGAACAATGGGTCTTTTCAGCAGTACCGAGCCGTTAAATATTCGACCCGAAGACATAAACAGCGAGGTGGGAACCTTTGCTGTTCCTGAGTTTGGGACAAAGTTTGTTCGGCAGATGCTTGTGGATACAAGACCAACAACTTTTTCCGAGCTCATAAGGATATCGGGACTTTCCCATGGAACCGATGTGTGGCTCAACAATGCCCAGGATCTTGTCAGGAATAAGGTGGCAACACTCTCTGAGGTTATATGTACCAGGGATGATATAATGCTGTATTTGATATATTGTGGGCTGCCCGATAAGACAGCATTTAAAATTATGGAGGATGTGAGAAAGGGCAAAGGGCTTAAAGAAGAGTACGAGAAAATAATGAGGGAGAATAAGGTACCCAACTGGTATATTGAGTCCTGTAAAAAAATAAAATACATGTTTCCCAAAGCCCATGCGGCGGCCTATGTAATGATGGCCTTTCGAATTGCATGGTTTAAGGTGTATTATCCTGAAGCATTTTATGTTGCCTATTTTACAGTCAGGGCGGACGAGTTTGATGCCAACATTATGTGTCATGGTCAGGATAAGGTAAGAAGCTGTATACGGGAATTTGAACAAAAAGGTAATAACATGACCCAAAAGGAAAAGAATGTTCTCACAATTCTTGAGGTGGCAAATGAAATGTATGCTAGGGGCATAAGTTTTTTGCCTATTGACATTTACAAATCCGATGCCACAAAGTTTCAGATAACTCCTGACGGTATCAGACCTCCATTGAATGCTCTTCAGGGTCTTGGGAATACAGCAGCTCAGAATATTGTTGAGGCGAGGAATCGGGGAGAGTTTCTATCTATTGAGGATCTGAGGAACCGGGGAAAAGTAAGCAAGACAGTAATAGAGATTCTGCAGCAGAACGGTTGTCTTGCCGGTTGGCCTGAGAGCAACCAGATTAGCCTGTTTGGATAAAGATATATCTAAACAGCTATAGGGGTTTTTTAAGGGTGCACATTATGTAAGGCAAAATTACGGAATAAATTTGAGTTTGTTTCGCAATTTTGCCTTAATATTTATTACATGCATCGGATTTTCATATTGATGAAATAGAAACCCAACTTGAGAAAAAGGATACAATTTCTAAGGATACAACATCTATTGAAATAAAAATCGGAAAGGCGTACAAATTCCCAACTTAAAAAATGCATTCCTTCCGTATAGGTAACATAAAGGGTATATATTAAAAAATATTATGGGAGTGGAGACAAGTTTAATAGTTTGAGAGAGGAAAGGTTTTTATTAAGCTAATATATTTTAAGTTAAAATTCCGATGGAATTTTATAATGGGGAGGTGAGAGTAGGCAATTATATTGCAAAGTCTGCAATTATTATCTACAAAATCACAAGTACCAAAAAGAGTATATGTGTGTTTTGCTAAAAGGGGGAGGGATGAATTTTTAAAGACATATCATGTTAATTCGTATATTATGAAACAAGAATTTAGACAGGAGAGGATACTAGACAAAGTGTTGATATTATTTAATATTTATAAGGATTTAATAGGAGGTAGAATATGAAAATCAAAAGATTTTTGGCGAAGATAACAGCCCTTATAATATTAATAGGGGTATTTTGTGCATTGCCCTTGAATGCAGACAAAATATATGCTGATTTCGAGCTTATCTATGATAATTTTGAAGTTAACTATGATGGATGGTGTAATGAAGGAGTCGATACGGTTTTGGAGGCTGTCGAAAACCAAGGAAATAATGCTACAAGAGGTATGATGGTAACAAACCGCTCCAGCGAAAAGGATGGTGCTTATTCGCAAAAGGGTTTTTATCTTGACGGCGGTACGGAATATAATTATAGCGTTTTTGTAAAACATGACGAAATCGGTATTGAAACCTTTAACCTTTCTTTAAGCTATCTGGATGAAGAAACCGGAGAGCGGATTTCAGAAGTAATTGCAACTGAGGATGTTGCCGGCGGAGAATGGGTTTGTATTTCAACAAAATACAAAGCACCCAAAACTGCATTGGATATTACTTTATCTATCACAACCGACAGTACTTCGGATTTCATTTTTGACGATGTAACAGTAACTCAAAAAAGGAAAATCGGGACAAACACGGTATCGGCAGCAGGTAATCGTGTATTAAAGGATATATATGCAAACTATTTCAGAGTGGGATCGGTACTTAACTCCGGAACAGTAAACAATTCATCAATAAGGGCTTTGATTTTGAAAGAGTTTAATAGTATTACCTGTGAGAATGAAATGAAGCCTGATGCAACACTTGTTCAATCCGGGTCAACCAATAACAATATCAGGGTTTCTCTAAACCGTGCAGCAAGCATTTTAAACTTCTGTGCACAAAACAATATAGGCGTCAGGGGTCATACATTAGTATGGCATAGCCAGACACCTCAGTGGTTTTTCAAGGATAATTTCCAAGACTACGGTAACTGGGCATCTCAATCGGTTATGGATCAGCGTATGGAAAGCTATATTAAAAATATATTTGCTGAAATACAAAGACAGTATCCATCCCTGAATCTTTATGCTTATGATGTTGTAAATGAGGCAGTAAGTGATGATGCTAACAGAACCAGAAATTATGGCGGTGCAAGAGAACCGGGATATGGAAGCGGAAGATCTCCATGGGTTCAAATATACGGAGACAACAAATTTATTGAGAAGGCATTTACATACGCAAGAAAATATGCTCCGGCAAATTGTAAACTTTTCTACAATGATTACAACGAGTATTGGGATCATAAGAGAGACTGTATTGTTGCAATGTGTACATCTTTATACAACAAGGGAGTACTTGACGGTGTGGGAATGCAATCCCATATTAATTCAGATATGAATGGATTTACTGGTATACAAACTTATACAACAGCCCTGCAAAAATATATAAATATCGGATGTAATGTTGAGATTACAGAACTTGATATAAGCACGGAGAACGGCAAGTTTAGTTTACAGCAACAGGCCAATAAATATAAAGCTGTTTTCCAGGCAGCAGTTGATGTAAACAAAAACTCCAGCAAAGGAAAGGTTACAGCTGTCTGTGTATGGGGACCTAATGACGCCAACACTTGGATTGGGTCTGAAAATGCCCCTCTGTTGTTTGATAGAAATAACCAACCAAAGCCAGCTTACGATGCAGTAGCTTCCATTATTCCGCAGTCGGAATGGGGCGATGGTAACAATCCAGTTGGTGGCGGCGGAGGTGAACCTGAGGAGCCGGATGAAAATGGATATTATTATCATGATACCTTCGAAGGCAACATGGGTCAATGGGCTAATAGGGGATCAGCAGAAATTCTAACAAGCGGAAGAACAGCATATAAGGGTGCGGAGTCGCTGTTAATTATGAATCGTACAGATGCATGGAACGGGGCACAACGGGCATTGAATCCTAGAACGTACGTTCCCGGAAATAAATATTGTTTCAGTTCTGTCGCAATGTTTATTGAAGGAGGTACTTCGGCAACATTCTGCATGAAGCTGCAATACGTAGATGCTAATGGTGATGCCCAATATGATACTATAGATATGAAGACCGCATCTGCCAACCAATGGGTTCACCTATATAACCCGGAATATAGAATTCCTGCCGATGCAAGAGATATGTATGTTTATGTGGAAACAGCAGAAGACACCATGAATTTCTATATAGATGAAGCAATTGGGGCAGTTGCAGGAACTGTAATTACTGGACCTGAACAAACTAAGATTGTGCATGGAGACCTGAATTCTGACGGTTTTATTGATTCCACTGACTTAACAATATTAAAGAGAGGGTTACTGCGAAAAGGTTATCCTAGCGATGATGCCAAGTTGGCTGCTGACGTTAACCAGGATGGAGAAGTGGACAGCACTGATATCACGCTTCTTAAGCGTTACATTTTAAGAAAGATTGATAAATTCCCTGTTGTTGGAAAATCTTCTTTCGATTATCAAGCTGCTGTGCAGTATCATCCAGCTCCGAATTCCTATTTAACTCCGTGCTCGCAGCCGGGAAAGGTCGTTAAAGAAACCTATTCAAGCATAAACGGAACTAAGAGCCTTAATGTATATCTACCTTACGGGTATGATTCAAAAAAAAAAATATAACATCTTCTACCTAATGCATGGTGGTGGAGAAAATGAGAATACGATTTTCAGCAGTGATGTTAATTTGCATCTAATACTGGATCATATGATTATGAATGGCGATCTTGAGCCATTGATTGTAGTAACACCTACCTTCAATGGTGGAGGCTGTACAGCTCAGAATTTCTATCAGGAATTTAGAACAAATGTAATTCCTTTTGTAGAAGGTAAGTACTCTACTTATGCAGAGTCAACAACTCCTGAGGGAATTATAGCTTCCAGAAAGCACAGAGCCTTTGGAGGATTTTCAATGGGAGGGTTGACAACTTGGACAGTAATGGCTAATTGTCTTGATTACGTTGCATATTATATGCCATTAAGCGGTGACTACTGGTCGGGAAATACTCCTCAGGATAAGGCTAATTCCCTTGCGGGTGCAGTTAACAGATCCGGGCTTTCAAATAGGGAGTACTTCATATTTGCAGCTACAGGTTCCGAGGATATTGCATATCCTAATTTGGCACCCCAAGTTGAAGCTATGAAATCCTTGCCGCAATTTGTTTATACATCGGATTTCTCCAAGGGTAATTTCTACTTCCTTGTAGCTCCGGGCCTAACTCACTGGTGGGGATATGTAAGGCACTATATTTATGATGCTCTTCCGTATTTCTTCCATGAATAGGAGGGAGTAAATAACGGTTCAATCCGAAATTCACAGAAAAACGGAGGGCATTTGAGAGCCATTCAAATTAGCGAAAATATAAAAATATGATTAATTGCTAATAAAATGTTGATATTTACAAATAATAATGTTATAATACCTTTGGACTAAAGCAAATAGTAACTTACGGTAAAGAGTGGGTCATCCCCACTCTTTCGTATTAATGGGAATCACTTGGGATTTTACGAAGTAAAAGACCAAAAATATTAGGGGCTTGATGCCCCTGAGATTTTATTAGTTAGTTCTACTGGAGGTTGTTATGACAAAAAAGAAAATAGAAGAATTAGTGACAGGATTTACGACTCCCATAACCGACAAATACTCCTTTGAGCTGGTTGATGTCGAGTTTTTAAAGGAGGGATCCAATTATTTTCTGAGAATCTATATTGATAAGCCGGGCGGCATAACTATTGATGACTGCAAAATTGTAAGTGAAGAAATAAGTGATATACTAGATAAGGAAGACCCTATACCGCAGAAGTATTTTCTCGAAGTGTCTTCTCCGGGGCTTGACCGGCCTTTAAAAAAGGATAGTGATTTTGAGCGGTTTAAAGGAGAGATGGTTGAAATCAAGGTTTTTAAGCCTATTGATAATAAAAAGGTATTTGAAGGAAAGCTTTTGGGTTATAATAGCACTATGATTCTTATAGAAAAAGACAATGGAGAAAATATGGAGTTTGAACGGGATAAGGTTGCGTTGGTAAGAAGGCTGATAAAGTTTTAACAACATAAAATTATGATTTTATAATGTGCACTCCTGATTGATATTGGATAATATATAACATGAAAACTAAATAAGGAGGATCTGAAATGAGTGCGGATTTGATTCATGCATTGGAGCAGTTGGAAAAAGATAAGGGGATTGATAAAGACGTTATAATTGAAGCCATTGAGGCGGCTCTTATATCGGCATACAAGAGGAGCTTTGGTTCATCTCAAAATGTGAAGGTTTTTGTTGATCGTCAGACCGGTGATTTTAAGGTGTTTGCATTGAAAAAGGTTACCAGCAATCCTGAAAATGATTTGTTGGAAATATCAATTGAAAATGCAAGAAAAATCAATCCAGATTTTGAAGAAGACGATGTGGTTGAGATAGAGGTTACACCAAGGGAATTTGGAAGAATAGCTGCTCAAACTGCTAAACAGGTGGTTGTTCAACGGATCAGGGAAGCTGAAAGAGGAATTATTTTTGATGAGTTTTCCAATAAGGAAGGCGAGATTGTTACCGGAATTGTTCAAAGGACAGAAAGAAGAAACATAATTATTGACCTTGGGAAAACCGAGGCAATATTACCGCCGACGGAGCAAATACCCGGTGAAGAATACAAGTTTAATGACCGTATAAAGACATATATAATTGAGGTTAAGAAAACCACAAAAGGTCCTCAGATTATGGTTTCAAGGACGCATCCCGGAATTGTTAAGAGGCTTTTTGAGCTTGAAGTTCCGGAAATTTATGAGGGTATAGTAGAGATCAGGAGTATTTCAAGAGAGCCGGGGTCAAGAACAAAAATTGCGGTTTTCTCCAAGAACGATAATGTGGATCCTGTTGGTGCATGTGTGGGTCAGAAGGGTACTAGGATTCAGGCTATTGTTGATGAGCTAAAGGGTGAGAAGATAGATATAATAAAGTGGAGTAGCAATGTTCAGGAATACATTTCCAGTAGCCTTGGTCCTGCAAAGGTAGTAAGAGTCGACGTAAATGAAGAAGAAAAGAGTGCGAAGGTGACTGTACCTGATTTTCAGCTGTCATTGGCAATAGGTAAGGAAGGACAGAATGCAAGGCTTGCAGCAAAGCTAACTGGATGGAAAATTGATATTAAGAGCGAATCTCAGCTTAGGGCAACCATTGAGCAGCAGCTCTTGAATTTTGACGGTAGCTACAATGCCTTGGATGATGAAGAAGAAAGCTTTGAAAATAATCAAATAGAGAATTATGAAATGGATGAAGAGGTTGAAGATACTCAAGGAAAAGAAGAGAAGGATTTCTTTGATGAATCTGATGAAAACTAGATTTGTGGGCTAAAACATTGAAAATGGGAGGAAATTTATCGCATTTTCAAAAGTATATCGTAGATAGTATTGTTTGGGATGTGATGAGCATTGAAACAAAAAAAGATTCCGATGAGAATGTGCCTTGGCTGTCAGGAGATGAAGCCTAAAAAGGAACTGATTAGAGTTGTCAAGAACAAGGAAAATGAAATCTCTATTGATTTTACGGGTAAAAAACCGGGCAGGGGTGCATACATCTGTAGGAGCCTTTCTTGTTTTGAAAAGGCAAGAAAGGGCAAGCGGCTTGAAAGGGCATTTGAGGCATCTATCAATGAAGAAATATATGAATTGTTGAGGAAAGATCTGGAGGATGGTAATGTCTGAAAGAATTTACTCTTTTCTGGGATTGGCGAGGAAAGCAAATAAGCTGGTCTCCGGTGATGAGACATGTGAAAGGGCTATTAAGGCAGGGAAGGTAAGCTTGGTAATTGTGGCGGAGGATGCATCGCTAAACACGAAAAAAAAGTTTACGGATGCCTGTAGTTATAATAATATAAATATAAGAATATTCGGTAAGAAAGAGTTGTTAGGCAAATTTATTGGTAAGAATTTAAGGTCGGTGATAGCTATACAGGAATTGGGATTTTCAGAGCGTATAATGCAAATGATTGATGATGAAAAAAATGGATGCGGGGGTGAATCTATTGACAAAAAAAAGAGTATATGAGATTGCAAAAGAGCTTAATACAACAAGCAAAAGGCTGATGGAAAAATTGGCGGAAATAAAAATAGAAGTTAAAAATCATATGAGTCTTCTTGAAGAGAATCAAATCGAAGCTTTATATGATCATATCGGTGTTATTAGACATAATGAGGATAAATCTGATATAGATGATAAAAAGACTACTTCCGCTCCTCCGGTTATTCAGCAAAAGGTTGAAAAGAAAAAAGAAGCCAAAAAAGCACCGAGAATTATTAGAACTACAGAGATTTATTTAGATTCAGAGGAAGAAAAGAAAGAGAACGAGTTTGGCGGACAAAAGAATGCCAAAAAAGAAGGAAAACGAAGACGAAATGATTTTGTAAAGGTAGCTACCTCTACTTCAGGTTTAAGACCTGGTTTTGTAAGAGATACATCCGATTATAAAAAGCTGATTAAAAAGGATAAAAAAGAATTGGCGGCTAAAGAAAACAGTAAGGCGGCAGATAAAGATAAGGTAGTAGAAAAGGAAAAAACAGAGACAACAGCAGAAAAACGGGATGTAATTACTCCTATTGAAAAAGGGGCGGATTTAAAGTCTAAGGCCAATAGCCAAACTGGAGAAAACAAAAAAACGAAAAATGAGAATAAAACTGAAGTAAAGAAAGATACTTCAGTAAAGAATGATGCCTTGAATAAATCAGTTAAGACCGATGCTTTAAATGAACAGGCAAAGCCTGATACCATGAATATGCCGGTTGATGCCCAAACAAAAAAAGATGAAAAGAGTAAGAACATAAATAATGTTCAGGTCAATTTGCCATCTGCCAACAAAAATGATGGTAAGGTGACGAGTGACAATAAAAAGAAAGACTTAGAAGCAAAGGATAATAAAAAGGATAGTTTAAAAAGTGATTTAAAGAAGAGTGAAAAAAAGGATAGCAATTATAAAAATAAAGACAACAGAAATGATTATAACCGTCCAAAGGGTGATAATAAGTCTGGATTCAGAGAAAAAACCAGTGACAAGGGTCGTGACATGAACCGTGCAACAAATAAACGTTTAGAAATTCCTAAGGCAGAACTTACACCTTCTCAGAAGGAGGAATTGAATTCGCAGCGGACTGAAAGACGAGATGTGAACAAGGATGCGGAGAAAGATTCAAAGAGGGAATTAAAAAAAGAAGTAGCCAAGCCGGGATTACATGCAAGCAAAAACAAAAACAGCAAGGTTTTAAAGAATGTCCTGACATCAAAGAAGGGAGTATCGGAAGTATTGTCAAATGACTTCGAATTGGATGAACTCTTTGTTGATGGTGCGAAAAGCAAGAGAAAAAGAAAGAAGACCAAAAAGGAAGAGAAAAAAGTGGAAAAACATATTCCTCCTAAGGCTGTGCTTACTTCAATAAAAATTCCTGAGGTTCTAACGGTTAAAGAATTGGCTGAATCCCTTAAAAAGACCTCTGCGGAAGTAATTAAAAGGTTAATGTCTTTAGGTATTATGGCAACACTAAATCAAGAGATTGATTATGATACGGCAGCAATAGTAGCTGACGAATTCGGGGTTGAAGCAGAGAAAGAAATTGTTATTAATGAAGAGGATATTCTCTTTGATGACAATGATGATGCCAATGATCCGGAAGCTGTGCCAAGACCGCCGGTAGTGGTTGTAATGGGACATGTTGACCATGGTAAGACATCTCTTTTGGATGCAATAAAGCAGACAAATGTTATTGAAAGTGAGGCTGGTGGAATTACACAGCACATTGGTGCTTACATGGTAAAAATAAATAATAGGAATATCACATTCCTTGATACTCCGGGGCACGAGGCTTTTACAGCAATGAGAGCCAGGGGAGCCCAAGTTACTGATATTGCAATACTTGTTGTGGCTGCTGATGACGGTGTTATGCCTCAAACCATAGAAGCAATAAACCATGCAAAGGCTGCAAATGTAGCAATTATAGTTGCAATTAATAAAACTGATAAGCCAGCAGCAAATCCAGACAGGGTTAAACAGGAGCTGACGGAATATGGTCTTGTTCCGGAGGAATGGGGTGGCGATACCATTTGTGTAGAGGTTTCTGCAAAGCAAAGAATTAACATAGATGGTTTGCTCGAGATGGTGCTTCTTGTTTCGGATATGACCGAACTTAAGGCCAATCCCAATAAGCAGGCAAAAGGAACAGTAATAGAAGCAAGGCTTGACAAGGATAGAGGGCCTATAGCTACCTTGCTGGTGCAGAGGGGAACTTTGAATACAGGGGATTCCATAATAACCGGTGTTACAGTCGGTAGAATTCGAGCTATGACTGATGATAAGGGACGCAGAATTAAAAAAGCAGGCCCATCTACCCCTGTTGAGATTCTTGGTTTGCCCGAAGTGCCTGAGGCAGGACAAATTTTCCATGCAATTACCGACGAAAAGATAGCAAAGCATCTTGTGGAAAAGAGAAAGCTTAAGCAAAGAGAGCAGACTTTGAACGCAACTGCCAGGGTTTCTCTAGAGGATCTGTTTAATCAGATTAAAGAAGGAAAGGTTAAGGAACTGAATATAATTGTTAAGGCTGATGTTCAAGGGTCTGTTGAGGCTGTTAAACAGTCACTGGAGAAGCTTAGTAATGATGAAGTCAGGATAAGGATTATACACGGCGGAGTGGGTTCTGTAACCGAATCCGACGTAACACTGGCACAGGTTTCCAACGCCATAATAATTGGTTTTAATGTAAGGCCTTCTTCAAATGTAGTAGATGCAGCTAAAGAAGCGGGCGTTGATTTGAGACTTTACAGAATTATATATGATGCAATAGAAGATATACAGTCTGCTATGAAAGGAATGCTTGACCCGACTTATAGGGAGGTTGTGCTTGGTCATATAGAAATCCGGCAGACGTTCAAGGTTTCCGGAATTGGAACCATCGGCGGAGGATATGTCACCGACGGAAAGGTTATAAGAAATTCCGATATAAGACTGGTAAGGGATGGCATTGTTATTCATGAAGGCAAGCTTGCGTCATTAAAGAGGTTTAAGGATGATGTCAAGGAGGTTGCTCAAGGCTTTGAATGTGGTCTATCTATAGAGAAGTTTAATGACATTAAAGTGGGAGACGTTGTTGAAGCATTTACATTTGAAGAGGTAAAAAACTAAAATGACAATTGCAGAACATGTTAAGTAAAATGTTCTGCAGTTTTAGGAGTGTTTATTATGGGTAGAATCGCACGTATATCTGAGGAAATAAAAAGGGAAATGAGCAATATAATACAAAATGAATTGAAGGATCCGAGGCTTTCAACGATTATAAGCATAACTCATCTTAATGTTACAAAGGATCTTCGTTATGCAAAGGTTTTTGTCAGTATTATGGGAACCGAGGAGGAAAAAAACAGCTCGTTGGAAGGCCTTAGAAGTGCTGCCGGTTTTATCCGGAGGGAAATTGGGCATAGAATTCAATTGAGGTACACGCCGGAGATTCAATTTGAGCTTGATAATTCCATTGAGAGGGGAGCTTATATTACAAAGCTTATTGATGAGACATCAAAAAAGGATGAGTAAGAAAATTTTTCTACAACCGAAAAATTTTCTTTGAACCAAGATGTTATAAAGCTTATTGAGAGGTAGGAAATGATTGAAAAAAGGATAATAACACTAATAAACGAAGCTAATAGGATTGCTATTTTGCCGCATGTTTCAGTGGATGGAGACGGACTTGGTTCAAGTCTGGCATTAGCTCTTGCACTTAAAACAATAAATAAGCTTGCGACCGTTTATATCGAAGAAGAAATACCTTCGAACTATAGTTTTTTGCCCGGAAGAGAATTTGTTCAAGTTTATAAAGAAGATCCTGATAAGCATGAACTGGTACTGGCATTGGACACAGGAGATTTGGAAAGACTGGGCAAAAGAGTCTCGATTTTTAAGGATGCCGAAAGAAGTGTAAATATAGACCATCACACTACCAATACTGAATTTGCACAGATAAATCTTGTAAACACAAATTCTTCGGCAGTAGGGGAAATAATATATCAGCTCATTAAAATGATGGGCATAACCCTTGACAGAGACATGGCAACATGTCTCTATGTTGCAATAGCTACGGATACTGGAGGATTTAGATACAGCAATACTACATCAATTACTCATCAGATTACAGCAGATCTTATCAATAACGGTGTGGATGTGGCCGATATATCTCAACTGGTATTTGAAACCACATCGCTGCCAAAGGTAAGGCTGATGGGCAGGGCTATTGAGAACTTGGAATTGTTTGAAAATGGAAAACTAGCCTTTGTCCATATCACTGATGACATGTTGAAAAGTTCTGATGCTGTGGAAGAGGATTGCGAGGGCTTAGTGAATATAGGTAGGAATATTGAAGGGGTAGAAGTATCGGTATTGATGAGACAGCGTGGAGATGATGAATTTAAGATTAACTTCAGGTCAAAGGCATATGTTGATGTCTCCCGCATAGCAAATAGATATTCCGGCGGTGGACATGTAAGAGCGGCCGGATGTACTGTTAAGGGGAGCATGAATGAAATCAAGAGTCTGCTGATAAAGGAGATTAGAGAAGTTTTATAGCTATGAATGGAATTTTGAATGTACTAAAGCCCCCGGGAATGACTTCCTTTGATGTTGTGGCATATTTGAGGGGATTATTGAAAATAAAAAAGATTGGACATACCGGGACACTGGATCCCGGGGCGGTGGGAGTTTTGCCTGTTTGTATCGGTAAGGCCACAAAGACTATTGAATACTTGGTGGACAAGGATAAGGTATATAGGGCGGAGCTTACACTGGGCATATCCACTGATACCCAGGATGGCTTGGGAAGGGTTGTGAAAGAGGCAAAAGTGAATTCTTCAAAGGATGAAATAGTTGCCGCGGTCAAATCCTTTGTCGGCAGCTATAGTCAGTTGCCTCCGATGTATTCGGCGATAAAGAAGAACGGAAAAAAACTTTACGAGCTAGCAAGAAGCGGTATTGAAGTAGAACGGAGTCCAAGAGAGGTTACGATTCATTTTATAAACATATTAAGCATAAAGGAAAACAAAATTATTTTTGATGTAGGGTGTTCTAAGGGTACTTATATAAGAACCTTATGCTCGGATATAGGGGAAAGGCTAGGTTGCGGCGGACACATGTCTTTTCTGGTCAGAATGAAGGCAGGTTGCTTTACTATTAAGAATTCATTAACCCTCGAACGTATTAAAGAGATGGTGGAAAACGACACAATAGAGAAGGCATTCACAGGCATTGAAGAGGTTTTTGAGGATTTTGAAAGGATATGTCTTAATAAAGAGGAAGAAAAGAAGTTTTTAAATGGAGGCTTCATTAAGATAGAAGATTCGGTACCGACTTTATTACAGAAGGTTTGTGTGTTCGGGGAAGACAAGAGAATGTTGGCTTTAGGAGAGACGGTTCTAAATAAGAAAGGTGAGTTTTCTCTCAAGCCTTTAAAGATATTTGTGTAGGGGAAGGCTCTACAAGCTGCTCCACTATGTTTCTTCCATATTATTCTTCACATAACTGAGTGATTTTGAGTGATTATAGGTGATATTTAAGTAGTATTAAGTGATATTTAAGTAATTTTGAGTAAATTTAAGTAAATTTGAGAAATATTGAGTAACATGAAGCTAATAAGTTTGGATTTAATGGAATAAAAGAAGTGTAAAAAATAGAAATATATAAAGGGAAGTATTATGAAAGTAGTATATGGGACGGATGAATGTACAAAATTTATAAGACCAACGGGTATAGGGCTTGGAAATTTCGATGGTTTACATGTGGGGCATCTGGCTTTGATTAACACGCTTATAACTGAATCGATTTTTAACTCTTTTGATTCGGTATTATATACATTTAGTAAGCACACTGAGAATATAATTAATAAAAAGTTGCATACGCCTTTGGTTATAACAAATGAAAAAAAAATTCAACTTTTGAAACGGACAAGGCTGGATTATTTGTATTTTGAGAAGTTTGATGAAGCCTTTTCTAAAATGAAGCCAGAAACCTTTGTGAAGGATATTCTTATAAAGAGATTGAATATGAAGCTTGCGGTTGCAGGCTTTAATTATAGGTTTGGGCACAGGGGGGAGGGGGATGTGGATCTTTTGCGGAAACTGGGCAAAGATCTGGGTTTCAGAGTTATTATTATTGAGCCAATAAAACAGGGGGATGATGTGGTAAGCAGCACCCTTGTAAGAAAGAATATTTTAAAGGGCGATATGGGTAGGGTTTTTGAACTTTTAGGAAGGCATTATTCCGTAACAGGAATTGTTGAGAAGGGCAGAAGGGTGGGTAACACAATAGGGTTTCCCACTGCCAATATCAGCCCTGAAAATGAGTTGGTTTTGCCCCCAGATGGGGTGTACATATCAAAGACCTGTATAGACGGCAAAATATATCCAGGAATAACCAACATAGGGAAGAACCCAACATTTGGAGGACTGGATAAAAGGTGTATCGAAACCCATATACTGAACTTTGAAAATCGCGATATTTATGGAAAGAAGATTGAGGTTTTTTTGATGGAAAGTGTAAGAGGAGAAAAGAAGTTTGACAGCGTGCAGCAGCTTATTGAACAAGTAAAAAGGGATGTTGAGGTTGCAAAAAATTACTTCCATTTATAAAAATTACATTTGAAGTGTTTGGAAGGAATATACATTATTCTGAAAAGGTGAAGTATCTGAGTGAAGAAAAAGGCGGAAAAAAACTCGAACTTCTGGAACATTTTTTCTTCACATATGCACTCAATCAGAAAAGCAGGGGAGTTTATGCCTCCCCGTCTATCGCAGTTTTCTTTTTAGCATATATCCCCAGAACATACCCTTCACAAATGCTAGTGCAAGTATTCCGGCTGCTGCTGCGGCACCCATGCTTATGGTGTATTCGCTGTCATTTGTCTCGTGTTGTCTGGTATGGGTTCTTGGATATTTTCTATATTGTCTGACATGATCCATTTGAATCCCTCCATTGTATTATTATTTTCAATACATAGATTTTTATTAGTGCACTGACATCCATAAACTTGCTTACCAATTATTGAATAAAGGTGGGGTTTTTTATTATACTATTAGTATTAACATCTTACATAAGGAGAGGATTTAACGAATGAGTACTTTGATTTCAGAAAGTCGTGTGTCACAGATTGCATCGGTTAATGGTATAAAGATTTTTCATATTAAAAGCCAAAAATTTAAGACCAATTCCATAAATATTTTTTTTCACGATGATTTAAGCAAAGAGAGGGCAACCAAAAATGCACTTCTGCCAGCAGTTTTGAAAAGAGGCTGCGAAGGGTATCCTACGAACCGTGATATTTCACTAAGGCTCGAAGAATTGTATGGGGCTGTGTTTGATTGTGGGGTGACCAAAAAGGGGGAGAGCCAGGTTATCCAGTTTTACCTTGAGTATGTTGCGGATAAATATGCAAAAGCTGATGAAAATCTTACGCAGAAAACCTTTGATCTTCTTTTAAATATAATTACAAAACCAATTGTTGAAAATAATGCCTTTAAGGATGAATACGTGGAGCAGGAATCTAAAAATCTAAAAGAGATGATTGAAGGGCGTATCAATGACAAGGTTCAATACGCAGTGGATAAATGCCTAGAAGAGATGTGCAAGGATGAACCCTTTGGTATATATGATTATGGAAGTGTGGAGGAATTACAGAAAATCAATGCCCAAAACCTTTATGAGCATTATAAATACTTCCTTGAAACGCTGCCAGTGTATGTTTTTATTTACGGTGATCTCGATGATAAGCAGATAAAATATATTATAGACGGTTTGTCCGGCATAAAACGGGGCAGTGTTAAGACTATCGGAAAGACAGGCATTGAAAGTAAAGTGGATGATGTAAAAAATATAACGGAAAGAATGAATGTAACCCAAGGTAAATTGTGCTTAGGATTTAGGACTAATGTTTCCCCTGACAGCGAAGACTATTACAAACTGATGCTATATAACAGCATTCTTGGCGGCGGACTTCACTCAAAGCTTTTTCAAAATGTGAGGGAAAAAGCCGGGCTGGCATACTACGTATTCTCACGGCTGGAGAAGTTTAAAGGATTGATGGTGGTCAGCAGCGGTATTGAAATAAATAACCGGGATAAGGCAATCGAAATAATAAAGAAGCAGCTTGAAGATATTAAAGACGGGAACATTTCCAACTATGAGTACGAAGCATCCATTAAGAGCATAGAAACAGGAGTCAAGTCGCTAAAAGACAGCCAGCTTCATGTTGTAGATTTTTATTTAAGTCAGTACATTATAGGAATAGATGATGCTCCCAATGACATTATTGAAAAGGTTAAACAGGTGACTAAAAAGGATGTGGTGGATATTGCAGAAAAAATTAAGCTGGACACCCTTTATTTTTTGACGTCTTTGGAATAATCATTAAAAAATGCTTGTAATTAATATACAATCGAAGGGAGAATTCATGCAGAATGGATATTAAGACTGTTGAGTATAAAAATGTTGATGAAGTAATGCATGTGCATGAGCATAAAAGTGGACTGAAAACCTTTGTAATACCGAAAAAAGGATATTCAAAAAAGTATGCAACCTTTGCAACCCATTACGGTTCTATTAACAATGAGTTTTCTTTGGGCGAAGGTGAGGGTGTTATTAGGGTTCCCGACGGGATTGCTCATTTTTTGGAGCACAAGCTTTTTGAACAGGAAGACGGAAGTGTAATGGATAAGTTCTCAAAGCTTGGTTCAAATCCCAATGCATATACCGGCTTTGCCCAGACTGTGTATCTTTTTTCCTGTACAGACCGGTTTAAGGATAATTTTGAGCTGTTGCTGACCTTTGTTCAGAATCCTCATATAACGGAAGAAAGTGTTGAAAAAGAAAAGCAAATAATAGGTCAGGAAATCAGAATGTATAACGATAACCCGAACTGGAGAGTGTTTTTCAACCTTCTTGACGCATTTTATGAGAAGAATCCCGTAAAGATCGATATTGCGGGAAGCATTGAAAGCATAAGTAAAATTAATAAAAATGTGCTTTATACCTGCTATAATACCTTTTATCATCCTTCCAACATGATGGTTTTAGTGGTGGGGGATGTTGAGCCTGCTGAGGTATTTTCCCAGGTGGAAGAAAACATTATTGCAAAGGATAAAAGGCCCGAGATAAAGAGAATTTTTCCCGAAGACCCTGCCGGAATCAGAAAGGACTATATAGAGCAGAAACTGGCTGTTTCCATGCCCTTATTCCAGATGGGATTTAAGGATATTAATTTTAACTCAAAGGGCATTGAATGCTTAAAGAGGGAAATAGCGGTAAAGATCCTACTTGACATGGTAATGGGCAGAAGCTCAGAACTTTATAACAGGCTTTATAATGATGGACTTATAAACAATACCTTTGGCTTTGACTATAGTATCGAGGAGAGCTACGCATATTCAGCCTTTGGCGGTGAGTCAAAAGAGCCTTTCAAGGTCAAGGAGAGGGTGGTTGAAGAGATTGGAAGCATACGAAATAAAGGTCTGGATCAAAACAGCTATGAACGCATTAAAAGGGCAATGAACGGAAGATTTATAAGACAGCTAAATTCCATAGAAAGAATTTCCCATATGTTTATTTCCGTGTATTTTAAAGATGTAAACATGTTTGATTATTTTAATGTCTATGAGAATATGTCTTTTGATTATGTAAAAACAGTATTTGATGAATATTTTAATCTCGACAATTTGGCATTGTCAGTGATAAATCCTGTATAAGGGGGAATATTGATGGATGATATAAACATAGTAAAGTTTCCGGGGCTGGGTTTGGAATTTAAAATAGACAGGGTTGCTTTCTCCTTTTTTGGTATCCCTGTTTATTGGTACGGTATTATCATTTCAGCGGGTTTTTTGCTAGCAATATTTTTGGGTCTAAAGAATTGCAAGAAATTCGGGATAAAGTCCGATGATGTTTTGGATCTTGTTTTCTGGGCGGCTCCTTCGGCTATTATAGGTGCGAGGATATATTACATTTTATTTAACTGGCATGAGTTTGACGGGAATATAATGAAGATGATTAACATCAGAGAAGGTGGACTCGCTATTTATGGAGGAATTATCGGAGGGGTGCTGGCAGGCTATATTTTTACCAAAGTAAAGAAAATTGATTTTCTAACTGTTGCAGATTTGGCTGGACCATACTTTATTATGGCACAGGGAATCGGGCGTTGGGGAAACTTTGTAAATCAGGAGGCCTTTGGCCGCAACACAAACCTTCCTTGGGGAATGCACAGCAAAGCAATACAGGAGTATCTTGAAAGGCTTGGGGACAGCAATATTGACCCACTGACCCCGGTTCATCCGGCCTTTTTATACGAATCCATATGGGATTTAGGTGTATTCCTGTTTCTTTTGTGGTATAGAAAAAGATATAAGGTTAAGGGAGAGCTTTTTTTCCTTTATATGATGCTGTATGGCGTTGGCAGGGCTTGGATTGAAGGGTTACGAACCGACAGCCTTTACATAGGTGGCACGAATATCAAGGCATCCCAACTTCTTGCCATAGCTTTTGCGGTGATATTTGCTGCTGTAATTTTCATAAGACGAAGGATGTGTTCCGGGAGTACATCGGCATACAACGCAAACGCCGGCACAAATGTTAATGCGGGGGAAGACACAAAGGTTGTGACAAATTCTGATGCAGAGGTTAATGAAAACTCCGATGCTAATGCCCACATAGAGCTTAACTCAGACAGTAATTCCGAGGTAGAACCCTAGGTGTTGGAAAAATGACGTAAATTGGCGATAAATACAAGATAATGGCGAATGATTTCAATAAGCACACGCATGTTAAGGAGAAAACATAATAACACGACATGAATTATTGAAATATTACATTATCATTACATTTTTCGAAGACTATTGACTCATAATTAGTATTTTTTTATAATTGAGGGGCAAAAAACTAGTACGCATGTCAAAAAATATACTTTTGGGCCGTGCGGGGTATTTACAAAAGAAAATGGCGGTGTGTCACATGAATCAGTTAAAAATTCAAGATTTACAGACCCAGTTAAATCGTTTGATAGACAAAGGTGATGATTATTCCAAAATATATGAACTAAGTGTCAAGCTTGATATGCTCATAGTTCAGTATTACAACGAGAAATTAAAGCTTAAGAAAGGTGATTGTCACCTAACTTATTAATCTTATGTTTTTTGAAGATAATTTTTGTTTAATTTGTAATTTTCGAGAAATCATATAAAAGAAGCCATATATATTTATCTATTGAACTCAAAGTCTTAATATAAAATGTAATTGAGTTCAATAGTATGACGATTTCTATGGTTAAATATTGGTATTGGTTGACATTGTGTTAATGAAAAAATATAATTAAATTGTTATTATGATTTTAATTACTACTGTTAAGCTATAAAATAATCAGGGTTGACAGTAGTTTTCACTTATATAGTACTACAATTCATTATTAAAGGTGGCCTTTATGTATATTGTTGAAAAAACAAAGAATTTCAACATTTTTAAGAACTTTGATTACATTCTTTTTATTGCAGTTATTGCTCTTTCCATTATTGGCTGCTTTGTTGCAAGAAGTGCGGTCAATACCTTCCCAAGCAGCAGGAAAATGATGATTGTGCATATTGGATGCTTGGTGGTTGGAGCTATGATGGCTGTTGCAATCAGTTTTCTTGATTATAAGAATTTTAAAATACCGGGAATTCTGTTTTATTTATTTACTATTGCACTTTTGGTACTTGTTCTCTTTAAGGGTACCGGTGAAGAATTGGGAAGCAGAAACCGGCTTGTGTTTATGGGATTTACGTTTCAGCCTTCGGAGCTGGCGAAGATATCCATTGTTGTTGTCGGCTCTATTTTTCTTAAGAGAATTTATAATGGGGAAAAGAAAAAAACGGCTAACATAGTTAAGTTTATTATTTATTCCTCGATACCGGTGCTACTGATTTTGGCTCAAAAGGATTTTGGCGTTGTTGCGGTGTTTATATGTGCAATTTTTATAATGACGTTCTTCTGTGGACTTCGTTATAAACATATACTCATGATGCTCGGAACAGGAATTCTCACGGCACCGTTTGTTTGGTTTTTTTTACTTAACGATAACAGGCGAAACAGGATAAGGGTTTTTTTGAATCCTGAACTGGATCCGTTAGATGCCGGCTGGAATGTTATCAGGTCAAAAATGGCAGTTGGCTCGGGCAAAATTTTCGGCAAAGGGTTGTTTAAGGGGATTCAAACCCAAAACTCAATGGTACCCGTGAAGGAGTCGGATTTTATATTTTCGGTGGTGGGGGAGGAACTGGGCTTTGTGGGTGCGGTCATCATACTGCTGTTGGTGTTTTTCATCCTTGCGAGATTCCTGATTATTGCAAAGAATGCAAGAGATACCTATGGGACCTTTCTGGTCATTGGCTTGGGCAGCTTTTTTGCAGTGAACTTTATTGAGAATATAGGTATGAGTATTGGACTGTTGCCGGTTACAGGAATACCATTACCCTTTATCAGCGTCGGGGGAAGTGCGATGCTGACCAACATGCTTTCCATTGGAATTATCCTCAGCGTATCTGCTAGAAGGAATAAGGGACGTTTTTAGCTTGATGTGGTAATGTGAACGAGAATGTGAATGGAACTTAATTTTCTTTCACATTTTTGTTTACGTTAATTTATGTTTGATTAATATGCCCAGCATTATAATTTAATAAATTTTCGTAAAAAGATAGGACTAGTTTCCTATCTTTTATTTTTTTTGTAGGAAATTTTCAAAATAGTCTTGATTATTAAGCAGTTTTGCACTAAAATTGAATTATAAGTGGTGGAAAGTGGTGCGAAGTGGTGGATGATACCAAAATGTGAGGTGAAATAGTTGTTTTATGGTGAATACCAGCATTCGGTTGATACAAAAGGCCGGGTCATAATTCCTTCTAAATTTAGGGACGGGCTTGGTGAGAAGTTTATTTTAACCAAAGGTCTGGATAACTGTTTGTTTGCGTATTCATCAGAAGAATGGACTAATCTGGAGACAAAGCTCAGATCACTTCCGTTCACCGATAAGGATGTAAGGGCGTTTGTAAGATTTTTCTTTGCGGGTGCTACCGAATGTGAATTGGACAAGCAGGGAAGAATACTCATACCACAAAACCTGAGAGAGTATGCGAGTCTGGAAAAGGATGTATACATTATAGGTGTATCCACCAGAGTTGAAGTGTGGGATAAGGGTAAATGGGAGAACTATTCAGGAGATGAGAACATGAGTGCCGAAAGTATTGCCGAAAAGATGGCGATGCTTGGAATATAGGCATTGGTGTACAGCGTACCATAAGCCTGCACGGATTTTCAAAAAAACTTTAGTAAGGAGAGTTGGTTGGCTTTAATGAACTTTGATCACAAACCGGTATTGCTTGAAGAATCTGTATCTAACCTAAAAATCAAGCCAGATGGCGTTTATGTAGACGGTACATTGGGAGGAGCAGGTCATTCGACGGAAATATTAAAAAGACTTGGAGAAAACGGTATATTAATCGGTCTGGATCAGGACGAGTTTGCAATTGAAACTTCACTTAAAAGGCTAGCCGCATTAAACAGCCGTGCTAAGGTTATTCTTGAAAATACGAATTTTGAAAACATCAGGGATGTGTGCATTAAAAACGGTATTGAATCTGTTGACGGCATTTTACTCGACATAGGAGTGTCCTCCCATCAGCTGGATGAGACCGAAAGAGGGTTTAGTTACAACAAAAACGCACCTTTGGATATGAGGATGGATAGAAGAAATGAGTTGAATGCTAAGACCATTGTTAATGAGTACAGTTTTGAGGAGATAAGGGACATTGTTAAAAACTACGGAGAGGAAAGATGGGCATCACGTATTGCAGAGTTTATTGTAAGGGCGAGGGAAACAAGACCGATTGAGATGACGGAAGACCTAGTGGAGATAATTAAGGCTGCAATACCGGAATCTGCAAGACGCAAGGGTCCTCACCCAGCAAAACGTACATTTCAGGCACTGAGAATAGCAGTCAATGACGAGTTGGGAGTACTAAAAAGAGCTATTGACGAAGGGATAGAATTGTTGAAGCAGGACGGAAGATTTTGCATAATAACGTTTCAGTCTCTTGAGGACAGAATTGTAAAGAATGAGTTCAATAAGAGAGTAAACCCATGTACATGTCCAGGAGAGTTTCCGGTTTGTATATGCGGTAAGAAACCGACAGCCAGGCTTGTAGTGAGAAAACCGATAATTCCTTCGGAACGTGAGATTGAGGACAATCCAAGATCAAGAAGTGCAAAATTAAGGGTTTTAGAAAAAATTTAACATATACACAAACTAAGTAGAACAAAGGATAAAGAGAAAAAACACTAAAGAAAAAGTTTTAAATTACAAAGGAAAAAATGAAATTTGAAAAACAAAAGATAAAAAAGCAAGACTGAAAGATGAGGGCTACAAAAGAAAAGAGTAAACTTATGGAATTAAAAACAAAAGATGAAAACTTATTAAACAAAAGAAAAAAGTTAAAACAAAAGATGAAATTACACAAAAGAGAAAAGATTATTAAACAAAAGAAAAATAATTGAAAAAACTAAGGGAAAAGAGAAAGACAAGAAAGAACGAATTACAAAAGAAAAAGCCTCAGGGTCGATGTTTTTGAAAGTGATTTATTCCGGAGAGGTAGGTTTTTTAGTTTGACATCCGGATTTGTTAGCGGTATTTCATTTAGGTGAAATGACCAATGATCAAGGGGGCTCGCTGCCCCTGAGATTTTATTAGTGGGATTTCACGAAGTGAAATGACCAAAAAGCGAAAGGGCTCGATGCCCTGAAAGCTTTTGTTGTCTGTCTTAAAAAAGTTATCTTATGCGACACCTCTGGCATCATCAAAGAAGCCTTCAATTTAGCATTTCGAAGCGGGAATAAAAAGTACGAGGTGAATAACTATGATAGAGGGAAAGAATTATATTCAGGGAACAGCGGCGAGAAAACTTGAATATGACGTTTATGTAGAAAATAAAGTCCTTAGTGCGAAGAAAAAGCAGAGGAATAACAATAAAGTCAAAAGGAAGGCTATATTTTGCGTTCTTGTTATTTTTGCATTAGGATGCTTGGCAATGTATAGAAATGCACAAATAACTGAGGTGAATTATGCAATTGACAGGCAGTTACACGCTTACAATGAGATTAAGAATGAGAATATAAGGCTAAAGGTTGACATAGAAAACAGTATTAATATTCAAGAGGTTAAGGAATATGCAGAAAAAAAGCTTGGCATGCATAAGCCCGATGGTCATCAGATTACATACGTAAAGATTCCACAAAAAGATATTACTATCGTTTCTGAAGTAGCCCAGCTTGAAGAAAGTAAAAATTCCGGTATTTTCTCTGCCCTTTTAAATAAGGTGAATTTAATAGTAAGTATGCTTTATTAGAAAAATAAAATTTATTTTTATATATGTCTTTATATATGTTGAAAGTTTAAAGTAAACCGCTTGGGGGGCAGATTATTATTAAGCCTCTTTTTCTTATTATTAGTATTGTATTGGATTAGCTGTAGTATAATTATAGCATACGCATGTTTTTTATTGTTTATATAGATGGAGGGGGATAGGTTTGGCTGATAATACTACTCTGATAATGAAAAAGAGACTTTTGGTCGCATTAATGGTTTTTTCTTTTCTGGTTTTATGTCTGATTGCTAGGGTTGGATGGCTTCAATTGGTCAGGGGGGAAGAACTTCAAAAAAAGGCTTTTGAACAGCAGAACAGTGATAGAGAGATACCTCCAAGAAGAGGGTCAATCCTGGACAGAAACGGAAAAGAATTGGCCATGAGTGCCACTGTTGACCGGATAGTTGTAAATCCCACGGAGATTGATAAGTCCGATGAGGAAGAGATTTCCCAAAAGTTGGCGGAATTTTTGGATGTGGATAAGGACTTTGTGCTGAAAAAAGTAAGCAACGATAAAAGTCGTTATGAGGTAATAAAGAAAAGAGTGGAAAAGAATGTCGGTGACCGGATAAGACAGTGGAAGAGCGAAGAAAATATACATGGCGTGTATATTGATGAGGATTCAAAAAGGTATTATCCCAACGGAAACATTGCTGCACACGTAATTGGCTTTACAGGAGAAGACAATCAAGGGCTTGATGGAATAGAGAAAACAATGGAGAAGTATTTGAAGGGTATGCCGGGCAAGATATTGAGCGAGGTTGATGCCCGCGGAAGGCAGATGCCCAATTATCAAAATAAGCGTATTGATCCCCAGGATGGGTTAAATGTGGTGCTTACCATAGATGAAACCATTCAGTATTTTGCAACGGAGGCACTGCAAAAGGCTATCGATGACAACAAGGTTGCAAATGGCGGTGTAGTCATTGTGTTAGATCCCAGAAACGGAGAAATTCTCGCATTGGTGTCAAAGCCGGACTATAATTTAAATAGCCCTAGGGCATGTCCACCGGGAGCTGATCCGGCAACCTGGACCGGAACCAGTCAGAAGGATATAGATTTGTTATATAAAACTGTATGGAGGAACAAGGCAGTTTCCGATACCTATGAACCGGGTTCTACTTTCAAAGCCATTACTTCGGCCATTGCTTTTGAAGAGGGGGTCGTCACACCGGAAACCAGAACCAGTGATAAAACTATTGAGGTTCAGGGGTGGAAAATTAATTGCTGGAAGCCTAATTTCCATGGAGAAGAATCTTTTAGAGAAGCGGTTTATAATTCCTGTAACCCTGCATTTGTCAGGGCAGCTCTGAATGTTGGAGTAAATAAGTTTTATAAATACCTGAGGGCTTTTGGATTATATGACAGGACAGGAATAGAGCTTCCCGGCGAGGCTAAGGGAAACTTTCACGCAAAGCCCCAAGAGATTGACCTTGCCACCGCGTCCTTTGGACAGACGTTTACAATAACTCCTATGGAGCTTATTACCGCTTATGGTGCCCTAGCAAATGGGGGCTCACTTATAAAACCAAGGCTGGTTAAAGAGATTGTTGATTCGGAAGGCAATGTTGTTGTGAAAACCCAGCCAGAGGTTGTAAGGAATGTTATTTCAAAAGAAACATCGCAAACTTTGTTGGACGTTCTCGAAGGAGTTGTGTCCGAAGGTACCGGTAGAAATGCGTATGTCAAAGGGTACAGGGTGGCAGGTAAAACAGGTACATCGGAAACAACGGTAGATGGTGTGTATATTGCTTCCTTTTCTGCCATTGCACCGGCGGACAATCCACGCATATGTGTCCTAGTGGCACTGGATAACCCGAGGGGAGAAGCATATTACGGTGGAACTATTGCGGCACCGGTCGCCGGTAAGATAGTTGAGGAAACGTTAAACTATCTTGGTGTGGAAAGAAGGTACAGCGAGAAGGATTTGGATATGATTGCAGAAGAGGTGTATGTACCGGATGTAAGGGATAAGAGCATAAGTGACGCAAAAAAACTTTTAAAGCAATTGGGATTGCAGTATAGGGTAGAGGGTGAGGATTATGACGACAGTACCGTTATAAAGGATCAGACGCCGAAACCCGGTGCTCTGCTTGCCAAAGATTCTGTTGTTATTGCGTATATAAATAAACAGGAAGAGGAAATAATGGTTAAGGTGCCGGATGTAACCAATAAAACCATTGATGAAGCAACGAATTCTTTAAATGCTGCTGGATTGAACATTAAAGTCGTTGGCAATGGTACAGCGGTGCGGCAAAGCGTGGAACCGGGAACCGAGGTTCCCCAAGGGGAAGTTGTAGAGGTCGAGTTCTTGTTCCTCGATACGCACTGATGGCTTTGTAAACTTTGAGAGAAGCAAATTACGGGAGGTTTTTTATGAAACTTAAAGAGCTTATTAAGGGATTGAAGGTTGTTGAATATGAAGGGGATTTGGAAATTGAGATTGGAAGTATTGCATATGACTCCAGAAAATCAAGGGAAGGTTCGGTTTTTGTTTGTATAGAAGGTTTTAAGGTTGATGGGCATAAATATATACCCCAGGCTATAGAAAACGGTACCAAGGCGTTTATAGTCCAGAAGGAAGTTGAAATGCCCGATGGTATGTCTGTTGTCAGGGTGGAGGATACCAGGTATGCTCTTTCCAGTATAGCCGATATGTTTTTCGGTCATCCCTCTGAAAAATTTAATCTTATAGGGATTACCGGGACTAAGGGAAAGACTACCACAACCTACATGATAAAATCAGTCCTCGAAGAATACGGTCAAAAGGTGGGACTTATCGGGACAATAGCGAACATGATTGGCGAGGAGATGCTTCCGACGGACAGAACAACACCGGAAAGCTATGATCTTCAGGAACTTTTCAGTGAGATGGTTCAAAAAGATGTAAAAAGTGTGGTTATGGAGGTGTCTTCCCATGCCTTAGAGCTTCACAGGGTTAGCTGCAGTGAGTACGATATTGGAGTTTTTACGAATCTTTCAAGGGAACATCTGGATTTTCATAAAACCTTTGAAAATTATCTTGAAGCAAAAATCAAGCTTTTTGGAATGTGTAAAAAAGGATTGATTAACATAGATAATGAATTTGGAAGAAAAGTGGTAGACCGTGCCGGGTGTGAGGTCTATACCATGGGTATTGATAACAAAGCGGACATCAGAGCGGTGGATATTGTGCATCATCCCAATAGTGTGGATTTCAAGGTGGTGTCTCCCTGGTTTGAAGGAAAAATCAGTGTGAGTATTCCCGGAAAGTTTAGTGTTTATAATGCCCTAGCCGCAATAGGAAGCTGTGGTTTGATGGGAGTGCCTTTTGAGCATATACAAAAGGGATTGGCTGGTATCAGGGTACCGGGAAGGGCAGAAATTGTCGATGTAGGAAAAGACTATACTGTTATGATAGATTATGCCCATTCCCCCGATAGCCTGGAAAATATTCTGACCACTATTAAGGCATATGCACCGGGAAGGGTTGTGTCTGTGTTTGGCTGCGGAGGAGACCGCGATAAAACCAAAAGGCCGGTTATGGGTAGAATATCGGGACAATTGGCGGATTTTACGATTATTACCTCCGACAACCCTAGGACAGAGGATCCGGAAATGATAATAAATGATATTGAAGAAGGAATTAAAAAGACAGGTGCTGCATATATAAAAATTGTAGATAGGCGGGAAGCTATAAAATATGCCCTAATGAATGCAAGACCTAAAGACATTATTGTTCTTGCAGGTAAAGGACATGAAAATTATATAATACTCAAGGATAAAACAATACATTTTGATGAGAGGGAAGTAATAAGGGAAATACTCAATGAATCTACCAATTAAGCAACCTGGAGGAATATAAAATGGAGACTTTAAGTTGTCAAGAGATAGTAAGAGCAGTAAGTGGGACTTTGTTGTCCGGTGATATCAATACGGTGTTTAACAATGTTTGTACTGACTCAAGAAACGTAAAGGAAGGAGACATTTTTGTTCCTCTTGTGGGAGAGAAGTTTGACGGGCATGACTATATTTTGCCTTCGTTTGAAAAGGGTGCACTGGGCAGTCTTACACAAAGGGATACCAAGGCCTTTGGTGACAGGATTTTGATAAAGGTTCCCGATACCCTGAAGGCTCTTAGAGATCTTGCTGCATACTATAGGCAGAAATTTAATATTTCCTTTGTAGGTATTACCGGAAGCGTGGGCAAGACAAGTACAAAGGATATGGTGGCCAGTGTGCTGCAAAGGGGTTTTAGAGTGCATAAGACCCAGGGCAATTTTAACAATGAAATCGGTGTACCCCTTACGGTTTTTGGGCTTGACCCCTCCCATGAGGCTTGTGTTGTTGAGATGGGTATGAGTGGTTTTGGAGAGATAAGCCGGCTCACTTCAATTGTAAAGCCGGATATAGCAATAATAACAAACATAGGTTTGTCCCATGTTGAAAAGCTTGGTTCAAAAAATAATATATTAAAAGCAAAAATGGAGATCTTAGAGGGCTTAAATAAAAGAGGCTTGGTTATACTTAATGGTGATGACAGTTTATTGTTGGGTTTAAAGGGTTTATTAAGCTATAGAACTGTGTTTTACGGACTGGAAGAAGGAATGGATTATCGAGGTTATAATGTGGAGTCTTTGGGAGAACAGGGCTCAACCTTTGATATTAATATCGGCAACAGGGAGTACAATATTAAAATCCCGGTGCCAGGACTACATAATATATATAATGCTTTGGCGGGAATTGCGGCGGGGATTGAACTGGGCATACCGCCGGAGGAGATAATAAAAGGCATTGAGGAGTTTGTGCCGGGAAAAATGAGGCTCAATATAATTAACCATAAGGGCTTGAAAATAATAAATGATGTCTACAATGCAAGTCCCCAGTCCATGGAGGCGGCAATAAACGTATTGAAGGAGATATCGGCAGGCAGCAGAACTATTGCTGTTTTGGGAGATATGCTAGAGCTTGGGGAAATATCAGAAAAAGCGCATTTTGATGTTGGGAAGTATGCCGTATCCAATGGAATAGATTATGTTGTAGCTGTGGGTGAGTATGGGGATAATACTGCCGGCGGTGCAATTGATGCGGGAGCAAAAAAGGAGAATGTTTTTGTGTTTAAGAATAATGTCGAAGCTGCAGGTTTTTTGAAAGACTTTTTAAAGCTTGGTGATGTATTGCTTGTAAAGGGTTCAAGAGGCATGAAAATGGAAGAAATAGTCACCGTGTTGACAGGCTGATTTTTAAGGTGTAAATTTAATTAATAGGCTAGGAAAAAGAGAACAGCCTATGTATTTATTTAGCATTTATGGGGGAGATTAAAATTGGAATTACCGTTTGATATTTCGACACATGTTTTAATATTCATATTGAGTTTTACTTGCGTATTGGTTTTAGGTCCTGTACTTATTCCCCTTCTGACCCGACTTAAATTTGGTCAGACGGTTAGAGATGACGGACCGAAATCCCACTATAAGAAGATGGGGACGCCAACTATGGGAGGAGTGATTTTCCTTATCCCAATTGTAGTTATTTCAGCCTTTTATGCAAGGCATGATACTAGAATTTTACCCCTTCTTTTTGTAACTCTTGGATTTGGATTGATAGGATTTATAGATGATTTTATAAAAGTAGTAAAAAAGAGAAAAGATGGACTGTACTGGAACCAGAAGATGTTCGGGCTTCTTGTCATAGCGGTTACTTTTGCAGTTTACGTATCACGGACACAGGCTTCGGACATAATTATTCCGTTTTTAGGGATGGAGAATACTTTTTCTTTAGGGTGGTTGTTTATACCCTTTACAATAGTTGTATTAATCGGTTCGACAAATGCGGTAAATATAACTGATGGTCTTGACGGACTGGCAGCTGGTGTGACATTGATTGTAACGGTCTTTTTTACCATAGTTTCCATGACTAGAGGAGAGTGGGATTATATAAAAATATTCTGTTCCATGGTATCGGGAGGTTGTCTTGGGTTTTTAGCCTTTAATTCCTATCCAGCAAAGGTCTTTATGGGTGATACAGGCTCGCTGGCACTGGGAGGGGCTGTCGGTGCCATTGCAATAATGATGAAAATGCCTTTGATACTGTTCATTGTTGGCGGTATTTATGTGATAGAAGCTTTATCGGTTATGATACAGGTATTGTGGTTTAAGGCAACGGGAAACAGGGTGTTTAAGATGGCACCTATTCACCACCATTTTGAGCTATCCGGATGGAAGGAAGTCAAAGTGGTTACAGTCTTTTGGACAATAACGGTGCTTTTTTGCGTAATTGGTTTCCTTGCTTTAAGGCTAAGGTTTTATTAAAATCAACAAGCAAAAAACTAACTTTAAATGAATGGAATAAAAAGCTAAGAAGAATAATATTGATGTAAAGTATTGAATTTACTACTTCTAAGGCAAAAGCTTTAAGGGGGAAAAGGATGAAATTGAAATCAACAAAACCGTTTGATTTTTTAATATTTATGACCGTTATGATACTCCTTGCATTGGGTAGCGTAATGGTGTTCAGTTCCGGTGCACCCTACGCATACAACTATATGAAGGGGGATGCATACCATTTTTTAAAGAAGCAGCTGATTTTTGTTCCACTGGGGCTTTTTGCAATGTTTGTTGCAATGAATTTTGATTACAGAAAGCTGGGTAAATTATCGCCTATTATTATGCTGGTCAATTTAGCTTTGCTTTCAGTAGTGTGGATTGATGGAATAGGTGCTACCCGTAACGGTGCAACCAGGTGGTTTAGTTTTGGGGGATTTGATTTTCAGCCGTCGGAGTTGTCAAAGCTGGCAATAATACTGTTTTTTTCCTACAGCCTTTCAAAGAGAAAGGATGCTCTTAAATATTTCTTCAAAGGTCTGGTTCCATATTTGATTATAATAGCGATTCATGCATTTCTTTTACTTTTGCAGCCTCACATGAGTGCTATGATCATAATAGGCCTGGTGTCATGCATAATTTTGTTTTGTGCCGGAGCTAGGATAAAACACTTTGTGTTAATGGGTGCACCTGCTGTTGCTGCAGGAGTGTATCTGGTTTTTTCAGAAGAGTACCGAATGAGAAGATTTACGGCTTTTTTAAATCCGTGGGATTATCCGCTTAAAGAGGGATATCAAGCGATACAATCCCTTTATGCCATAGGTTCCGGTGGACTTTTTGGAAGGGGTCTTGGTAACAGTCTTCAAAAGTTCCTCTATATACCGGAGCCTTGTAATGATTTTATATTGGCAATACTGGCAGAAGAACTTGGTTTTATCGGGGTTGCTACGGTGCTTATACTGTTTCTGATTTTTATATGGCGTGGGGTAAAGGTGGCCATGAATGCACCGGATGCCTTTGGAGCCTTGGTGGCGATAGGTATAACCTCATTAATTGCTGTTCAGGTTGTAATCAATGTTGCGGTTGTTACATCCTGCATGCCGGTAACCGGAATGCCCCTTCCGTTTTTCAGCTATGGGGGTTCTTCCTTGGTTTTTCTTTTGACCAATGTAGGTATACTACTAAATATATCAAAGCATGCTAAATATGAGAGAATCTGAGGTGAATGGATTTTGAAGGTACTTATTAGCGGGGGCGGCACAGCAGGCCACATTAATCCGGGACTTGCGATTGCAAAATACATAATGAAAATGGAACCGGATTCAAAAATATTGTTTGTGGGTACTCAAAAGGGATTGGAGAGCAAACTGGTTCCAAGAGAGAATTTCGATATAGAAATGATAAAGGTAAGGGGATTTCAAAGAAAGCTTTCTTTTGATACTTTGGTTGCGGTAAAGGAGTTGTTTCAGGGGCTTTTTGAGGCAAGAAAGGTTATTCGTGATTTCAAGCCGGATATCGTTATAGGCACTGGAGGATATGTGTGCGGTCCGGTGGTATTTAATGCTTCGAGGATGAAAATACCCACTCTTATTCATGAACAGAATGCTTTTCCGGGGGTAACCAATAAAATTCTTTCAAAGTTTGTTGACAAGGTTGCAATTAGCTTCAAGGAATCAACGAAGTATTTTAAGGGAAGAAAAAATGTTTTTTTTACCGGAAATCCAATAAGAAGTGAGATGCTTGAAGTTAATAGGGAAGCAGCCCGTAAAAAGCTCGGGATACCCAAAAACGAAGCTCTTGTGGTGATATTTGCAGGAAGCAGGGGAGCAGAGAACGTAAACAGCACAGTTTCAGAGATGATTAAAAAGCACGGAGCGAATTTTGGTTTTCATTTAATATATGCAACGGGAGAAACTCAGTACAGTGGGATTAAAGAGAGAAACGGCGATATAAAGTCAAAGAACGTTCAGGTTTTACCGTACATATATGATATGGCAAATACCATGGCTGCAGCGGATTTGGTGGTGTGCAGGGCCGGGGCAATTACAATAAGCGAGTTGACTGCATTGGGGATTCCTTCTGTAATGATTCCTTCGCCGTATGTCACGGCAAACCATCAGGAGTATAATGCAAAGGCATTGGAACAACAGGGAGCGGCAGTGGTTATTTTGGAGAAGAATTTAAGCTGTGATATTTTATATAATCAGATCAATACACTTTTAAATGACAGGAATATGTTAAATACAATGTCCCAAAACGCAAGAAAGATGGGTATAACAAATGCAACGGATAAGATATATCAATTGTTAAAGGAAATAGTGAAGAAGGATTAGAGATTTCAGGCGAATAATACTTGCTTTTTTAATGTTTCTTCCACGTTTTCTTCACTCTATATATGAACCTATGGAAATTTATATTGAATATTGACTTAAGAGGGCTCATTTGAAGCTCTTTTTTTAATGGAATTTTAGTTGGAGTCTTCGAAGTGGAACGGCATATAATTACCAAAGTAACACTTTTGTAAACCCGGCATAAAATAGATATATAAGTATTTCTATCTATAAAGATAAAAAGAAAATCATGGTTTGGGGTTAACCGCCCAGTGCCACGGAGGTGTTTTATATGAGTAAGTTTGTTGTGACCGGTGGACAGAAGCTAAAGGGCGAGATAGTTGTTGAAGGTTCAAAAAATGCTGTTTTACCGATACTTGCCGCTACTGTCCTGAATGATGGAATTTCGGTCATAAAGAATTGTCCAAGGCTGAGGGACGTTGAAATAATGCTGGAGATATTAAGGAAGTTGGGCTGTAAGGTATGGCTTGAAGGAGATGTTGTTACCGTAGATTCATCGACAATCAACAGTACCGAAATTCCTGAAGATCTCGCAGTGGAAATGAGATCTTCTATTATTTTTTTAGGTCCCTTGCTGTCTAGGTTTAAAAAAGTGACTATTAGCTATCCGGGTGAGTGTGAAAACTTATGGGCACATTTACAGCAGCTTTGCAACGACACGTAAGATTGAACTGTCGGCCTTTATTTTAAGAGGAAGGGCTATAACTTCAAACTTTTCCACCTCAAGAAGCGATTCCATGTTTGTGAGGTTTTCGAGGATGAATATTTTGTTTTTTAAAAGCAGCCTGTGAACCGTAAAAGGCGGTTTGTCGGGAGAAGGGGTATCCATTCCGAGGATTTTGATTTTTCTTTCGACCATGAATTCTGCAAATTCCATATCAACAACAGGATGATTATTGAAATATTCCTCTGTACCGAATTTATGATTCAGCCCGGTATAGAGCAGCAAAATACAGCCCTTTTTTATTATGGCTTCGAACTCTTTTTCCAATTTGATTACCGGCCGGTTTCTCATATCAATTATGCATCCTTCTCCAATAAAGGATTCCGGGGGATATTCGCATATATATTCCTTTGCATCGGTAAGGTGCATCGGAGAATCGATATGCGTACCGGAGTGCATGTCAATTTTAAGCCGGTGATTTGAGTAGCCGTCAGTTTCCAATTGTCTGGTATTAATAAGCTTTGTTTCCTTGTCGCCGGGATAAGCCGGCAGACCGTCTACAATTGTATGAGTCAGATCAATAAGCTTCACCGTAAAATCTCCCTTAAATAATGAATTTTCCAAGTATATATTTAAATACTTAATTTAATTCTGATACAACTTTATTATATGCTAATTTATTAATTTTTACAAAAAAAGCATATCAAATTAAAGAAGTAATATGCAATTTAATTTGCTTAAAAAAACATTTGTATGCAAATGATTATGTTATACTGTTTCTTTATTTTTATAAACATGCTACAATATCCTGAGTTTTGCAGCAAAATGGATTAAAATGAGCCCGAAACCATTGAAATTCAAAGGTTCTAGGGCTCTTTAGTTTCACAAAAAGTTGTAGTGTATT